>Ga0224528_1000086_pt1 | contig 75126 bp, 74 predicted proteins | sample CBST25metaG_2_FD_179888 | JGI IMG/M metagenome (GOLD analysis project Ga0224528, IMG submission 179888) | Peat soil microbial communities from Stordalen Mire, Sweden - C.B.S.T25 | ecosystem: Environmental > Terrestrial > Soil > Wetlands > Peat | place: Sweden: Norrbotten County, Stordalen Mire...
CTCGCCGCTGCCGCCCAGAACATGAAGAAGATCGCGCTGCTACTGAGCCGGATGAAGCCCAATCCTGGCCCGAATAACCCCGATTCCAGGAACATCCAGCTTCAACAGCAATTACAACTGCTAGAACAAACCTTCGGCTGGCTCTCGACGCTCAATCGCACTTCCAGTACCTAAAAAGCGAACCCCACCAGAAAAGATGGGGTTCGTCAGCACTCTGAGCTGGCAACTTACGCCGGCCTTCTATTCATAATAAAGATCTACCTCACTGGAATTAGTTCACATAATTTCCAAACATGTCTGGCTCTGCTTGCGGGTATTCGGTCTGCACTCCATAGTTCTGTTTTGCTCGGCTATCAAGCTTAAAGCGTGTTGTCGAGCGTTGTAATTCCAGTGCAAGTGCACTCAATGATTCACAGGCGTGCGCAGACTCCTGAGTCCCCGTAGCGCTCTCGTGAACCAACCGGTTGATTTGGGCGACGTTCTCTTGGACTTGCGACGTAGTCTGGCTCTGCTGTTCGGCTGCCATGGTGATCTCGCCCACCATGTCACCCACGCGTTCAGCCGCTGCGATAATTTCCTCCAGCGACTTGCCTGCGTCCACAGCCGTTGTCACCCCCGTGTTCACCCTGTCGCTGCCATCCTTTATCGCGCTTACGGCGTTCTTGGTTTCGGTCTGAATCGTGGTGATCATGGCCGAAATCTCCTTAGTGGCGCTTGCCGTACGTTCTGCAAGTTTACGTACTTCGTCGGCGACAACGGCAAATCCGCGACCTTGTTCTCCGGCTCGCGCAGCTTCTATGGCAGCATTGAGAGCCAGTAGATTTGTCTGGTCCGCGATGTCATCGATCACACCTGCGATTCTGCCTATTTCCTCTGAACGATGCCCCAGTTGATCGATTTGAGCAGCAACCCCCATCGTCTCGCTGGAAATCTGTTCCATGGTGGACACGGTTTGCCTCACCACTTCACCGCCGCTTTTTGCTTTTCTCGCCGCTTCCTGGCTCTGCTCCGCCGCTCGTCGTGAGTTCTCCGAGACTGCATGCACTGCTGCTGTCATCTCGTCCATTGCCGATTTCACCTGCTCGGTCTGTCGCCGCTGATCCGCGCTGGCGTGTGCACTCTGAGTCGCGTTTGCACTTATCTCTTCAGCCGCACTGCTTACCTGATCAGAACTAGCCATCACAGAATGGATCATCTCCGAAAGGCCGTCCTGCATCCGGTTCATCGCCGCGCTGAGGTCAGCAATTTCATCGTCTCCAAGGCTTTCAAGCTTCTGTCCTGACATGTCTCCGTCCGCGATTGCGCTCGCTCTCGTAACCACCTGGTCCAGAGAATGTGTAATGCGAAGGCTGACAGCCCGGCCAATGATTACGCCAAACACTACGGCCAAAATCAACGTCAACAGAGTACCGGCTTTCGCCATCTGCATGGAGGACCTTACGTCGGCGTCCTCTTCTTCCATCATCTTCTGTTGCTCTCGCACGAACGAGTTCGCATCATCTGCGACGCTTAAAGCCTCAACACTCGATTCTTTCTGCTCTAGGTCGAATGCCTGGCCAAGGCCCGCGCCCCCAGACGCGATCAGTTTCTCTCCCTGCTCATGTAACTCGCCTAGTCTTTCTGTTTTGGCCGTAAGTTGTTCAACTTTTGACTTGGTTGCCGGATCGTCCAGTTTGGCCGCAATTGCTCCCATCGCTTTCGTCTGGGTTCGTGCCGCCTCCATATGCTTTAGTCGTTCGTTACGGTACTGGTTAAACGCCTGCGGGTCAGAGCCGTACAGCAACTCTCCAATTGCGGCGGCCCGTGCTCCATTCGCGGCGGCGATAATTTTCAGGCCAGCCTGCTCCATCGGTCCGCGGACTTCTTTGCTAACCTGCACCAGAGCATCTGCCTTCTGGAACTGGTACACATTCAACACGCCTCCCGCGAGAACGAGTACTACCTGCAGAACAAATCCAAATCCTATCTTCTTGCCGATCCCGATGCGCAATGCTCCTCCTAGCGCGAGATAGAACTCGCTCTAACAAACCATCGGCGGAGACTTAAAAAACTTGATCGACAATTTTTGACTAAGGTTCTTGTCCTTAGTTGCCGATTATTTACTTGAGAGGAGGTTTCATGCGTATCACCCGACTTCTGATTCTTGCTTTATCGTTTTTGGCATCATTTCCCGCGCTCGCTTTTGAAGGACGCAAAGTTGTTCATCGCGCCGAACCCACTTATCCCGAGATTGCTCGCCGCATCCACATGATGGGAAGAGTCCAGGTGCAAGTCACGGTTGACTCCACCGGAAACGTAAAGGACGCCAAGTTACTCAGTGGCAACTCTATGCTCGGAAACGCTGCCCTCTCCGCAGCGAAATCCTTCAAGTATGAACCAGGTGAAGAATCCACCACACAGATCACCTTCGACTTCCACTAAGCTGGCTAGCGGCATGGGCTTGGCCTGCCGCTTTTTCTTTTTGCGAACGAAGTACTCAAAGGTGTTCCACACTATTGACCGTTTGCGCATCAAAGCCCCAGAATCAAACTGCTTTGGAAACCTCAGTGCCGATGTACAAAACATTGATCCCGCAACATCTACGCCCAGCCAACGCGACCTCGGCACAGTTTTTCCTGCGCCATGCTTTGCTGTCCGTTGCTCTCCTTTTTCTGGCGATTTCAGTCGCCGGATGCGGGAGCAAAAAGCACACCACTCGCAACCTTCCCCCACCTCCGCCGGTTCCGGCGGAAACATCTTCGGCAACCGTCGATAGGCACGCTGTTCCGCTTCCATCTACTCCGGGAATCCACGTCGATCCCAATGCAAAAGTCATATGGACCGAGGTAGGCTACGCCAGTTGGTACGGTCCCAACTACCACAACAAAAAGGGAGCCAACGGTGAGATTTACAACCAGAACGAGATGACGGCTGCGCACAATACATTGCCGCTGAACTCCATCGTGCGTGTCGTCAATCTCAAGAGCCAGCAGTCCACCGTTGTGCGGATTACTGACCGAGGTCCTTTCGTTGGCGACCGCATTATTGACCTCTCACTTTCCGCGGCGAAAGCCATTAGTGTTTATCTTCCAGGAACTGCACAGGTTCGACTGGATGTACTCGATGCCCCGCGTCCGATTGAGACTGGCGGGCGATGGTGCGTACAAGTGGGCGCATTCCAAACCCAAAGCGCGGCCATCCACCTGAAGGAAGAACTGATCAGCCGCTATCCCGGCTCACAGGTGCTCCAGTTCAAGGGCCCCACCGGATACTGGGTTCGCATCCGCGTAGCCCAGGACGACAAAGAGAAGACACACAAAGTTTATGAACACACCCACGTGGATGAAGGTGGGGTCTTCATGGTACGTCTGGACTAATGTGCTAAATTGGCCACGTAAGGAGCACTCATGAGTGACTGTCTATTCTGCAAAATCGTTGCAGGAGAAATTCCGTCAAAAAAGGTTTATGAGGACGAGCAAGTCTTCGCCTTTGAGGACATCGAACCGGCCGCGCCCACGCACATTCTCATCGTGCCAAAGCGTCACTTCGCCGGACTCAAAGAAGCTTCATCCTCCGACGCCGAAATTATCGGTTATTGCAACCTTATCGCGGCCAAACTCGGACGCGAACGCAACATCGAAGATGGGTACCGCACGGTCCTCAACGTGGGCCCCCGTAGCGGACAATCGGTCTTCCACCTTCACCTCCACCTAATCGGCGGGCGAGATCTCAAGTGGCCTCCTGGTTAACTCGACATTTCCAGGGTCGTTCTCTGGAAATCCTCGGAATCATTAAGGTGCAGAATGATCTACTTGCTTTGTCGCAATACTGTTGAGGACTTCGCGCGCTGGAAGGCTATTTTTGCTTCTCACGACGCGGCACACCTGAACGCGGGTCTTCGCCTAATTAACACGTGGCGAGGCATCGAACACCCCAACACCGTCTTTTTTATCTTCGAGGTCGAGAGCATACACAAGGCGCGCAAATTCATCAGGAGCCCAGACTCCGCCGAGGCAGCGGAAGGCTCAGGCGTGATTGAAAGCGACTACCAGTTCGTCGAAGATATCGGCGGCTACTAACCGACCATTGTGCAGCTACTGTTTATGCAACCAGTCTTTCCCGTGCGTCGTAGAAGGATCTTCGCCAAACGACGCACAGGAGCGACAGGACTGGAGCAATCCTCACGAATTCATCCACTGCGTCGCGCACCTCTTGCGCCTGTTCCGGACGCAATTCTTTGAGCAAGGAACTGTGATCACGAACGGGTATCCCCCTCAGCAGAACTGTTGCTCTCTGAGCCACGCCGTCACTGACCTGCTGAAAATTCTTGTCTAAAAGCACGCTCTTCGAGTCCACCCACGCCGATGCCAAATAGTTCGGAAAAGGCGACAGCGCGCGATAAAGACTCATTACACTTTTAGTCTTCAAGGTTCGTCGAATGTCCGCATAAATCAGCCAAACACGCAGACTAGCTTCACGTTCATTGGGGACGTGCAGAGTTACCAGACGGGATAGTGCAGGAGCCTGCTTGCCAGTGGAGACTCGCCCCTTCTGACCACCTTCATACCCACATTGCATCAACCGTGCAAACAGCAACAGTCGGGGCAGCGTGCGCACAAAAACGCCGACCACTCCAGCTAGCACAGGCGCGTCTCCCGTAGAGATTTTCTGCTCCGCCAGCAAACGTTCCTGATCGCGTAGTCGCCATCCTCCACCGGTCGCCTGGGCACGCGCATATTCTTCCAGCGCGACGGAAGCAGCAAGAAACTCACGTGATGCAGCAATAGGCCCTAGATCGCGCCACATCCCCTTGAAATAGGGAGGCACGGCAGCAAGATTCTTGAACAGGGTGGGGACAAACGGCAGGTCGAAGTTTCCACGCACTTCCGCGTAGATTCTCCGCAGCTCCGGTCCAACTTCGTCTTCTTCGTAAGCTCGCGAGAGGGCCATAGAGAACCTGCGCCGGGCTTACCGGCGCTTTCCCGTTTGGATACCCTTACCTACCGCTTGGTTGCCGCTCGCGGCCCGTGAGGATCAGTATTCCTGAAGTTCAGCTTCACTGGTGGCGTGTCGCCGCAGCAATTGCGGCAAATTCTGTGAGAACGCCGAGCGTGGCAGCACCATGTCGCAGCCCGCTTCCTGAGCCTTCATCTTCAGCTCTCCCTGCAAATGTGACAGGAAGCCGATGATGTTCGTCTCCTTCTTGAACTTGGCCTTTAGTTTGGTGATGACGGACAACGGCTTTGCCGTGTGATGATTCAGGTCGATGATAACCAACGACGGCTTTTCTTCACCGGCGGCCACCGACTCTAGAACTTCCTTGTCCGTTTTGACAAAGCTAACTTTTACATTCAGTTTGCGAGCCGTCTCTTGAATCTTCGCCATGAAGAACAGGTCGTCGCAAAACGCAAACATAGGCTTTGAACTGGCGTTGTCTAGCAGTGGCATGGCCTCATAGCCGGGACGTCCCGTATTGCCCTCATGCTGCAGGCTGCGGTAGGAGTGGTCCATCGGTGCGCTGTAAATGGAGGCGTCAGGGGTTTTTTGATTCACTATTGCGCGGGAAATGCGTTTGCTTCCGTTGTTGATGCCATTTCCATTGCCGTTTCCGTTAGCGTCAACAAAATTCTTGCGCGGTAGCGGCTTTGGCTTGAACTGTCTCTTCATTGCAGGCTTCCCTTGAATTTCTGGCTTTGCTTGAGAAGCTTGTGACAGAGGCTGATTAGGCTGTCCTGATCCAACTTGGGCCTGGGTTCCGGCTGGTGCTCCCGCACCCTGACCACCACGGCGCCCGCGGCGTCGCTTGCGTCCTCTCCCGCCGTTGCTGGCAGGATGGTTCGATCCACTATTCATATTGTCAGGCTTCTCTAGTGTTTAGTAGCTTCTTGCGATTATCCGCAGCGCGGGGCATGTTGTGGCAGGGCCCTTGCGTTGACTGGATGTCTGTTGTTTCCTAGCATTGCGGCCGTGCTTCGGATTAGCGCCGCCAACGAGATACTTCGTCTAAACTGGAAGTTATCCGAATACTACTCAACGCTCCTTGCACGGGCAAGCCGAATGTATCTCCCAGCTGTGGATATCGGTTGATTTCAGAAATCCAACCGACTAAGTTCAGATGCGAAAGTTCAGGCCCAGGTCGCTAACGAAATGCAAATGTTACTCGCCCTGCTACCCTGCCGAACATTCTGACTGAACTCAACCACTCTACCGGGGGACGGGAGTGGTGGGCGCTGTAGGATTCGAACCTACGACTTCCACCGTGTGAAGGTGACACTCTACCGCTGAGTTAAGCGCCCAATCTGCCTGCTCACCTCGGATTGTAACAAACCCGCTCGATTTCGCAAATCTCCCAGCCTGTGACTTTCCCAAGCGATTCTTTCCGCCTTCGGGCATAATAAGCTGCAGTAGTACTAAGTTCCCAACTGGCATGATTTGGAATCGCAAGAAGCCCAACAACCCGGAAATCGCAAACACCGGCGCTGAATCCGGGGAACCCCCGCAACTTTCGGAGATCGAGGGGGTTCCAAATGACATGAGTAGCATGGCCATCGGCGGTGCTTTCCCGGGTTCCAGCGTTGGCGGCGGACAGCAACTTCGCTTCAGCGATCCCGCGGCTCTGGCACAATTGGACGACGCCCAAGTAATGCTCCTGGTGCGTGGCGGCGACGATTCCGCGTTTAACTACCTAGTAGCTCGATATCGCCGAGCCATGGTCAGCTTCATGTATCGCATGGTGCATAACGCCGCGATTGCCGAAGAATTGGCACAGGAAGTATTTCTTCGCGTATATCGTTCGCGAGCAAGCTATTCAGCAGACGCCAAGTTCACCACGTGGCTCTACCGCATCGCCACCAACCTGGCCGTAAATCATGCGCGGGACAACAAAAACGAGCGGCCCGAAGTGAAGGCGAGCCTCGACGAGACCGATGAGGAAACTGGGTTGTCTATGGATTTGGCCGATGATCGGCCAAACGTAGAGCAAGAGATTCTCCGTCGCGAACGCCTCAAAGCGATTCGCAAACACGTTGAGGCCTTGCCCGAACGCCAGCGAATGGCCGTCATGATGCACAAGTATCAGGAATTGGATTACCGCCAGATCGCCGAGGTATTGGACCTCAGTGAGTCGGCCACAAAGAGTCTGCTTTTCCGCGCTTATGAAACATTGCGCGAGAGCTTGAAGAATTTCGTTTAGGGGACTTTATGAATTGCAGGAATATTCACGATCAGTTGCCGGACGTCGCCTTGGGTATCACGCCTGCGCCGCCCGAAGTCGAAGCCCATTTGGCAGGGTGTCACGACTGCGCTGGCACCCTGCAGGCGCTTCGCTCCACGATGAATCTTCTCGATGAGTGGACGGCTCCTGAGCCCTCGCCCTTCTGGGACGTTCGCATGCAGGCTCGCCTGCGCGAGGAGCAACAAAAGGCCGCGTCGGGATGGTTGCAGTGGTTCCATCGTCCAGCATTAAGCGTGGCCGTTGCGTTCAGTCTGGTTATTGGCATAGGACTCTATCAGGCTGGACGATTCCTGCACGATAGCAGCGAGGCTCCGAAATTTGGGGATGTTGTTCACGTCAATGCACCAACTGGAACTGCGGTAGCCGACTTACAATATCTGGATAAGAATTCAGACTTACTGCAGAATTTCGACGCCCTAGACGATATGGACGGCGACGATGATGCAGGCTCAACAAACTAGTTTTCAGAAATCTGTGATAGCGATGCGAACGAATCACATCTCGGCTCTTCTCGTCACACTTGCGCTGGCCGCGCCTCTTTGGGCAGGTCAACACGGGGGAAGAGCCTCTTCGCGTCCACCTGTCTCAAACGCTCAGACCGCCCCGCGTGCCCAAGCAGTCCAGCGGGGTGGAGCCGCGCCCGTGCAACGAAATGCACCGCCCGCCCAGTTCCAAACCCAGATCACGCGCCCGCCTACGCAGCCTCACCAAATCATTCGCGGACAAGGGCCGCATAATGGCGACTGGCTGCGCAATAGCATGCAACTTCCAGCTCAGGAACAGCAGCGAAAACTTGAGCAGGACCAGCATTTCCGTCAGCTTCCGCAACAGCGGCAAGAGCAGCTCAAGAGCCGCTTACAGAATTTCAATTCCATGCCTCCGCAGCAGCGGCAGCGGGTGCTGAACCGCATGGAAATGATTGAACATCTGCAACCGGAACAGCAAAGACACGCGCGAACATTGTTCGAACAGTTCCGCACAATGGATCCGCAGCGCAAGGACATGATGCGCCGCACTTTGCGCCAGATGAGGACAATGCCTCCCGACGCACGTGACCGACTCTTAAATTCTCCAGAGTCACAATCGCGCTATTCTCCGCAGGAGATCCAAATGCTGCATGGCTTCAACGACATAGGCTTTGTCGGTCCAGAGCAGCCGTAGAGATATTCGCGCCCTTGCCCACATTTATCTGCGCATAGGTGCGAAGAACACCTGAATCCTCATACCTTGTCAGTCGCTTCTGCCCAGGCGTCGAACTTCCACGAACGACTAGTCCACCGCAATAATCACGCTGCTGGCTTTAAACGCGGCGTCGACCACTTCGCCCTCTTTTAGTCCCAGTTCATGGCTGCTCTCCCGCGTGATCATCGCGGTCAGGCCACTGCCGCCGTCGAGTTTGATTTCGACTTCATTGTTGACCGCGCCTTCATGCACCTTGGAGACAGTCCCTCTCAGCACATTCCGCGCGCTGATTTTTTTCGGATCCAGATCCTTTCCCAAAATTACCCAGCTGGCTTTCAGAATTGCGTAGGCGTTTGTGCCGTGTTTCAAGCCCAGATTCTCTGCGCTCTCGTTCGTGATGATCGCGACGACCTTAGCGTCACCCTTTAACGTCAGTTCCACTTCGGAATTCACTGCGCCCTTGGTCACCTTGCTGACGCTTCCTGCTAGCGTATTGCGTGCACTGATCTTCACGGACGTCTCCTTTGCAGTTCGAGGTAAGCAAGACTCTATCACTCTTCATTTCCAAACTGCAAAACGCGCCCAGCGAGGCGCGCCTTGCCCTGAAACGACTACTCCCGTTGGCTACTTGAAGAAGTTCTTGGCCAAAAACAGCACGTTGGCCGGACGTTCCGCCAAGCGTCTCATGAAATACGGATACCACTCCGTCCCAAAAGGAATATAGCAGCGCACGCCCCAGCCCTCGCGCGCCAAGCCCTCCTGCAGATCGCGGCGCACTCCATGCAACATCTGGAACTCGAAGGCCGTTTTCGCAACGCCTTCTTGCAGAGCCCACGCCTTGATTGCGTTAATGATGTTTTCGTCGTGCGTAGCCAGACCGTGAAACACTCCGCTCTTCAAGAGTTGTTTGGCAACTTTCAAATAGTTTGCGTCAACGTCCTGTTTGCTCGGATACGCAATCGTTGCCGATTCTTTGTACGCGCCCTTGCAAAGACGAATCCGAACTCCCTCTGCGCACAATGTTTTGGCATCTTCCTCCGTACGATAGAAATAAGCCTGCAAGACAGTACCGATACGACCGCAAGCGTTGGGTCGCCGATGCAGTTCGCGAACAAAATCCAGCGTCTTCTGCGTATACGGTGAGCCTTCCATATCGACTCGGATGAAGCTACCAGTTGCGATGGCGTGATCGAGCAACTCTTCCACCGTCATGCGGGCTAGCGCCTCGTCCACATCCAAACCCATGTGGGTCAGCTTCAAACTCACATTGGCATCGAGTTTGCGCTTGTCAATTTCGTCCAAAAGCTCATGGTAAAGAGTTTTGCTGTGTAGAGCCTCTTCCCGGTTCGTTACGTTCTCACCGAGATTGTCGACCGTGACACGGACGCCCACGCGGTTCATAGCTACCGTGGCCTCGATCAACTCCTCCACCGTCATGCCCGCAACAAATCGCTTAGAAACCTTCTTCCCAATCGCAGAGTTTTCTGCAATCGAACGAATGCCTTTACTTTCAGACAAAGCAATAAAAAAGGAGCGCAGCATTCCTGATCCTTCAGCCCAATTGGCTTCTTTTATAAGTTATGAACGGTCATCGTTGCAGGCAAACGCGCGCACGGCTGCACGCCGATGCGGAAGATTTCTCTGGGACGGTGACTTCTGCTTTCATCATACCGCCAGCAACTCTGTAGGTGGAGTTGGATTCCTACCCCATCCGAGTCCAAACCGTTCCGGATAGGGAACCGTCCCCTGCAATCTCAACTGCAATCAAATAGAAATGGACGGTCAAACGCGCAGGTTCGCCCTGTTGTGACGAACCTGCGATTGAGAATCCGAGGAATTCTGGCGAATGCTAGACCTCAGTGCCCCGATTCTTCCAAGTACTTTTCAACTTCGATGGCGGCCATGCATCCGGTCCCAGAAGCCGTGATTGCTTGCCTATACCGTCGATCCGCCACATCGCCACACGCATAGACTCCCGGAACGCCGGTATGCACATAGTCGCGCACTTTCAGATAGCCATCTTCGTCGGTCTCCAGCGTGCCATGGAACATAGAGGCATTCGGCGTATGTCCAATCCCAAGAAACATTGCGCTCGTAGGAAAGTCCCAAACCTTCCCGGTCAGTAGATTGCGCAATTTCAAAGCTGTCACTTCTTTGGCTGTGGCATCCATTACCTCTTCGACCACCGTATCGGTCATAAAGTGAATCTTGTCATGAACTTTCGCACGATCCAGCATAATTTTGCTCGCCCGGAAGGCGTCCCGCCGATGAATCAGCGTCACGCGACTGGCAAAACGCGTCAGGAACAAAGCTTCTTCCATGGCCGAGTCGCCGCCGCCAATTACGGCAATCTCCTTACCGCTAAAGAAGAATCCGTCGCACGTCGCACACGATGAAACGCCGTGCCCGATGAGCGTCTTTTCGCCCGGAGCACCAAGCCAACGTGCGCTCGCACCGCTGGCAATAATGAGAGAGCGAGTCTTGATCTCGGTTCCACCCACCGTCAACACAAACGGACGCTTCGTCAGATCGGCTCCCGAAACATGTCCAATGCGAAACTCGGCTCCAAACCTTTCCGCCTGTTTACGCATGTTTTCAATCAAATCAGGTCCTTGAATTCCCTCTGGCCACCCAGGAAAGTTCTCGACCAAGGTGGTCATCGAAAGCTGTCCACCCGGCTCATGCCCTTCCAGCACCAGAGGCTTCAAGTTCGCTCTACCCGTGTAAATTGCTGCTGTTAGGCCCGAGCATCCGGATCCCATAATCACTACGTCACGAATTTCGTCTGCCATCGTTCTCTCTCATTCCGCCGGACGCGTTCCAGCTCTCCCGCCGTCGCGCCACATGAATCGTAAACCTTTGAAGTCTCTCTATCTACTTCTGATTCTCGCCAGCCGCTTTGGATTCTTTCCGGCCCGGCAAGTGAGCCAGTTCCACCGGAACCACCCTTTTCACAGCCATAGCTGTCCGGTAGTTTGCAACAATTCCTGCAGCCGTCTGGAACAACGGTTCATACGCAGACTGATCCGTCCCCCCACACCGCGCCAACACGATTGAAGCCTTGCCAAATCGCTCGATCCGTATCCGGTCCGGCGGCGTATCAACCTTCACAACCTGCGCCGGACTTCCGCTAACCGTATCTGAGATCAGAATCTGCAGCACTTCCCTGCTTTCCTTGCCTTCTCTAAGATGTAACGCCAGCACCTCGCTCGCAGAGGAACCCTCCACACTCAATGAGTACTGCGCATTGGTCAGCACGGCCTTTTCCGGAAACTCCTTCCGGATCCGCACCCATGTCGACGGCGTTGCTCCGCTACCCGCCGGCATTCCCGCCGCCCGAGCCTCGGCCTCATTCAATGTGGTGAGCCCGCGAGAGATCTCGAAGTCAGAAGCAAAGGACGGTTTGCCCTTTACATGCGCCAGAGCCTTTGCCATCTCATCCAGATCGGCTGCGGCCGGGTTACATGAATTCAAGAAGTTCACCTGCACTTTTGTCTTCGGAGACTCGGTCGCCACCTGCGACTCTTGTCCCAACGCACAAGATGTCAATGCAGCACAGAACAAAACTTGCAGGCTTAACGTATTTAACATCGGAGATTTCAAATTGATTTTCCGCACCGCTGGATTGTAAATGACTCGCCCCGCAGACTGCTTTTTCGCTTCCAGCTATAATTGCCAGTCCGGTGCCCATGAATGAGATAACGTTCCAATCCGTGCAGAGCTTCCTCGACCGCCACGGTCTTGCCCCGCAAACTCGTCTGGCGCGCCTCTGCATTACTCTCGCCCTGCTGCTCAGTGCGTGGACTCTGATTGGCATTCACGGATTCACCGCCTCCTACAGAATTACCCTTGTAGCTTTGGTCGGAAGCCTATTGATCTTGGGCTATCGCGAGTTCAAGAGCCGCTTCATGTGGCGGCTACGCAACCGCCTCATCGTCACCTATGTGTTCATTGGAGTCATTCCCGTCATACTGCTGGCCACCATGGCCGTTGTTGCTGGATACCTCTTCGCTGGCCAATTCTCAACCTTCGTAGTCACAACCGATGTGCGCAATGAACTGCGCCGACTTGAGAGTGCAAACCGCACCATTACTCATCAGGCCGCTTCCGCCCTTCGCCGCACAGGATCCCTCGACCCTCATCAGTTTGCGATCAATAACGAAGCATTCCCTGGCCGCCAAGTCACCGCCTACTACCATGGCCATGCCGAAACTCTCCTCGGCGACTCATCCCATCAGCTCACGCCGCCTCCGCCCGGAGTTCCGGAAGCAGTCTTGATCGTTGACGATGGCGAACTCTATCTCCGCGCAGTGAACCACTCCAAGTTCTCCGACGCCGAAGGTGATGAACTCGTTCTCGTCACCAGCGTGCCCCTCGACAGCCCCCACATGGAATCGATTGTCCCCAATATGGGAGTCATCACCCTCTATGGAGAACAACCAGCAGCTCCCAGTCTCTCGGCTTCTCAGTCCGCACCTCAGCCCGCTGCCGGAGATACTGGAATTGCAGTAAAGTCCTTCAAGACCCCACGAGTAAAGTGCGGCATTATGCCCCCGCCCCTCTCGCGTCTGGACATGGAGTTCTCGCCGTTCTCCACAATCCTCAGCGCCGTCCTTTGGCAAGATGGCAAGCCCAACGACCTTTATCTCTCCGTGCGTACCCGGCCTTCACTTCTCTATACACGCCTCTTCCGCACCTTGGGAGACATGACCAACGCGATTGTCGTTCTTCTCATCGCCATTGGCATAGTCTTTGCCCTGATTGAAATCGTTGCTCTCGTCATCGGCGTGCGACTTACCCGCACCATGACCTCTTCCGTGGCCAAGCTTTACGACGCCACCCAACACGTCAATTCCGGAGACTTTTCACATCGCATCGAGGTGAAGTCCCATGACCAGCTTGCCTCGCTGGAATCTTCCTTCAACTCCATGACCGAGTCGCTCCAAAAGCTCATTGCCGAGCAGAAAGAAAAGCAGCGCATCGAGAGCGAGTTGTTCATCGCCAAGGAAGTCCAGGACCTCCTCTTCCCCCGCGACGTCGCCGATCTCGACGGCCTTGAGCTCCACGGCATCTGCCGCCCTGCCCGCACCGTCAGCGGAGACTACTACGACTTTCTCCCCGTCGGCCCCAGTGCCGTAGGCCTAGCCGTGGGAGACATTAGCGGCAAAGGTATCTCCGCTGCTCTCATGATGGCCACCGTTCACGCCTTCGTCCGTGCCCACACTCTTGTCGAACACATGCCCTCGATGGCAGCAGCCCATGGCAGCCAGATGCCGGTGATCTTCCAGGGCGATGCAAATTGCTGTCCGTCACCCGGAGCCGTCCTAGCCCTGCTCAACCAGCAGCTCTACCGCAGCACTCCGGCGCAAAAATACGCCACCATGTTCCTCGGTTTCTACGACCAGCAAGTCCGACGCCTCACTTACTCCAACGCCGGACACCTGCCACCCATAGTCATCTGCGCCAACGGCACCAGCCACCTCCTCGATACCGGAGGCACCGTTGTTGGCCTCTTCGGTGACATGGTGTATCCCGAGGGCCGAGTCACTCTTAACCCCGGCGACATTGTCGTTGCCTATAGCGACGGAATCACCGAACCCGAAAACGATTTCGGTGACTTTGGCGAGGAACGCCTTACCCAAATTGTGCAGGAAAATCGTGGCCTTCCTCTGCCCCGAATTTCCGACGCCATCCTCAACGCCGTCACCGACTGGATCGGCGGCGAAGAACAACCAGACGACATGACCATCGTCCTCGCACGCGCAAGATAGCAGGGTTGCTACTTCGGACGAATCATCTCGAATCGGTCGCGAGTCCGACAGTACCAATGCGGTGAAGCCATGCGCCCAATGAGAAAAAGTCTGTCACTCCTCACTCGTTTTTTCTCAGGATCAAACAGTTCATCGCGCAAGTGTACCCGCTTTACTAATCCAATAACAACGCGGTTCTCGCCAATCTTCAACGTGTCCCATTCCGTGCATTCCAAACTAACAGGAGCTTCAGTAATCCGAGGGGCTTTCACAACAGTCGATGGAGACGTGTGCAGCCCGGCCTGAACGAGTTCATCTTCGCCATACGGCAACGAGGCCGCACATTGATTCATAGCCTCTGCAAGGTCTTCGTCCACGAGATTGACAACGAACTCATGAGTTAACTGAATATTCCGGGCCGTATCTTTCGGAACGCCATCCTCGCGATCTCCCGGAGCAACAGCAAGTATGGGCGGATGCGCCCCCAAAAGGTTAAAGAAGCTGAATGGAGCTGCGTTGACTCCGCCCGTGGGAGAGCTAGTTGTCACCAACGCAATGGGCCGAGGTGTAACAAGGCTCGCAAGAATCGTATAGGCACGATCCGCATACTGATTTTCGAGATCAAGTTCCATGACTCACAAGATACTCGTTTTGTAGTCCCAGCGTTGATCTCGCACCACAGTAATTAATTGCCGGAGTGAGCACACGATCTATAAGCTTATTGGTAGGAGCCCGCCAGATAATGACCATTGAAATCTCCAAGCACGTGCGCACCGACGCAATTGCTTCGATACAACGTTATTTTCAGGAAAGCATGCCTGAGCCCCTCGGCGACTTGCCTGCGGGCTTACTGCTCAACTTTTTTATTGAAGAGATCGGTCCTGCAATTTACAACCGTGCAATCCTAGACGCTCAACAACGAATGCAGCAACGCGTATCAGACCTCGACGGAGAACTCTACGTCGATGCATTTCAGTACTGGCCCAAGTTGGACGCCAAGCGAAAGAATCGCCGCTAGTTCGTTCAGAGCACTGCACCCAACAGCAGCACGCCCATCAGCGCAACCACCGAGATGACGGATTCCATAAGCGACCATGTCTGCAGTGTTTGTCCAACCGTCAAGCCGAAGTACTCTTTCACCAACCAGAATCCTGCATCGTTCACGTGGGAAAAGAACAACGATCCCGCGCCCACTGCCAGTACGAGCAGCGCCGTGTGGACCGGATTAAGACTAGAGGCAAGTGGAACGAGAATACCCGACGCAGTAATTGTCGCCACCGTCGCGGATCCCGTTGCCACCCTAACAAGTGCGGCCAACAGCCAGCCAAGAAGCAGAGGAGAAATTGCCCATCCCTGCGCCACTTCTGAAACGGCTTGGGCGACACCGCTATCCACAATGGTCTGCTTAAAACCGCCTCCCGCCCCCACTATCAGCAGAATGCCAGCAATCGCTGGCAACGAATTCCCCACCGCGCTCGACAACTCTTTCCGACTCATTCCCGCTCCGCCACCCAGCGTAACCATTGCAACCAGCGTCGCCAGTAACAAGGCCGCCATCGGACTCCCCAACAAATCGAGTGCACCCCGCACGTGGCTCCCAGTGGCCAATCCGATATCGCCGACCGTCTTCCCAAGCATAAGGATGATAGGCAGCAGGATAGCTGCGAGTGCGTTAACGAAACTGGGCTGGCGCACACGTCGCTTGGAGTTTTCAAATTCCGAGACGAGCCCCGCAGGAGCTTCCGCCTGGACCCAACGTGACAGCACTCCCGACAACAACGGTCCAGAGATGGCTACGGTCGGTACTGCGATCAATCCGCCCAGCGCGAGAGTAAGTCCGAGATTTGCGTGCAGCGCACTGATCGCAATCAGTGGTCCCGGATGAGGTGGAACCAGACCGTGCAAAACCGACAGGCCAGCCAGAGCAGATATTCCAATGCGAATGAGGTTGTGTTCACCCCGCCGCGCCACAAGAATAATTACCGGAATCAGCAGGACCAGACCAACCTCGAAGAACAGTGGAATCCCAATCAGGAAGGCAATAAGCGCCATCGCCCAAGGCAACCGTTGCGTGCTCGTGTGTGCCAAAATCGTGTCAACAATGCGGTCAGCGCCACCACTTTCGGTGAGCAACTTGCCCAGCATGGCACCCAGCGCAATCAGCACTCCTACGCTTGCAGTTGTTGATCCAAATCCGGTCGAAAAGCTGGTAAAACTTTCCTGTGGCGGAGTCCCTACACCCAACGCGAGTACCAGTGATCCAAGTATCAGCGCAAGAAAGGGGTGCAGTTTGAGCCACGTGATCAGCACCACAATCACCACCACGCTCACACCAACCGCGATCAGCAACTGGCTATGACCTGCATGAACCTGGGGCGCGACCGCAATCATTGGCACGAATATTGGACGGAACGGAGCCGGCGCGATTGGGATACTCATCAGGTCGGCTCCTTTTCGCTCGGAACAGTAAGTTGCGATAGCGCAACCAAGGCTGCGTCCGCTAGCGCATTTGGAGATTCAGATACTTCAAGTACGATCCCGCATTCATCAGGCCCAAGCGGTTCAAGAGCTGAAATTTGCGAATCGAGCAGACTCACCGGCATATAGTGGCCGGGCCGATGCTCCATACGTTCCGCTATCAGTTCTCGCGGCCCCTTGAGGTGCAGAAATACGAGGTGTGGCGATGCTGCACGAAGCACGTCACGATACATGCGCTTCAACGCCGAGCAGGTAATCACCGCTTGCCGCCCGGCTCTGTCGCGCTCGCCAATCCAAACCGCCAAGTCACGTAACCACGGCGCACGATCTTCGTCATTTAAGGGAGTCCCGGCAGCCATCTTGGCGACGTTAGCCGGAGAATGAAACGTGTCAGCCTCGGCCATCTCACAACCTAGCCGCTCGGCCAGAATCTGAGCGAGCGTGCTCTTGCCCGAACCCGACACACCCATGACGACGATCTGCATGACTCGCAATCCTGTCCCAGCCTTTCTCTCTGATGTCCTTGTTACCGCGTGCGCTGAAAGTCCGCGCGGAGCGTTGCAGCAGACGAATCACCAACCCACAAGTCGAAAGCGGAAGGATCTTCTACCCAGTCGCGAGTGGCCGCGCTCCAATAACGGAAGTCGGCTGGAGTTAACGTGAACTCGACCTTCGTCTTGGTGCGAGGAGCTAGCGTTATTCGGCGGAAGCCTTTTAGTTCGCGAACCGGACGCGAAGCACTTCCATATTGCTGATGGATATAAACCTGTGCGACTTCGTCAGCCGAGAGCGATCCCTTATTTTCGACCTCGACAGAAACGTGAACGGGTTGACCTACTTTGCCTTCCTGTTCGTCGATTTTCAAATTCGAAAAAGTGAAAGTACTGTAGCTCAGTCCATATCCAAAGGGATAAAGCGGCGTGCTGGGCTCATTCCAATAGCGTTCGCCCTGCTTGCTCGAGTCCTGCGTCAAGTTGTGCGCATAGTTAATCGGGATTTGCCCAACGTTTCGAGGCCAGCTCAACGGAAGCTTTCCGCCGGGAACGGCGTCTCCGAATAGCAAATTGGCCACGGCCGCGCCGCCCATTGTGCCGGGATACCATGCTTCAAGGATTGCGGGTACGTGTTCGGAGGCCCATGTGATATCGAGCGGGCGTCCGTTCATCAACACAAGCACGACAGGCTTGCCCAGTGCTGTAACTGCCTGAAGAAGCTTCTCCTGTTCTCCGGGAAGTTCGAGTGAGGAGCGCGAAGCCGCTTCGCCACTCATATCTTGTGCTTCACCAAGAGTAAGGATGGTCAAGTCAGCGGAGCGCGCCGACGAGAGGGCTTTTTCGAATTCGGCTTTAGCCTGCGCGTCTGTCCATTTTGCGGGCTTTGTCTCGTGGAATATCTGGTCAAAGAAAGAGGGGAAGTAGCGACTCAGTTGGACGCCTGGCGCGTACTCGATGTCAGTCCCGGCCCCCACTTTTGAGCGCAGTCCGTCGAGGACAGTGACTGTTTCTTTCTCATCCTCCTGGAATGCCCAAGAGCCGATCGTATCGTGTTTCCCGGCGGCAAGCGGACCGATTACGGCGATCCTCTTGTAAGCAGACTTCTTGAGCGGCAGCAGATTCCCTTCATTGCGGAGGAGTACAGCTGTCCGCTCAGCAGCCCGCAGAGCTTCTTGCCTGTGTGCAGGGTCGTTCAGCACCTGCTTCGAACGAGGCACATCAGCATAGGGATGTTCGAAGAGGCCAAGCTGAATCTTCGCCTCCAGAATCGGCTTCACACGTGCGTCGATTTGAGCCAGCGTGATCTCGTTCGCCTTCAGTGCAGCAGGGAGAGTGCTGTAGGCGGTGTGATCCATCGCCATTTCCATGTTGATGCCTGCGGTGAAGGCACGCAGTGCGGCATCGGCTGGATCCTTGGCAAAGCCATGATTTTCGAGACTTCTGACAGCGTTGGCGTCTGAAACCACGAATCCGCGAAACTTCCATTGATCTCGCAGCACGGTGGTTTGAAGCCATTGATTTCCCGTCGCAGGGACGTCATTCAGGTCCATGTACGCGCTCATCGCGGAGCCGATTCCCGCTTCCACGGCGGCATGGAAGGGTTGCAGATACACGTTGTATAGCTGGGCGTCGGAGATGTAGGAGGCGTCGTAGTCGCGTCCACCCTCGGCGGCGCCGTATCCGGCGAAGTGCTTCATGCAGGCCACGACGTGATCCGGTGTGCCGATCTCCGGTCCCTGGAAGCCGCGGACTTGGGCGCGGGCGACGGCGGATCCGAGATATGGGTCCTCACCGGCTCCTTCCATGATGCGTCCCCAGCGCGGGTCTCGTGCGATGTCGAGCATGGGCCCAAATGCCCAGTCAATGCCGACGGAGCGTGCCTCGGCGGCGGCTATCGTCTGTTCCCTTTCGATCTCATCGGTGTCCCACGAGGCGGCCATCGCGAGCGGGATAGGGAAGATGGTGCGGAAGCCATGGATCACATCGAAGCCGAAGATCAGGGGGATATGGAGTCGGCTATTGTCCACCGCGAGATGCTGAAGGCGATTGAGCTCCACTGGGTCGGTGACGAATAGCAAAGACCCAATCTCACCCTTCTTGATCTGCTCATCCATCTTCGGTGAAGGTCCGAAACGAAAGAGTTGGTTCAACTGGCCGAGTTTCTCTTCCGGTGTCATCTGCTGAAGGAGTGCATCGGCGCGCGCCTCAGTTGCTGACGTAAAGATATCTGTGCGGGATTGCTCACTTGGTTGAGCCGCTTGCAGAGCTTGTTGGGATCCGCTCAACAATAGACAGAAGGCACAGATTGTAATCATCCAACGGCTAAACGAAGAGTTACCACGGAACGTAGCACGCACGAGGAACCTCGAACTTGTTTCAAGTTTGACCAGAAGTCGGACGCGTAAATACTATTCCTGCACTGCGGATACACCGCGCCGAAACGATCATCCTAACCACGGCATTATAAGCCGTAAGCGCAAAAGCTCAGATGCACACTAACCTGAAGAAGCAACAGCTTCCTCGACATCTTTTGCGCCCATGTGATTTCCGTGTCACTCACGTTGCGGTGCTGGTCAAGAGGCGCTTCCTGCCTGAAGTGGCAGAGAGAGTGTGTGCTGGTTGGTTCGGACGGAGACTTCGCTGCTGCAGGTTTCGTCGCGGTCATCGTTGCCTAGGCAATCGTTGAAGACATCCTCGTCGTCAGTGCCAATTTAGCTAATACGTCCGCTGCCATCGGATGGAACTGGTGTGAGATTGCGGATGTTGGAGCTGGCAAGTTGCAGGGAATAGAGGAGGAGTCCGGTGCGGTTGCTGGCACGGTCTTTGCCACCCAAAGCTACAACATACGAGTCCTTCAGTAACGTCGTTGCTGAGACACCCAAACCGCAGCAAAAGCAGATCAGCGGGCATCTAATTGCCACTGCGACTCCTGTTGTGATGTTCTCCGGCGAAGAGCCGAGTGGTTATCAGGAGGACTGATACAATTTTTAAAGGCGTGATCAGAATGATTAGCATGGGAGATAAAGGCACAAAGAATGAGCGGCGCAAATACTCCTGCAAATGTGCCACCGGATGCTAAAGATAGCACGTATAGGCCGTATATAGATGGCTTAAGGGCCATTGCTGTCCTGTCGGTAATTTTGTTCCATGCTCGTTTTTTTGTCCCGGTGGGTTCATCGGCGTTGATGTCTTTTTTGTGATTTCTGGATATTTGATAACGAAAATCATCGAGCGCGAGCTGGCTGGGAGGCGTTTCTCGATAACGGTGTTCTACCAGCGTCGCATAAGGCGAATTTTCCCTGCGCTTTTCACCGTCTTTGCTGTGTCGATTTTGACAGCGTGGTACATGTTCCCTCCTGATCAGTTCAAGGATTTTGGCAAATCGTTAGTTGCTTCATCAGTGTTTTCAGCCAATATCTATTTCTACCGTCATGGTGTGGACTACTTCGCGGCGGGATCGGCCTTTCAGCCCTTGCTGCATGTCTGGACGTTGCGGTTGAAGAGCAGTTCTACGTGGTCTGGCCAATTCTGTTAGCCCTGCTGAGCATCCCCGCAGTGAGAAGATGGAAGATGTCGATCATGCTGTTCCTTTTTGGGGGTGCGCTGGCACTGAGTGCACATTGGGTGAGCCTGAACCCAAGTGCCGCCTACTTCATCACCCCCTCTCGTGCTTGGGAACTCGGGATAGGTGCCATCCTCTGCTTACCCCCGATTGCTCGATTGTTGCGCTGTCTTCCCCATACCGCGGCTTCTGGTCTCTCAATGGCGGGACTGGTGATGATCGGACTCGCGATCTTTATGTACGATGGCACTACGCCATTTCCCGGATTTGCGGCTCTTGTTCCGTGCGCTGGCACAGCTTTGATAATTGCTTCTGGAGAAGCAGGTGGATCGCTTGGGTGCACGATTTTATCGTGGCGGCCGCTTGTGTGGGTCGGACTGATTTCCTACTCTCTGTACCTATGGCATTGGCCCATATTGGTTTTCGGACGCCTTATTCTCAATCACGAGCTAAGCAGACAAGAAAGTGGAGGCCTTGTTTTGCTTACGTTCTTGATGTCATGGATGACGTGGCGCTATATAGAGACGCCGTTTCGACTTCGAAATGTCCCGAGAGCAGCTTCCAGGAAGTGGGTGATGGTTGGACTCGAGGTGACCATTCTATTTGCTGGCTTAGGATCGACTATTTACGCATGTAACGGGTTCCCTCGACGAGGACCAGATGCATCGGACAGCATCAAAGATTTACGAAGAGAAGCGGAGGCCTTCCAAGTGTCGCCTTGTTTGGTGCGGGGCGGAACCCTCCCTGGAGTCAATCACTGCCTGCTCGGAGCACCATCAGCAAAATCAGAGTATTCTGTCGTTTTCTGGAGGGACTCCCACGCCGCGCAGTTTGCTCCAGCAATTGATGATATTGGACATCACCTCGGACTAACTGCCAGAGAAATCACGAAAGCTGGCTGCCCGCCAATTACCGGGGTAGATTTCTTCCCAGTAGCAAATGATCGGAGAGAGTGTCGGGCCTTCAATGATGCTGTACTTAGGAGTGTCCTAGCTGACGGACACATTCAGGTGGTGATTCTTTCGGCGCGTTGGGATTCAATCGTCAACGGGACATATTTTCTGACAGACAACGGTTCCCGTGAGGATTCAGAGAAGCTCTTCGTTGAGAGTCTGCAGAAGATGCTGACATCCTTAGTCTGGAGCGGTCGACGCGTTATTTTAGTAACGCAAGTTCCTCTTCCACCTGAAAACCTGATTGGTTGTATCACCTGGGCGCAATTCAATCACGGGGACGAGCGCGCATGCGAAATTACTAATCAGGCAAAGCACAGAGAAACAGAGGCGCGAGTAAACGAGGCACTGCTGAAAGTGGTGACAGGTCTTCAGCCAAACGTCCAGATTGTAAGGCCATTCTCATCCCTGTGCGGGCCTTTAGGGTGTAATGTTCGTGCTGCTGGCCAACTGCTCTACATGGATGATGTACATCTGTCGCCCGACGGAGCGCGCCTCGTTATCGGTGACCTTGAAAGAAGCATCTCTTCGCAAGTCACCGCGGCGACGAAGAGCCGAAATCTAGTTACTTCGAACTAATCCGTCGCTATAAGAGAAGACGGTACTTGAAAATTAAAGGAAAAGCGGGCCAGAACAGCGGCCCGCTGGTTATTACACTTTTACAACACTGTTATAAAAGCGATCAAAGGTAAGACGGCGCAAGCATTCGGTATTCCATTTGCATCCGGGCAGGCGCACTGTAAATGTAGATTATCGTGGTCTCAATATGTACATGGCCGAGTTGCTCTTTGATCGCCATCAGTCCAGCGCCACGATGCAGCAGATTAGTAGCCGACGAATGACGAAACAGATACGGCCAGGCGTTCAATCCCGACACGACGAGCGGTCGCTCGCACCTGTTTGCGAAGCACTTGAGGTTGGTACGGCTCACCTTTGCGGATGGTCATAAAAAGGAATTTTTGCGGACGACCGTTGCGCTCGCGCAGGTGTCGAGCATTGGTTTTGGTGCACGTGGATTAGCTTTTTGAGCAATACGGGGGTGACTGGGTGGTTAATGGTTGAGGGGCGCGGAAATCAGGACTCGGCGATACCGAGCTGCTTCCCTAGGTGAAGGTCAACAGTCCCCGTCTGCCAACGCGGAAGGGGATGTTGGATTCGGAGGAATTAGAGATCCTCTCGGGCGATGGGGCGCTTTAGATTTGCGTAGAGCTGGGAGCGTGCGGTGCCGAGGCCGGAATCGGAGGGTGCTGCTGCTGGTTCTTACGCTGTTCGGGCGTCAGCATGGAAGCAACCTTGCCTGCAGTCTCTTCGTGTAGCTGCTGGATTAAGAGCCCGCGCTGATCCTGGCTTAGCGAAGCATCGTTCAGGATGGCGATCAGCTTCTGCCCTTCGGCGACAAAGACTGGGCGGATCTTCTCTTTCTGCTCGTCGCTGAGGTGCACTTGCGCGTCTACGCCACGCAGGTGCGCGTCGGCGAAGAGGTTGGGATCGCTCATGATGTTGTGAGACGGGGGAGCGGCCTGCGCTCCGGACTGGACGATGGCAAAACAAGCCAGCAAGGCTACAAGAACGAAATTCCGCATAAGACCTCAAAGATGATGATGGAGGGGACGTGGGGTCCGCTTCACCAATCCATTCTAGCCGGATTCTGCGGGCGACAGGAGCTTACGTTCCTGGTCCTAGATTGACGTATGCTTCCACCTGCTATTGTCAGTAATCTTGAGCATCAACTCAGAGGCAGGCAGAATAGCAGCCGGCTGCTATTCATTACGCCGTGCGCAAAACTCATGAAGGAGACAGTATGCAGAGAGCATTTCAGATCATGGCCACAATCGGATGCTTGTTCTTTTCTTCGCTGTGCGCAAGTGCTCAAACGCGCACACACAAGATAGTGCTTCCGAATCCACAGTTGATTCATTGCAATAGTGCGCAGTGTTCGCAGTTGTGGAAGGAGGATTCGTCCGATAGGGATGCGGCTTATCCTGCACAGATTCTGACTGATTTCGTAAATGGCTCGATCGTCGGGCTCACCGCAGTCTACAACAAGTCGATGTCGGTCGAGGCGATACGCACAGCCATCAATGATCGCTATGCCACATGGACCGTAAAGGATCTAAATGGAATGTGGAGAGTTGAACCGGAGAGATTGGTTATCCAACTCACAGAGCGGGCTGACGGCACTAAGCAACTGGTCTATTTGCAGATTGGTAACCTTGGTTCAGCGGTCCCTTCCGCGCATATAGATAACTGTCCATAAATAGCCAAGGCAATCACTATTTGTTGGAACGCCAACTCTAGGCCCCGTGACTGTTTGTAGCATCGAAACAGCTAACGATAGAAACGCCGGGTGGAAGCTCGCCGAATCCCCACATTCGCCAAAAACAGGCGGATGTGGGCCACCCGGGGCTGGTGTGGGGGGCGACAAACTCAGGTTATCGGAGTTACGCTGCGGCGGCGGTATTTTGTGCGTGTGTCCGAAACAAGTTGCGGATGAATCTCGCAATTAACCACGGCAGGAATATCAGGACGCCGAAGAAGCCGATTAGCAGCCACTTCAATTGACTCAGGAGTTGGCGTACGACACGCAATTGGTCGAACGACGACCACTCTTCGCGGATTTTTCCGTCGGTTATGCGCCAGATCGTAGTGCCGCGTAGTTCGATTTTTGCTCCGGTTGGGGGGAACGCGCCTGCGCGGCCGGTGTTGGTTCCGTGCGCCGTCCAAAGCACGGTAATCAGGTCTCCCTCGGCGATCATCATGTCGACGGTCATGTGGAGGTCGGGCACCAATTGCTTTTCCTGCCGAGCGGCTGCCTGATCCTCTTGCAGGCTGCTATTTCTGTGCAGTCCGTGGTTTACGAAATCTGGGGCGCAGATTTCGTTAAAGACCTGGAACTTCCCCTCGTTGAAGATTTCGTCGAAGAAACGCTGGGCTATGGCCTTGTTCTTTTCCTGCTGGGTGAGAGGCGGTTGCGCGGCGGGCATGGAAGCCTGCGCGAATGCTGAGGAGAGAAATGCAGAACTCAGGAGCAAACATGCCAGGGCGTTCTTCATGTGGAATCTCCTTTCTAGCGCTGATCATTTCGGAGTAGTGTACTCGGAATTAGCCGCCAGGGAGGGACTTGATTGAGTTGCCTTTAAACGGCACGGAAGATTTGAGCATTCCGGGGGATTCCTCGTTGACACTCGGAATGACTGCTCAAAAAAAGAGGCAAGAGCAAACCCTTCCATTCCTATGCGGTAGCAGCAGTGTCGGCGCGGGGCCGGATGCTGGCGACGTCCATCTTTTGGTGGGCGCGGCGAAGGTCGTACTCGGTCTGGAGGTTCATCCAGACTTGGGCGCTGGTACCAAAGTAGCGAGAAAACCGGATCGCCGTGTCTGCGGTGATGGATCGGCGTTCCAGAACAATGTCATTCACACGCGGAACGGAAATGTGTAATTCGCGAGCCAGTTTGTTGGACGTGAGTCCAAGAGGCTTCATGAATTCTTCTCGCAGAATCTCTCCGGGATGGACGGCAAACACTTTTTTCGGCATCACTGATACCTCCTAGTGGTAATCGACAATCTCAACGTCTTCGGCGTTTCCGGCTCGCCATTTGAAGCACAGTCGGTACTTATCATTGACGCGGATACTGTGCTGTCCTTTGCGGTCTCCTCTGAGCACTTCGAGATGATTCGCAGGAGGAATACGCAGGTCGTTTAAGTCCGTTGCAGCATTCAACCATGCGAGTTTTCGCGACGCCACGGCGCGAATGCTGGAGGGAAGGCGTCGGCTTCTGCCAGTATTCCAGAGCAACTCGGTTTCCGCATCCGCGAAGCTCTTGATCATGGAATAAAAATAACGCTACCCGTTATATAACGTCAAGAGTTATATAACGGGTAGCGTTATGAAGGGACAAATCTTTATAGCTGTTCGAGCTTGGCGGTAAAGTGACGCAGGAATGGCGGTTCGTAGGTCAGGCGCAGGCCTCTGATTTGGGTGCGTTTGTGCCAGACCTCGGTGATGACTTCGATGACGTAATCGATGTGGCTCTGGGTGTAGGTGCGGCGCGGGATGGCGAGGCGAACAAGATCCATCTTGGCTGCGGCTCCGAACATGAGGGAACCGATTTCGACGGAACGTATGCCGCCTTCCAGGTAGAGTTCGGCGGCGAGGGCCACTCCGGGAAACTGCTCGACGGGGATGTGCGGGACAAAGCCTCGGGCATCGAGGTAGACGGCATGGCCTCCGGGAGGCATGACGATGGGGATTCCCTGCTCGGAGAGGTGGTTTCCGAGGTAGGCGGTGGAGGCGATTCGATAGCGGAGGTAGTCTTCGTCCACTGCCTCCTGGAGGCCGACGGCGATGGCTTCAAGGTCGCGTCCGGCGAGTCCTCCGTAGGTGGGGTAGCCTTCGGTGAGGATGAGCAGGTCCTTTTGCTGCTGGGCCAATAGGTCGTCGTTGGTGCAGAGGAATCCGCCAATGTTGGCCATTCCGTCTTTTTTGGCGCTCATGGTGCATCCGTCGCCGAGAGAGAACATTTCCTGCGCGATCTGCTTGGGAGTTTTGTTCTCGTATCCGGGCTCGCGGAGCTTGATGAAGTAGGAGTTCTCGGCAAAGCGGCAGGCGTCGAAGTAGAGAGGGATGCGGTGGTGGTGGCAGAGTTCGCTGACGGCGCGGGTGTTGGCCATGGAGACGGGCTGTCCTCCGCCGGAGTTGTTGGTGATGGTGAGCATGACCAGCGGGATGTGTTCGCGGCCGACGCGGGCGATGGTGGCGGCGAGGGCGTCGACGTCCATGTTTCCCTTGAAAGGGTGGATGAGGCCGGGCTGCTTGCCTTCGGCGATGACGAGGTCGAGAGCTTCGGCTCCGGTGGCCTCGACGTTGGCGCGGGTGGTGTCGAAGTGAGTGTTGTTGGGAACGACGTCTCCGGGCTTGAGCATGACGGAGAAGAGGATGCGCTCGGCGGCGCGTCCCTGATGGGTGGGGATGACGTGTTTGTAGCCGAAGATGCTTTGCACGGAATCCTTGAAACGGACGAAGCTGCGGCTTCCGGCGTAGCTTTCGTCGCCCTCCTGGATAGCTCCCCACTGGTAGATGGACATGGCTCCGGTGCCGGAGTCGGTGAGAAGGTCGATCAGGACATTGTCAGCGGCGAGGAGGAAGAGGTTGTAGTGGGCCTGCTGAAGAAAACGCTCACGGTCGACGCGCTGGGTCCAATGGATCGGCTCAACACTCTTGATTCGAAACGGCTCAATGATGGTATGGATAGGCATGAAAAGACCTCTTAAAGGATGGACCAATCAGTGTACTGTGGCGGGGAAACTCTGTACAAACAAGAAACCCGCAGCCGTGGGGCTACGGGTCGGAGACTGTGGGAGCGAAACCTACTCTTTGAAGGCGAAAACCGCGATGCAGGGGTCGGAACCTTCGAACTTAGCCTGTTTCACTGCAGCCTGCGCGGCGGAGGCCAGGATGGGATTGCCTCCCATGACCTTCGATTCGCGGACACTGCCGGAAGCGGTAAGCTGAAGCTGGAGTCGGACGGTTCCGCTGATTTTCATGCGGTGGGCAAGCTCTGGATAGGGGACTTTTATATCACCGCTCTTGGATTTGCAGACCGAATCCTGAGCATAGGCCGAGACGACACAGAGGAGAAGAACCGAAAGCGTCGTTAAGAGCTTGAATCTTATGAGTGCTGGACTGATATATGTCATGGGACCCGGATAATGTTACTTCTTGATAATACAGGCAGGGGTAGAAATGGTGCAGTTACCTTAGGACATTGCACCTGTGCATTTGGGCAGGACTCATCGACTGAAGCTACGAACGGCACGACGCGTCAAAGATCAGCGCTTATTCTCTGAATTCGAAGACTGCGATACAGGTGTCTGTACCTTCGAACTTGGCTTTTTGAACGGCCTGCTGCGCTGCACCTACAAGCAGAGGATTGCCGCCCAAGACTTTGGACTCACGAACCGTGCCCGAAGGGGTGAGCTGGAGTTGGAGACGGACGACGCCGGAAATCTTCATGCGCTTGGCGATATCTGGATAAACGACATGGATTTCTCCGCCCTTGCTCTTGCAGGGGGGATCTTGGGCGTAGACCGAAGCGGAGCAGAGCAGGAGCGCCGCAAGATATAGAGACGTCTTGCGCTTAATCGTAAGCGCGGTGCATTTGTGTAATGTCATAGTTGATGCGCTCGAAGAATTAAGTCAAATCTTATAGTACTTAATTTCGGCGCAAAGACGACATTACTTTAGGGCACGGACCAAAGTTGCTACGTTACTTTCGTAATTCCTTTATGCGCCTAAGGTTACTCGGTGACGACGCCGCAGGCTACGCGGTCTCCGGCATTGCCAGCAGGATCGCTGACGAGATCATCGGCTTTGGCATGAATGACCAGGGCGGTGCCTCCGTTGGCGAAGAGTGAGTTGGGTTTGCTGGGTTCGAGGGTGACACGCTCATCCTTTACGGTTTGGGTGGCGGTGCCGTCGGCGGCAACTGTGATGTTTTCCATGTCTCCGGCGTGAGGCCCGGCAGGGTTGTGGAGGCCGTGGTGGGCGCCGGTGGGGTTGAAGTGTCCGCCAGCAGATTTGAAATCAGGGGCTACGCAGCTGGCATTTTGATGGAAGTGGATGGCGTGCTCTCCGGGAGTGAGGTTCTTGAGAGCGAGATGGATCTGAACACCTTGCTTTTCCTGCTCGATGGATGCGGTTCCGACGGCATTTCCTTTGGAATCCGTGAGGGTGATGATCTTGGCGGGCTGCTTGGCGATTGCGGCAACACTCACGATTGAAAGAAGGAGAGAAACGGGAATCCAAATGCGGCTTTTCATGGTCAATCCTTTCGATTGGAAACTCTAAGACTTGGATGCGAGTAGGGCGTCATATTGATCCTCGGTCAAGGGGACAACCGAAAGGCGTCCGTTGCGCAGCAATGGTGAATCGGCGAATAAGGCGTTCTGTTTGATTTCAGGCAGAGCGATAGGATGCGCGATTGCTTTGCCAACAGCAATTTTCACGAGAGGAACCTTGGGGTTGGCGGCATCCACGGAGAGGACATGGGCAGTTCCTGTTGCACGGCGTTCGTCGCCGGTGTGGTAGATGATGAGTTTGTCACCCTTGTGCATCTCACGCAGGTATTTGACGGCCTGGGGATTGGTGACTCCGTCCCAGACGGTTTCGCGATCTTGCTGAAGGTGATCGAAGGAGTAGACGCTAGGTTCGGTTTTGAGCAGGTAGTACATGGGAATCGTTGTAACACAATTCCTTCATAATTTGGGAAACAGACTGCCCCAGGTTATCGCCGAAGTTTCTTCGTCAATAACCTGGGGGGAGTTTAGCGGAAAGGATCTAGTTAATGGTGGGCTGGCAAACTTGTTCAAAAGCCTCTTTCAAAGAGGCGGCAATGCTCACGGCGTCGCGGCTTTCGATTTCCGCACGAGGCATAAAGTAGGCAAGTTTGCCCTCACGCAGGATGGCAATGCTGGGCGAGGAAGATTGCTGTCCGGTGAAGTACTCTCGTGCACGCTGCGTCGCCTCAAGGTCTTGTCCGGCGAATACGGTGATAGCGCCATCGGGCTTGATTGAGTTTTGCAGGGCGGCTCGTACGGCGGGACGCATCTTACCGGCCGCACAGCCGCAGATCGAATTCACTACTACCATCAGCGTTCCCTTACTGGCGCTGATGGCGCTGTCCACCTCTTCAGGCGTGCGCGCTTCCTGCACACCCAAACGCGTTAGCTCCTCGCGCATGGGTACCACCATTAACTCTGGATACATCGAAATCCCCCTCCCGAAATACGTTCTGACTGCTTGGATGATGGGGACAGCCATTTCGGCGCATAGTCTTCGTCAGCGCGTATCATGTGAGCAGAATGATGAAGATAGAAGAGAACATTTGTCTGGCACCCTACACCACCATGCAGGTGGGAGGAGCAGCAAAGTACTTTGTTGAGCCTACAAATGATAACGACGTTGTCGAGGCTCTCCAGTGGGCTCGCACGCACAGGGTTCCCGTGTTTGTTCTGGGTGGCGGCAGCAACTTACTGGTAAGCGATGCAGGCTTTGATGGCCTCGTGCTTCATATGGCTATTGGCGGCATCTTCACTCATGAGGACGGCGAAAGACGGAGCTACTTCACGGGAGCAGGCGTTGAGTGGGACACGCTTGTTGATCGCGCAGTAGAAGACAACTGCGCGGGAGTGGAGTGCCTGAGTGGCATTCCTGGAACTGTGGGCGGCACTCCGGTACAAAACGTGGGTGCCTACGGGCAGGATGTTTCCGAGACAATCTCCAGGGTTTACACAATCGATGCGACCACACTGGAGCGCGTTGAGTTCAACCGCGCAGCCTGCAATTTCAGCTACCGCCAGAGCCGTTTCAATAACAGAGATTTGGGACGCTATATCATTACGCGGGTAGATTTCTCGCTGCAGCCAAATGGAGCTCCGAAACTTGCTTACGCCGACCTCAAGCGTCGATTCAGCGACAAACTCGAAGCTGGTGCAACTCCTTCTTTGCGGGAAACACGCGAAGCCATTTTGGCGATCCGTCGGGCGAAAGGGATGGTGCTTGATGAGCAGGACGCGGACAGCCGCAGCGCAGGTTCATTCTTCAAGAATCCGATTGTGAGTATTGAGGAATTCCAGAGAATTGACTCGGCTTTCAACGGTCCAGTTCCCCACTTCGAAGCTACTGCCGGGTATGTGAAACTGGCGGCAGCCTGGTTGATTGAGCAGGCGGGGATCAATCGCGGGTTTGCCATTGGGCCTGTGGCAATCAGCAGCAAGCACACGCTCGCACTTACGAATCGTGGGGGCGCGACCGCTTCTGACGTGCTCGTGTTGAAAGAATTTGTACAGAACCAAGTGAGGGAGCAGTTCGGAGTGGAACTATCCCCCGAACCGGTGATGCTGGGGTTCGACGGGCACAAGTAGACTAAGTCAGCTCCGCAAGAACTGGATTGAATGTGTTTTGATGATGAGCCACACGGGCTGCGCTTCACGCAACTGGAGGGTTTGTAGGGCTCCGCGCGTAATGTGAACGCAGAAGTCTGTATCCAGAGCTTCTCCGGCGGCGCAGAGAACCCGCAATTCGATCATCCCGGCACGATCCACAATGGAGCGAATTCGGCCCTCAAGCAGGTTACGGGCGCTGATGCCTGTCGGGAGTTCTGTGGCCACCAGGATGTCTCCTGCTCTCAGCGCAAGGCTGGCGGTTTCGCCCCTAGATTTGTTCGCCAGCGGAGCTTCTAGCAGCAAGTCCGTTCCGGCGAGACGACATGTCATGGTGCCGAGGTCCGGGTGAATCTCTTCAACGGTGGCACCGAAAAGGTTCTCGTATCCCGAGAGCTCAGCCTGTTCACGGCTTACTGGCGCACTGAATATCTGACGAGGCTCGCCATCCGCGACGACTTTTCCGGCTTCCATCACTAAGATGCGACCGGAAAGCGAGTAGGCTTCTGCTTGATCGTGAGTCACATAGAGCATGGGGACGGCGTGTTCCCGTTGCCAGTCGAAAAGCTCCTCCAATAGCAGGGATTTCAGTCGCGCGTCGAGAGCCGAAAGCGGCTCGTCCAAGAGGAGCAATTCAGGATTGCAGACGAGGGTACGGGCGAGAGCGACGCGTTGCTGCTCGCCTCCGGAGATTGACGCGGGACGGCTTGCTGCCAGAGGTGCCAGGCGGAATCTTTCCAGGATTGAAGCAACTCTGTCTTCGCGCTCCGAATGTGGCAGATCGAGCAAACCATATCCGACATTCCTGCGCACTGAGAGATGCGGGAACAGAGCAGACTGCTGCGAGAGATAGCCAACATGCCGCTCCCGCACGGGGAGGTTCACGCCGCTGTTGCTTGAAAAAAGAATGCGATCCCCAATCGCAATGGTTCCGCTTTGCGGTGCGCGAAACCCGGCAATGCAATCGAGCACAGAGGTTTTCCCTGCACCGGAAGAACCGAAGAGCACGACCACTTCCGACTGAGTCCTAAAGCTGCACTCGAGCTGAAACTGCGGCAGAGGAAGCTGAATTTCTACGCTCAACGCAGTTTGTAAACTCGTTCCAGAGGTGCTCATCGCAGTCTCCAATTACGATTGCGATTGAGCGCGTTAATCAGCACCAGCAATGCAAAAGAAATAGCTAGGAGCGTTATCGATTGGCGTCCGGCTGTCGCGTAGTCGAGCATCTGAACGTTGTCATAGATAGCGATGGACTCGGTTTGAGTGCGGCCCGCGATATTGCCGCCAAGCATTAGGACCACTCCGAACTCGCCTAGCGTGTGGGCAAAGCTCAATGCAAAGCCGGTTACGATTCCGGGTAACGCAAGGGGAAAGGTGATGCGCCAAAAAGTGCGCCACGAGGAGGCACCCAAACTGGCCGAAGCTGAAAGTAAACGACGATCCACCGAGGCCAAAGCTGCAGTGTAGGGCTGGACTGCAAAGGGAAGGCTGTAGATGAAAGATCCAATTACAAGCCCTTCAAAGCTGAAGGCGAGCGTGTGTCCGGTAAAACGCTCCCAGAATGCCCCCATCCATCCACGAGATCCGAAGCCGAGCAGGAGATAGAAACCGAGGACCGTGGGCGGCAGGACAATGGGTAGGGCTACTACCGACTCAACCAGAAAACGCAGACGAAAGCGGGTAGAGGCCAGCCACCAAGCGATGGGCAGCCCGAGCACGAAGAGCAGACAGGATGTCACCAGGGCGAGTTGCAGACTTAGCAGCAGCGGCGAGGTCATCGTTAGAGGATACTGCGCAGAGAAATTCCAGTACGCACAAATCGCTGAAAAACGGAGGCTTCGCCCAACAACGATAAACTAGAGCTTCTCGAAATTTACTTTGTTGGTAAATTGCGGAGGCGTTTGAACTTTAGGACGCTGCCCGGCATGCCACGCGTTTCACTGAGAACCGCTACCGTGGCAAGTACACCCATTACCAGGAACAACGCGAAACAAATTACGGCTATGACAAGGATCGGCATAAATCACCTCGCCGATATTGTCTGCCGACAACAACCGTCCTACGGTGACCTCGGTCACCGTGCCGAGTGAGGTCGTCGCTTAGATCAGCTTTTGCAGTTCGCCGTCGATCTGCTGCAACTCTGTGTTCAGCAGTGACGTGTACCGCTCATTACTGGTACGCGATAGCTGCTCGCAGATACGGGCACGGGTCATTTTCAGAGCCTGAACCTTTCGGGCCTCTATTGCCTGCAAGCGCCCGACGCGTTCCTTCTCGTCGCTCAATTCCTGTGCCTGGATCTGTTCTTGAACGTCAATTTGCTGCGCTTCAACGAATTTACTTTCCCAGCCATTAGCCATGTATCGATTATAAGCGGCTCAGAGCGCCTAAGACAAAGCGAGAGGGCCGGTTTTCCGGCCCTCAAGTGAAAAAATCGGACCAATTAGAACTTTATGACCACGCCGCCGCTGTAGCGGAAGTGATTCTCTCCATCGGTATGGCTCGTGCGGATATAGTCAAATTGCCCCAAGCGAACCGCTAGATGGTCCGTGACATGAGCATCGAAACCACCGCCGAAAGCCGTGGCAAACGAGTTGGTAGAGGTGTCTCCGAATTGGGAAATGCTGAGACGCTCGTGATCTTCTCCAAACAAGACGTGGACGAAAGGCGTGACGGGAGAACCGTTCCGAACTTCGTAAGTTGGTCCAAACAGGTACAGATAGCGCACCACGTTTACACCGGACTCATCTTGCACGTTGGACGCTTTGACGAGGGTAACATCCGCCGTGACTCCCAGAGTGTTGTGCAAAAATCCGGTCGCCTGCAACGAAGCTCCGTTCATACCCCGGCTATCCAAGCTGAGGTTCCGAAGGTCGGAATGCACATAACTATATCCGACGAACACTTCCCCTTTGGGCGAGAATTCCTTCGGCTCGTCTTGTTGTTGACCAAATGAAACGGTGGCCAGAGCAAAGACAACAGTGAAAAGAACTAATACTTTACGCATGTCGATTAAATTTCTCCCTGTATTTAGAAGACATCCAGCTTGGCTGCCGGTGATAACTCCGGTCTGCATCCCAATGATGGCCAGCACGGATTGAACATTCAACGAGATGAACACGGAATAGGATCAGGAGTTGCTGACCAGTGGCGTGTTTGCATCGTTCCAAGAGAAACGATAAATCAGAACCCTCTCCGAAGCAAAAATGCCCTCCCGCAGGAGAGCACTTTTGGATTCGAGGATATATGAAGGAAACTCTTAGTCCGCCGAAGCGACAGCCTTGGCGTTCGCGGCTTGGACCTTGCTGTGGTGACGTCCGTAGGTGAAGTAGATCACCATGCCAATGGCAAGCCAAACGATCATTCTCATCCACGTCTGCCAAGGCAGGAACACCATCATCAGAAGCGCAACCAACATGCCCATGATCGGAACAAACGGGACTAGTGGAGTCTTGAAGGGACGATGTAAATCGGGCTTGCGGACGCGGAGGATCCAGATGCCAGCGCAGACGATCACAAATGCCAGCAACGTTCCGATGGAGACCAGTTCCCCGAGAACACCGATTGGAACTACGGCGGCGAAGCAGGCTACGAATAGGCCCACAACAATCGAAGACTTCCAGGGAGTGCGGAACTTGGGATGGATATCGCCAGCCCACTTCCAAAGCAACCCGTCGCGCGACATGGAGTAGAACACTCTGGACTGGCCAAGCAACATCACCAGCATCACGGTGCTGAGTCCGGCAAGAGCGCCTGCGTTCACTACGTAACTACCCCAGCGAACGCCGGTCTCTCGGATTGCCAGCGATACTGGAGCGCCTACGTTCAGGCGCGTGTAGTGCACGGTTCCGGTCAGCAGGAACGAGACGAGGATGTATAGGATGGTGCAGATCACGAGCGAACCGAGAATTCCGATCGGCATGTCGCGCTGCGGGTTCTTGGCTTCTTGTGCGGCTGTCGAGACGGCGTCAAAGCCGATGTAGGCGAAGAACACGACACCGGCGGCCCGGATCACTCCGGCCCAACCGAACGCTACTGGTACGAACGGATGTAGGTTTACGGCAGTCTGCGCCTGGTGATGGAAGACATATCCACCGGCGACGGCGATGAAGGTCAGCACGGCAAAGAGTTTCACGAAAACGATTGCCGTGTTCAGCGTTGCGGACTCCTGGATGCCGATCACCAGAATTGTGGTGACTACGATGATCGCGAGAAATGCCAGGAGATTGAAGTGCGCCGTAACATGAGGGAGCGAATTGAGGTCAATTCCCTTGCCTGTGAGGGTCGTAATCGGCACCCAACGCTGCTCGAACATGACCCATACCGCACCGGGAGTGTCGCAGATCTGCGGCGGCAGTTTGATGCCGTAATCTTGCAGGAAGGCGATGAGAGTGCTGCTCCAACCGGATGCAACGGTGGCCGCTCCGAAGGCGTATTCCAGGATTAGATCCCAGCCGATGATCCAGGCGAAAATCTCGCCCAGAGTTGCATAGCCGTAGGTGTACGCCGAGCCAGCAATCGGAATGAGCGAAGCAAATTCTGCGTAACATAGCCCCGCGAAGGCGCAAGCAATGCCTGCGAGGATGTAGGAGACCACGATTGCCGGTCCAGCGTAGCGCGCCGCAGCCGAGCCGGTAAGTACAAAAATTCCGGCTCCGATGATGGCACCAACGCCCAACATAATGAGGTTCACTGGGCCGAGTACGCGCTTCAGGCTGTTCTCGCCCTTCTCACCGGCCTCGGACAGCAGCATGTCCAGGGGTTTCGTTAGCAGCAGATTCGCCATTCCTGATTTGTTCTCCCGTCGTAAAAAAATGCGGAACCATTACTCAGTGGAAGCCGCGCTGGGGGGAGTTTGCACTCCCTTGCGCGACCACAAAAAATATACCGGGATGCCGAGTAAAACGATCACAAGGCCCGGCCAAGTATATTGAGGCTTATAGACCAACAAGACTACATCAATGAATAGCGCCATCACAATGTAGATGGCTGGCAGCCAAGGGTATCCAATTGCGCGATAGGGTCTCGGCGCGTCTGGACGCGTGCGGCGCAAGACGAACAGGCCCACCAGCGTCAGTATGTAGAAGAGCAGCACTGCGAAAATTGTGTAATCCAGCAACTGGCCGTAGCTACCACTCAGGCACAGGAAGCTGGCCCAAATCGCTTGCACTATCAACGACAGGTGCGGTGTCTTAAAGCGGGGATGCAGGCGGCCTACGGAGTGGAAGAACAGGCCGTTGCGGGCCATTGCGTAATAAACTCGCGAACCCGCCAGGATCAGTCCATTGTTGCATCCGAAGGTGGAAACAAGGATTGCCAAGGCCATTAGTTTCGCACCGCTCTGGCCCATGATCTGCTGCATGACGGCGGTGGCCACGCGGTCTTCGGAGGCATATTGGATTCCGCGACCGACGCTGGTTAGCGAGTAGGAGTCGCCCCAGAGTGGAAGCACCAGCAGGTAGATGAAGTTCACGGCAATGTAAATCAGGATGACTGCGCCGGTGCCGATTGCAAGAGAGAGTGGAAGATTGCGCTGCGGGTTCCGGACCTCGCCCGCCGTGAAAGTCACGTTGTTCCACGCGTCAGCGGAAAAGAGCGACCCAACCTGCGCTACGGCGATCACAGTGATGGTGGACACCAGCGCGGTTGCTCCACCTACTCCGACGGGAATTTGGTGCAGCGCTCCCCAACCGGCGTTGAGCCAGAAGTTTGCGCCGAAATTCGCGCTGAGTGCCTCAGGGGTGCTGCCGATCCAGATGCCTAGCAGAATCAATCCGAGCAGGCTTGCGATCTTGGCGGTGGTGAAGACCACCTGCACGATGGCACCAGTCCTGACTCCGAATACATTGACCGCCGAGAGCAGCAAGATCGTGGAGATGGCTACCAGATTCTGGGTATTGAGGCCGACCTCCATGTTGCCAAGCACCATCGGTCCTAGGTGGATCGCAGGGACCTTCCAGATATGAAGAATCCAGTTTGTGGATGAGACGCCGGGGAGGAAGACACCGAGGAACTTTCCGAAGGCCACGGCAACCGCCGCGATGGTGCCACACTGGATTACCAGGAAAAGCGTCCAGCCGTAGAGGAATCCCCAGAGTGGGCCGAGCGCCTCACGGAGGTAAACATATTGGCCGCCAGCTTTTGGCATCATCGCCGCTAGCTCGCCGTAGGAAAGCGCCGCCACGATGGTCATGAAGCCGGTCACAAGCCATGCAGCGATCAGCAATGCCGGTGACTCCACAATGCGCGCAATGTCAGCGGCTACGATGAAGACGCCTGACCCGATCATCGAGCCCATTACCAGTGTGGTGGCGCTGGTAAGGCCAAGGCCTTTTACGAACTCCTGATCCTCGCGGGGATTCGATTCCTTCGCTAGCTGACTCACCGCTCTCCTTAAACACAGAAAAGGTCTCAAACGTTGTAATTCGCTCCAGCGCGCCAGAGGCACGGAGAAACGCAATCTATAGCCAGCAACCTTCAACCATATGGGACAGTTGAACAGAACTCTACATCATCAGGGCAAAAAATTCCCTAGCCGAGTCGCGTGGAGAACGGAAAAGGTCACCAATTACGGCCACCGAGTCAGCTCCGGCCTTCAAAACAGCTTCCGCGTTGGCTCGCGTAATTCCGCCAATTGCAACCAATGGCAGCCCTTGACCAGCCTCATCTCGCAAACGCCGAGCTTCCGAAACTCCCGCTAAACCAACCACCGGGTCCGGATTCATTTTGCTTCCGGTGGCGAACACCGGACCGAGGGCCACATAATCCACCGGCTCCGCAAGCGCTGCACTCATCTGAATTGTATTGTGTGTCGACAAACCGACGAAGCCTTTTGTGCCGAGTACCTGACGCGCGCCCGTGGGAGAAAGGTCTTCCTGGCCCAGATGTACTCCGTCGAAACCCGCCCCGACGCAGAGGTCGGCGCGATCATTCATGATCAGCGTGATTTCCGGAAGCACTCGCCGCAACTCACGGGCATGCCTTAGAGCCTCGCGGGCGCTCAGTCGCTTTGCTCGATACTGCAGCAGGGTGCAACCCGCCTCGGCCAATGCGAGCGCATGGGCGCGGACCGCCTGCAGCAATTTCCCCTCTTCGCAGCCAGCGCTCAGGCTATCCACGTCAAGAATCGGATAGAGCAATGGAATCTTCATGTCAGGCCGCACAAACTCCGTTAATTGTGAAAAAAGGGCGGCACATGGCCGCCCCTTGATTTCCGCCCATTTACTTCTTAACAGGCATAAAACGTTCCATGAATTTCGTGTCGAAGTTTCCGGCTACGAAATCTGGATCCTGCAGAATGCGTTTATGCAGTGGAATCGAAGTGTGGATTCCCTCCACGATAAACATGTCCAGAGCTCGCCTCATGCGTGCCAGCGCTTCAGGACGGTCCTTCCCGTGCACAATCAACTTTGCGATCAGAGAATCGTAGTACGGAGGCACGACGCCTTCCTGATATTGCGCCGTATCCACGCGCACACCATTTCCGCCCGGAGTATTGAACACCGTGATCTTGCCCGCAGAAGGCGTAAATTTCTCGGGATGCTCGGCGTTGATGCGGCACTCGATCGCATGTCCACGAGGGACAATCGGGTGGTGAATGATGTCCGAAAGCTTCGCTCCAGCGGCGATGAGGATCTGGCTCTTCACCAGGTCCACGTCCGTCACGAACTCCGTAACCGGATGCTCCACCTGAATGCGGGTGTTCATCTCGATGAAGTGCAGGCTGCCATCCTCATCCATCAAGAACTCGACGGTTCCGGCGTTGACGTAGCCAATTTCCTTCATCGTCTTTTCCAGGATGCCGTTCATCTTCTTGCGTAATTCGGGCGACACGCTGGGAGAAGGCGACTCCTCAACCAGTTTCTGATGGCGGCGCTGGATGGAACAATCGCGCTCGCCAAGACTGATGACATTTCCATGCTCGTCGGCCAATACCTGGAATTCAATGTGTCGCGGGCGCTCGATGAATTTCTCCATGTAGAGATCTCCATTACCGAAAGCCGACGCGGCTTCCGAGTGGGCCGCGCTGAACATGTGGGGCAACTCTTCGGCCGAATGGATGACGCGCATACCGCGTCCGCCGCCACCGGCCGAGGCCTTGACGATGACCGGGAATCCAACTTTTTGCGCCCATTCGAGCGCTTCTTCCTGAGAGCCGATGATGCCATCGGAGCCGGGTAAGATCGGCACACCGCAGCGCTTCATCGCCTGACGAGCCTTATCCTTCTCGCCCATCATGCGGATGATTTCCGGCGGAGGCCCAATGAACTTCAGGCCCGATGTTTCGCAGACGTGTGCAAAGTTAGCGTTCTCGCTCAGCAGTCCGTAACCTGGATGGATTGCATCTACATTGGCGATTTCGGCGGCACTGATGACTGCCGGAATGTTCAGGTAACTTTCACCCGCGCGTGCCGGTCCAATGCAGAGTGCCTCATCGGCGAAACGAACGTGGAGTGAGTTGCGGTCTGGTTCGCTATAAACGGCAACAGCTTTAACGCCCAGCTCTTTGCAGGCGCAAATGACACGCAGCGCGATCTCGCCGCGATTCGCAATCAGAATCTTCTTGAACATGCTTCAGTGTGCTCCCACTGGCCCGACCGGCGTTCGGTGTGACCGCGCTTATTCCATCTGCGTGGCTCACGCATGGCTTGCATCAAACGCGCGGGGTACTTCCGATATGCCGCAAAAAAGACAGCGGAGCCAGATCGAGTCCGGCTCCGCTCGTTTACTTGGTACGAATCTTGAAGAGCGGCTGGCCGTATTCAACTGGCTGACCGTTAGAGACCAGGATTTTTACAATCTGTCCTGCAGACTCTGATTCAATCTCGTTCATCAGCTTCATGGCTTCCACGATGCAGAGCACCTGCCCTACGGCAACGGTGTCACCCTGCATTACAAACGCTGGCGTGCCCGGAGAGGAAGCTTCGTAAAATGTTCCGACGATGGGAGACTTGATGATCTCGACGCCTTCCTCAGCATCAGGTGCGGAAGCAACAACTGTAGCCGGAGCCGGTGCTGCGATAGCCTGCGGTGCCGCCGCCGGTGCTACATAAGGAACAGACACCACGGTCTGCGAACGCTTGACTCGGATTTTGACGTCGCCGCGCTCTAGTTCAAACTCGGCAATATCCTTTTCGACAAGAAACTCAACTAGCTCTTTAATTTCCTTCTGATTCATTGGCCGCCAGGAGCGTCGTTCAGTCCGCGACGCAGCTATGGATTTACCACCTTTATGGATTTACCCGCTTAAAACTCTAATTCAGTTCGATTAAGGCCTTATTCACCGGCGTCAGCACTTCATAACCGCCTTCGGTGACCAAAAGCATATCTTCGATTCGAACGCCGCACTTGCCCGGCACATAGACCCCGGGCTCGATAGTGATAACCATCCCAGGCTGGAGAATCGCTTCATTACCCGCTGCCAGCCTTGGCGTTTCGTGAATCTCCAACCCCACGCCATGTCCCGTCGAGTGGGTAAAAAAGCGACCCAGCTTCGCCCGCTTCAACTGCTGCCGCGCCGCGAGATCAACTTCCCCAGCGGTAGCTCCTGGACGCACAGCGCTGATTGCCGCCAACTGCGCTTCCAGAACAGCAGCGTACATTCCCATCGTCTCGGCTGATGCCTTGCCAAGATGGACGGTTCGGGTCATGTCACTGCAATAACCATCTAGTACAACTCCGTAGTCTAACACTACGAATCCTGCAGACGGGAGCTTGGCCGTTGACGCAACTCCGTGCGGAAGCGCCGAACGCTCTCCTGAGGCGACGATCGTTTCAAACGACATCCTGGAGGCACCAGCTCTCTTGGCCATGTATTCGAGCTTTGCCGCCACCACGGACTCGGTCACTCCAGTGCGTAACGATTTCACCAAGGCACCGAACAACTTCGATGACAGCTCTACCGCATTCCGGATCAGCTCAATTTCGTCGCTGTCCTTCAATACGCGCAACCGCTCCACCGTGCCTGCCAACCTGAGAACCTTAACGCCCTTACCCAGAGCCTTCTCGAAATTCACCAACTGCTCTACGGTCAGGTGCTCGGATTCGATCGCTACTCGCTTTAGTCCTAGCTTCACGCAACTTGCGGCTGCGGCGATCAACGCACTGCCTTTTGCGATAGAAACGCGAGCTCCGGCCACTTGCGCCGCAGCCTGCTCCGCGTAGCGACCATCGGTGAGAAACGTCGAACGCCGGGATACGAGCAACACTCCGGCACTTCCGGTGAAACCACAGAGATAGCGCACATTGGGAAGATGCGTAACAACGAGTGCATCCACCTTTCGGCGCTCAAGCACCTCTTGCAGGTTCTTCTGCCGACCTTGAAAGTTCATCTGGATGATTGTAAATGCTCCAAAGCAAAGCGGGCTCCCGAAGAAGCCCGCCTTAATGCAAAACCTGCGATAACGGTTAAGTCTGGATGATCTTTGGGGTAATGAAGAAGATCAACTCGTCGGTTTCAGTCTTAACCGCACGTTCCTTGAACAGGTTACCGAGCCACGGGATGTTACCAAGGAACGGAGTCTGAGAGGTGCTGACGGTGTTCGTCGTCTGAATTACGCCACCGATCACAACCGTCCCGCCATCGTTTACCAATACCTGGGTGGTAGCCTGCTGCGTGCTCAGAATATAGTTCGTATTCCCGCTATTCGTAACGGTTCCATCCGTCTGCGTGTTCTCGACGTCTACAGTCAGAAAAATCGTATTGTCCGCCGTTATCTGAGGGACCACGGAAAGGCGCAGAACAACATCGAGGTACGTAACGCTGGCATTGGAGTTGCCTGTACCCGAGGTGTAGACCGGGATCTTAAGACCTTGCTTCACCTCGGCCTTAACATTGCTCTGTGTAACGATTCTCGGACGCGAAAGCACTTTCGCTAGATTGTGCGACTCGGCTGCGGTCAGGATCGCATCAATTCCATAACTCTTAGTGATGTTGCTGAGTGAGATGCCGCTCGTTGCGCTGGTCGCGGCAAAGTTCGAAAAGAGAGGCACGCTCGTCGTGGTGGTACTCGTTCCCAATCCGCCTCCAGTCGTGGCAGTCGAAGTACTTCCAGACCCTCCACCAATCGTACTGACGCCATTGCCCCAGCTAAAGCCCAGCTGGGCACCAAGATCCCTGGAGAAAGATCTTGTAGCTGATACCACACGAACCTCAATCTCTACTTCTTGGCTCTTCTTATCAAGCTGTGAAATCAGGCGATCGAGACTAGGCAACACGCTCGGGATATCCGAGATGATCAGCGCATTCGTGCGGTCGTCGGAAATTACGTCACCCCGTGCGGTCAGGAATTTCTTGATTGTTGGGACGGTGTCCCTGGACTTTGCGTAGCTGAGGAAGCGGGTAATCGTCTGGCGATCCACTGCAAGTGCAACTGCCTCAGATTGGGCGCGACGATCTACAGCCTCTTTGCGTAGCGTATCGGTGGCTGCGATTCGGAGCACGTTGCCCTGCAGTTCGCGATCCAGCGCGTTGTTCTTCAGCACGATGTCGAGTGCCTGATCCCAAGGCACATCATCAAGGACCAGAGTTAACGTACCCTTTACATTCGGATCGAGAACGATGTTCAGTCCGCTGATCTCATGGATCAGGCGGAAGAAGTCCTTCAAGTCTACGTCCTTCAGGTTTACCGAAATCGGCTCTCCTGTGTACTTGGGCGTGGAATGAGGAGCGTCCGCCGACTTGACCGATTGCGGCAGAGCCGGGGTATCCAAACGGGCAAGCTCAACTTTCGGTTGGCTGGCCGGGGTCGGCGGTGCCAGCTTCTCGGCAGCCACATCTGCACGAACTTCTGCAGGCTTGGCGGCTGGAGCTGGTGGTTCCGAGCGAGAAACCTCTACCTTGGGTTCAGTAAGTTTGGCTTCGGTAACAGCGGGCTTCACCGAGGTGGCAGCAGCATCTACTCGAACTTCGGCAGGCTTAACCACCTGCACGGGAGTTGACTGGTCAAAGCGAGATACTTCAACCTTGGGCTGACTAGGTGCGGGCTGTGCCACGGTTGTTGTGGAGGTAGCATCTGCCCAAAGCTTTGGCTCCGAAGCCGATTGATCGCGCAGTTGCGAAGTTGTGCTGGGAGCAGGCAAAGTCGCGGTCGCACTAGGAGCGCGTGATGCGCTGGCCAGTGCTTCGTGGGTGCTTTGGCTCTTGCCAGAATCCGGGCGTCCGTCAACGGCAGGAGCGTCGACAGAGGCTAGTACCGGGGCGGGAGCCGCTTTGACCGGTGCTGAAACCGCTGCAGCTTCCTCGCTCTTTATCCGGATGACGACCTGTTTATCAGAGGTGACAAGGTCGAACGCGCGCGGGCCGCTCAGATCGATGACGATGCGCGTGACCGGAGGCTCTAGCTGGAATTTTCCTACCCGAACCTGAAGCACATCTTTCGAACGAACTGAGATGTTCTTGAGTGATGACTTCACCACCGCGTTGCTGAAATCGACGACCAGGCGATCAGGACTCTTCAGCAGAAAAGGATGAGCCGAACTCGGTCCTTCGATGATGACGTCCAAGGTGCCGTGTCCGCGCTGCACGCTGATGTTTCTGATGGCAGTGGGAGTAGTTGTCGTAGGAGTAGCTGGCGTGGGGGCAAACGCGCTGGCAGCAGCACTTGGCGCCACCAAACGCGCTTTCGAATGGTCGACAGGAGCCGGAGTTGGGGTAGATGTAGCCCGGGCAGACTCGGGAGTACTAACACTCTTTGCAACCGGAAGCGCGTACGACGGAACCGCACTCGTGGCGCTCGGCTGCGCACTCTTTGGTGACGATGGCGACGTTGAGTTCGCACCGGTTGAAGATGCTGATGCAACGGTCGAAGGAACAGATCCGTCGTTGCTCAACAGGATCTTCAGGCCGTCGCTTTCGTCCTTCACGTCCGCAGTGACTTTGTCGCCCAACGTTAACTCGATGCGGGTAACTTCGCCACCAGAGGCGCTGGTGTAAACGGAAAGCTTGTAGCCCTTCAGCACAGGGGAATTCAACGCGACCATGCGTTCCACCGCAGCATCAGCGGTTACGCCTGTCAGATCAACCAGCATCAGATGCTCGTCGGGCCTGTATTCCTTGTGAGCGTACGAACCGGTGGTCCGCAGGTTGACGGTCGCCGTGTTTGCCTTGGGCGTCATCTGCACCGAATTGAGACGTGAAACGGCCGTCGCTGTGCCGGCGCAGAGCAGCGCCATCAGTCCTACATTCAGCAGTCGCTTGAACTTCATCGTAGCTCTCCCCGCGTTGCCCATTGCCAAGCCTCGCGCGTACTCCGGTCCCTACCTTGTAGTTTCCGGTCAACCATCATGCTCAGATACCATCGGTCAACTTCTAAACCGCAGGAGTTCCGAGCTTCCTTATAACTTCTCGCGTAAACGGACGTCCCAAAGCATCTGTCGATCGTTCGCGCAATACGATTGAATCCTTGGTGATCCGTTGCACTGCGCCATCTGCCAGCGGATCGTTTTCCCGCAGAAAATATGTATGTTCACCGTTCATCACTACTGCGATAAGTCCGTTATTGGAGCGAACCACTCCCTGCAACGTGATTTCGCCCACGAGCAGGCATTGCCGCCCGGTTCCAGTACACGCCACCGCAGTACGAATGTGCTCCACCACGGGGCTTACAAATGGATCGCGATGCCCTCGCAATGAGTTCGGACTCGGTGTCGCGGGGCCGGAAGCCCGGATAACTGCGTGCTTCCTGATACCGGATTTCCGCGCAGCCAACTTACCAGAACGCTTTCTTGGAGATCTGCTAACTCGCGCCGCAGGAGTTCTTGCATCCGGCTTCGAACGGTGTGCCGGGGCAACCTTCTGGGAAACTGGAGCCGTCGTCGGCTTCGCCGTGGCGGGCTTTGCCGACACAGCAGGAGTTACCGGCTGCTTTATCGGCAGTGTCTGCGCCCATGCGCTTGCTCCAAGCCACAACGCCAAAATGAATTTGCTGCTCTTCATTTCCCCCTCCTACTTCTTTGCCGCAACTGGTGGCGCGCTACCCTTTGTAGTGCTATAGAACGTGGTCAATAAGCAACTCGCTGCCACTGTTTCATTCGGAGACCACTTGTAAACTTTCCCCGGCGCCTTCCCACCTTTTAGCGCGCCCATAACAAGGTGGTTTACATTCACAATTCGTTCGGACTTCTGAAGGCGGTCGTAGAAATTCAACACTGCGTAGTACGGGCCATCGATGTCGATCTCCACCGGAACCTCGGTGTAGTATTCCTTTGCCGCCGTATCCTTCGGTGTATATCGGCGAACTTCGACGCCTGCTCCTGCTGACTGCTGCTCAACCAACGTAATGAAAGCCGGAACTTCTTTTTCTTCGGGCACAATCTTCTTCTGTGCTTCCATTTGCAGCTTCAAGGTTTCCGTCTGTGCGGTCAGTTCAGCCAACTTTGCCTTGTAAGGAGTTAACTGCGCGATCTCTGCCTGTTTACTCTTCAGTGTCAGGGCATCTGCGTCGTTCGCCTTGGACAGGGGTGCCAGAGAGTACAAGTAGGCACCCCCCGCAAGCAGCAGGATCACGAGCGCCACGATTCCGATTTGTGCCACATAGGGCAGTTCTTTAAAGCTCGCCATGACCTTAAGCCTTCGTCTTCTCGCAATGCAGGGTAAAACTAAACGTCTGAATCTTCAGGTTGTCCTGTTGAACGGTTTCGGTGAGTTCAACATTCTTGTAGTAACCGGAGCGTTTCAAGTTCGTCATCAGGTTTGCGACTGAATTCGGACCCAGAGCCACTCCATCCAAAGAAACCGTTGGACCGTCATCGTGCACGTTCAACAGCCAAACGCCATCGGTCTTGTTTACCGTATCGCTCAGGTTCGCCAGAAACGGAACCGGACCAACCTGCGAGGCACGTAACTGGTCGATCACATCAAAGCGACGTTTGAATGCGTCGTAATCTTTCTGCCGCTCCAAATAGGCCTGCTTGACTTTCGTCATCGACGCTATCGAGGCATTGGCCGCCGTAATTGAAGACTGTAGCTTTTCGTGAGTCGCTTCCAAACGCATGTAGTACAGGTAGAGTCCCGCACCCGCCACGACCGCAACCGCAAGCCCCGTAATCAATGGAGAAGGGCCCTCGATCGTGAGCTGCGGCATCGTAAATAAACGGCGACGGCTCTTACCTTTCTTCGGCTTTGCCGTCCCAAGCAGATTGATCCGGATCATAGTTTTTCAAAGCTCCTCAGGGCCAATCCCACGGCAACGGCCAGTTGCGACGAATTCTTCTCGATCAAGTCCGCGCCTTCGCCTATCGGGGGCACGATCTTCAGAAACGGATTCAACGGATCCACGGGGATCGAGAATTCCTGCCGTAGACCCTCTACCAAACCCGGCACCTGCGCCGAACCACCGGCCACGTAAATCCGCTCGATGTGTTCACCGCCGGCGGTCGCACGGAAGAAATCAAATGTCTTCTGAATTTCGAGTACGATGATTTCGGTTACTTGCTGTAGTATCGGCAGTTTCGCGTCTTCGCTTACTGTCCCGACCTTCTTTCCCAATTTCAACGCTTCCGCATCCTCAAAAGTGAGATCGAGTTCTTTTTGGAGCGAATCAGTATATTGATTTCCACCCACGCTTACGTCCCTGGTAAAAAGAGGGATCGCGCCGCGGACAATATTGATGTTCATCACGCTGGCGCCAATGTTCAGAAGCGCGGCCGTCGCGTTTGGACCCGGCGAGTAGTTGTACTGGTAACAGTTCTGTAGCGCGAACGCGTCAATATCAACAATCGCTGGCTGCCGCCCGGCGAGTTGCAGCGCGTTCGTATAATTCAGAATCTTGTCCTTCTTTACCGCAACCAGCAGAACGTCAATGGTTGGACCGTCGAGACTTTCGCTCAAAACCTGGTAATCGACATTCACGTCGTTCATATCAAACGGAATGTACTGCGCAGCCTCGTTCCGAACCGCTTCGCCTAATTCCGGTTCGTCCATGGTCTGCATTGAGATCTTCTTCACGATGACGGAGTGTCCGCTGACCGAGGTCGCCACCTGCTTAGCCTTGAACGCGTGCTCGGCAAATATCTTGCTGATTGCGCTGGCTACGCTACCGCTGTCCACAATCATCGAGTCGACCACGATGTCAGTGGCCAAGGGCTCCATGCCCAAGTGGCTCACCATCACCTCGCCGCGGCTTAACTGCAACTCCACGGCCTTGATGCTGTTTGACCCAATGTCTAGACCAACAATCGTTTTGTTTCTGCCAAAGTTAAAACCAAACATAAGCGGACGCCCTTCTTTACCCAGCCGCAGTAGTTCGAATCGTTCGCGGTTTCTTTTTCATAACGCCCTCGCCCCCGCTGCTTTTGCTTTCCATCCAGCGGTCGAGTAATGCTTTCTTGAACTTCCAGCGGTTTCCTAGCTTGAACGCCGGTATTTTGTCTTCCGACACATACTTATTAAGAGTGTCTGGACTTACGCCCAAATACTCGGACGCTTGCCGAACATTCATCACTTCAGGCAAATCGGCCATAACTTAATTCCCTTCCACTGCACCCTGCGCCATACACATCCACGATCGCGATACTAACCAGGCCACTGGGGAATCCTTGCACCCAAAAACCTGCCAGGCACAACGACGCGCGCGAGGAGGGTTCCTCAGCATTCTCAGTGGGCTACGCGCTGGTTATAGCAGAGTACCGGGCGTGCAAGTCAACTAGAACTTCCGGCAAATACCGGAAGATTACCGGCGTTTACAGCTCATTCCAGTACAGAACGCGTCCAAACTCGCCATACTTTGTGTCTACTCTGAACATACACCACAACATGCTGGGGCAGTAATACAAAGGGTGCGGGCAATGATTCCAAAGGATTACGAAGGGGCATCACCCCAGATACACAGGTCAGAGCACTTCCGTATGTTTACTCTTTACACAAGGCCATGGGCTTTTGGGTCCGCCGTCCCAAGAGAGATTTCAGATTGTAAAGCAAGGGATAAATTCCGTTTTTCGCTGACAACGGATTACGTTCCGAGTATACTTACAAAGTCTTTATCCTGTGCACTAGTATGGTCGGACTATTCGTCCGGCCATTTTTGCGCATTCCAAAGCCAAAAGCTCGTAACTCCCTGGAAAGACTACACTTCTCGTGCTTCTCTATAAAACTTGCTTCGCGCTGTGGGACACCAGTATCACCACGGAGCGTCGCCGCGCGAGATAGGGGCCTTCCGGGATCACTGGGCAGGTTTTCCACTCCTCGATATCGTGGGGCGATTCGAGGGCTGTGTCGATCCATCGGCACCATCCAGAGCCATTTTCCAGGACCGGGAGCTCGAACTCCAGTGACTCCCAGTAGGCATTCAAAATCAGGTAGATCAGACTGCCGTTCGCAAGGTCGGAGCTGAAGGCTAGACTGTGAGAATCATCGCTCCAGTCCGGCTGGTTCAGTTTTGTGCCATGCCATGCCTTATTGGACGCTTCAATGAATTGATTTAAGGTTTGACGGGCGCGCTCCGGAGACACATCTCGCAGCAGGCGGCGCTGGATAAGCATCCGGACGAAGCGAAACAGGTCAGCATGTTTTTCCAGCAGTCTCCAATCGAACCAACTGATTGCGCCATCCTGGCAGTAGGCGTTGTTGTTTCCTAACTGGGTTCGCCGAACTTCGTCGCCCATGAGGATCATTGGCATGCCAAGGGAGAGCAGCGTGACGGTCAGGAAGTTCTTTATCTGACGGTTGCGGACTCTCTCCACCTCGTCATCTCGGGACGGACCTTCGTGTCCCCAATTGCAGCTCCGATTGTCGTTGGCGCCATCGCGATTGCTCTCGCCATTTGGTTCATTGTGCTTGCGGTCATAGGAGACGAGATCGTTGAGGGTGAAGCCATCATGGCAGGTAATGAAATTGACGCTCTGTTCAGCTTCGCGCTCCTTGTGTCCATAGATTTCAGGACTCCCTAGTAGGCGGTCGGCAAGGTGCCGCACAGATCCCTTCTCGCCGCGAAAAAAGTCTCGGACATCGTCGCGAAATCGTCCATTCCACTCCTTCCAAACGTCTCCGACGAAGCTCCCGACCTGGTACAGACCGGCTGCATCCCAGGCTTCGGCTATGAACTTCGTGCCAACCAGCCGTGGGTCCGATTCTATGTCCCACAGTACGGGAGGATTAGACATCTGGTGGCCGGAGGCGTCCCTCGCAAGAATGGAGGCAAGGTCGAAACGGAAGCCGTCCACGTGCATTTCGTCGACCCAATAGATCAGGCTGTCAATGATCATCCGGCGAACAATGGGGTGATTTGCTCGGATCGTATTCCCCGTTCCGCTGTAGTTTGCGTATCGTGAGCGGTCCTCGTCGAGGATGTAATAGGTACTGTTATCGACACCCTTAAAACAATAAGTGGGGCCATCCTCGGCACCCTCAGCCGTGTGATTGAAAACCACGTCGAGGATTACTTCAATTCCCGCTCGATGGAGGGCTTTGACCATGTCCCGAAATTCGTTGATCGGACCTAACCGGCTCTGGTTGGAACTGTAGGCTCGGTGCGGCGCGAAAAACGACACGGGCGCGTATCCCCAGTAGTTCACCAGTCCCGGAGGACACTCCTGAGCGTCGAACTGGAAGACGGGCAGGAGCTCCACTGCGGTGATTCCAAGTTCCTGAAGATAGGGGATCTTCTCGATCACTCCGGCAAAGGTGCCTCGCAAGTGCTCAGGGATTCCTGAACTCGGATCACGGGTGAAACCTCGCACATGCATTTCGTAAACGATGGTGTGGGTCGATGCCCGTCGTAGAGGTGCATCGCCTTCCCAGTCGTATGCACCCGCTTCCGCCACGACGCTCTTCATGGCCGTCGCTGCGTCATCGGCATTCCTGCAGGCGGATCCGCGGCTGTATTTTTCAGGTATCACCACTCCACGGCCGTACGGATCGAGGAGGAGTCTCGTGGAATCGAATCGAAATCCTCGGGCAGGTTCGAAGGGGCCTTCGATGCGGTAGGCGTAGATCTGTCCTGGCCGCGCATCTTTCACGAAGATGTGCCAGTAATGGTAGGTGCGGTTTGAGACAGGATCGAGCCGAATGACACGCGAAGGCTGGGCGTCATCTTCGGCTTCGTAGAAGAGCAGTTCGACGCCAGTAGCGTACCGGGAGAAGATGCTGAAATTCACTCCAGTATCAGTGGGCGTTGCTCCGATGGGAAAGCTTCTGCCGACCATGATCGTGGCATTCCTCTCAGCGACCAGTATATTCTTCGATTTCCGAGGTGACCGGCCGATCCCATCCGCATGATTGATAACAGCACAACAGGGTGCGCATTAGCCTGTTGGCGACAGTTCTATGCTGACGCTAGTGCAATAGATTGCCGCCTGACTGAAGAGTCCGCACGGCGCGCAACTGACACGTCGGCAGGTCAGCTCTGCCGTTTGGTCTCAGGATAATGAGTGCAAAAGCGATTTCTTGCCAGTTATGAGGGCTTCCGGGCAGGAAGGAGCCTAACTACTAGTAGCGCAATGAAGAATCCCGCGACCCCTGACATGGGTGCGTTCAAAGGATGAACGACACCACCTGCCACTCCTCCAGCGATAGTTCCGACTGTCGCTGGGATGATAGCCCGCCTGAATCCAATCGCATTGACCAGAGCTACATAAGCCACGGGCGCGACAATCGCGCCTAGTGGAGCACCATACATGAATCCAACTGCGGCACTTCCAATGCTCCAGTGGCCAAGGTACTCCTCACCAGTGGTGCGGCTCCGGCCCAGCAGATCAATGAGCGACAGTATGAGTGCACCGCAAAGCCCACCACCATAGATTCCCAATGCAAGCGAGAAAATGAGGCCGCGAGCGTATCTGCCTATGGCACGGAGAATCGAGTTGTTCGTCATTTGCCAACATTCTATGCTGCGTTTGTTGTATAAAACAGCCCCAGTATCTCACTATCCCATTGCGGGATTTTCTGTTCTCTTCGATCACAACTTGCCAAGCTGCCCCAAAGGCCGATAAAAGCGAAGAGCCGGAACGCGTTGCGTCCCGGCTCTTCACGAATACTGCTTTGGTCAGCTCTAGTAATTCATGTCGAACTGCTCTTGGTGCAATTGAGCATCGCTCTTGATCAGGACAGGATGGCCGAGTAACTCTTCCATCTCCTGCAGCCACTTTCCGTTGCCGCCTTTCAACTCTTTGGCGACCTCGGGATTTACGCGAAGCATAACTTCCTTGCTTTCGACGTGGCGACGCACTTTGCGCATCTCGACATAGATTTCGTTGCACACAGTCTGCACCGATTTCACGAAGCCCGTGGCATCGCAATAGGGGCACGGCGTTCCGAGAGTCCGTTCCAGAGACTGCTTGACGCGCTTGCGGGTGATTGCCACAAGGCCGAAGTCGTTGAACTGCAGAATCTTCGACGGAGCCCTATCGGCTTTCATGGCCTCTTCAAGCGCCTGCATCACCTTCTGGCGATTCTTGCGCTCGTCCATGTCGATGAAGTCGACCACGATGATGCCGCCAAGATCGCGAAGGCGAATTTGCCTTACGATCTCTTTCACCGCGTCACAGTTCGTCTTCACAATCGTGTCTTCGAGGCGAGCCGTCTTGCCGACGTACTTGCCGGTGTTGATGTCGATTGCGACCAAGGCCTCAGTCTGGTTGATTACGATGTATCCACCGCTCTTCAGCCAAACCTTGGACTTCAGGCTCTTGTTAATCTCTTCATTGATGCCGAACTGCTCGTAGAGCGGCGCGTCCTTGGTGTACAGCTTGATGCGGCGAACCAGGCTTGGCTGGAAACGCGACGCGAAACGGACGACACGCTCGTACTCGCTTTCGTTATCCACCCAGATCTGCGAGAAGTCACTCGTTACCTGATCGCGCAAGATGCGCTCAACCAAGTTCAGATCGTGGTAGATCAGGGACGGGCTCTTGCTTGATTCGGCGCGGGTGCGAATCTCGGTCCATAGATGTTTCAGGAAACGGATATCCGCACGTAGCTCGTCTTCTTTAATGTTTGAGGCTGCGGTGCGGACGATGAATCCGCCATGGCCGTTTTCCCGCTCGCTTGAAACGATCCGCTTCAGGCGCTGACGCTCTTCTTCGCTGCTGATCTTGCGCGACACGCCAATGTGGTTGACCGTCGGCATGTAGACCAGGAAGCGACCCGGCAGTGCAATGTGGCTGGTAATGCGGGCGCCCTTTTTGCCAATCGGCTCTTTGGCGATCTGGACCAGAATTTCCTGTCCTTCTTTTAGCAATTCGCTGATCAGCGGAAGTGCACGCGTCTGCTGCCGTGCTCTTGTCGGTCGTCCACCACCGCGTTGCGGCGGTGCACCACGGCGACCGCGACGTTCGCGACGGTCAAAGCGCTCAGGGCGCTGACGTCCAATTGCCGGAGCTGCAGGAGCCTCTGGGCTTTCGGATGCAACGGCCTCTTCGTCTTCTTCGCCAACTTCGTCGGCCAGCAACTCAGACTCTTCGAACTCTTCGCCGCCGAAATCGTACTCTTCGTCTTCCAGTTCACTCTCTTCGCCGCTTTCACGTACAGCGGTGCCGAACTGGGAGCCGTTTCCATCTTCGAGGGGCTCTTCCTCGATTTCGCCCTCTTCGTAGCGGTCGCGATGCTCAGCCAAAACGGGCATCTCGGTCTCTTCTTCGTCGAACTCTTCGTGCTCGACGTTCCCGCCTTCGATTACGAAACTACCGAGCTCACTATCATAGCTTTCCGACTTGTTTGTCGGCTTCTCCGCGACTGGAACTGCGGGCTGCTTCTCTTCGTGCGCCTCTGTTTCGTGAGTCTCGGTCTGGTCCGTTGCTTCATGAGCCGCTCCGAAAATCTTCGAGACACGATCACGCCATGAACGACGGCCACGACCTTGAGGCTTGGCTTCGCCTTCCACCGGTTCACTGCTTACGGCTTCATCCGGCGAAGCTTCAGAGTGGGCTTCCTCGGAGTGGATCTCAGCGGATGCTTCTTCAGCAACAACGGGCTCTGCAACCGGTTCTGAAACCGGAGTTGTTGCGACTTCCGCTGCGACTTCTGGCTTTGCTTCCGACGTTGCTTCAGACGTCACTTCCGGAGCTACAGCCTCTATTGCTACAGGCAAAACGGATTCAGTCTGCACATGTTCCGAGTGCGCTTCTGCGGCGGGAACTTCTTCCGCGATCGTCGGTGTTGGCTGTACAGGTTCTTCCGCCACTGGGACTTCCGGCTCATCCACTTCCGCAGAATGACGCTGAGTCAGTGAAGGTAGGCCGCTTACACCGGAGTAGCTAGCGCTGGACAATGGCTCGTCCGGAGCAACTTCGACTTCGGGTACGACCTGATGTTCGATGACGCTTTCAGCAACCGGAGTCTCGATGCTCTGAGCCTCTGCAACTTGCTCCACCGGAATGAGGTTCTCGATCGCTTCGATCGGCTCGACAGCCTCCGTTGTGCTCAGTGCGATTGGCTCGACATCCCGATACTTCGAGATGGACTCGCCAGGTAGCACGATCGGCGTGTAATTTTCGGGCAGAGCAAAGCTCTCATGCTCACGCGGTTCGCGCGGCTCATGTTCTCTATCGCGTCCGCGACCACGATCCCGGTCACGTTCTCCACGACGTCCACGTCCACCACCACGGTCTGCACCGCGATCACGATCACGTCCGCGAGCAAACCCGCGATCTGAATCATCAGCAGCTCCACCAGCCTCTGGGGCCGGAGCAGCAGCCGGAGCTTCACCTTCGGCGCGATTGTATTTCGAAATCGATTCGCCCGGCAGCAACATTGGAGTAAAGGTAGGCGCAACGGGTGCAGAGGTTGGCGCAGTCTGTACCGGAGCTTCGGCCTCAACTTCATGCGCAACCTCTTCGGGCTCAGCAACTGGTTCCGGCTCATCGACTGTACGAGCCAGTCCGTGAACCACTAGACCGCGAGGTTCAAACCCGCGCAACTCGCGCTTCCTCTGGGGACGCGCGGGCGGCGGAGCTGGTACTTCGGCCTCAGCCTCTTCGGGTTCCTGTTCTGATTCGATGACGTTGGTAGGTTCTGCAGGCAAACCCGCAGCAGCGTTCACGGGCTGCCCCTCAACCGGAGTCTCACCCGCAACGCGATCGCGTCCGCCACGTCTTCCACGGCGGCGACGACGTCCGCGCCAGCGCGGTGCGCCAGCAGCATCTTTTCCTTCACCCTCGGCCTCGTCGGTGTCGGCGGCGGCAATCTGTTCCTGCGGCTCGTCGGCTTCTTCGACTTCGACCAGCTGCGGTTCTGCCAGAATCAGGCCGTTGGCATGCACCAGGGTTGATCCCGTGACTTTGACATCGCCAAACTCGGCATCTTCTTCTTCGTCTTGGAGTTCCAGGAAGTCGGATACATAGAGGAACGCATCGCGCTCCAGTCCAATATCGACGAATGCAGATTGCATTCCAGGGAGAACACGCGTCACGCGTCCTTTATAGATGGAGCCCGCCAGCGTGTATTCGTTCTCTCGCTCGAAGTAAACCTCGGCGAGCTGATCGTCTTCCACCAACGCCACCTTGGTTTCATGGGGCGTGGTTGAAACGTACAATTCTTTGTTCATCTTCGCTCCTGGCCTGCTCTCAATGAGCAGGCTGCTGTGAGCCGGAGGCGCGAAAGCAAGACAGTCAGACTTGAAGATCAATGCGTTGCACCGCGCTCGCTGGCGTACCTGCCAGGGCGCGGAGCCGAGTTCGCCCGCTCGATTGTTTTGAGGGGATCATGCTACCAGTTCCGCTGTGGCGCATTGCGCCATTCAGGGCTCCGGCTGCGTTTGATGTGAACCTATGCACCGATTCCGTACTCCCCGAGTCCTTGACTCGGTCCGGTTGCGCTGCGGTTGGGTTTTGTGGCCACTTCTCTCCAGCATTCCCTGAAACTCTTCAACTTCGGAATGCGAATGGGGCCGTTCCCTGCCCTGCAACGTAGCGCAATTCTTCAATTCTGACCGGCTTGATTGCCTAACTAAACCGGCTTTGCCCTCCCATCGAGGGCTTCATCTCGTGTAAGCGGCTTGGAAATTCCCTTGCCGAAAGCCCCGGCGATACCGCCGAAGACCCATTCCCTCCACCTTATTCCGGTAGATCTCTTGGGATTTTGCAAAAGATTGTGTTCCGCGTGCCTTCGTTCTAATCAAGGCCTTGCGCGGACGCTGCGGACAGCTTCGTTGCTTCCGAAACCACCGTGCGCTTTACGCGTCATCCTAATTCACAAACCGGCGCATGCGGACATTCATTACAATGCCCAGTGCCAGGAACATAAACAGGGTCGACGATCCTCCATAGCTCATTAAAGGAAGTGGAATGCCCGTCACGGGCATAAACCCCACGACCATCCCCACGTTAATCAACACGTGGAACGCCAACACCGCGACCACTCCCATAATCAGGAAGACTCCGGCCCGGTCTGGCGCCGTTTGTGCGTCATGAATCAGGCGCATCAACACCCCGAAGTATAGCAGTAATACGGTCAACGCGCCCACAAAGCCGTGCTCCTCGCTCCAGGCCGCAAAGATGAAATCTGTATGCGGCACCGGAAGGAATTGCCCTTGAGTTTGCGTTCCCTTCGCTACACCCTTACCCCAAACACCACCAGAGCCCACAGCCACCAACGACTGAATGACCTGGTACCCGGAGCCATGCGAGTCTGCTTCGGGTTCTACGAACGTAGAGAGCCGTTCCTTCTGATAAGGCTTCAGGCCCCATTTCCACATTGCTGGCATCAATACCGCCGCGATCACCAGCATCACGAGTCCATGCTTGGGGCGCATGCCTCCTAATACCAGTGCCATCACCGCAATCGGAATATAGGTCAGAGATGTACCCAGATCCGGTTGCTTCAACACCAACAGCATGGGGAAAAGCACAACCAGCCCGGCCTTTACCAGTTCACGGAAGGGCAGATCGTTTTCTCTATACTCCCCAAAGTACTTGGCCATGGTCAGGATCAGAATCAGCTTCACCCATTCCGAGGGCTGAAAGTGGAATAGCTTGAAGTCGATCCATCGCCTTGCGCCCAAATACTTTTTACCAAAGAGCAATACTGCAACCAGCGAGACTAGGCTGAGGCCATACATCCAGGGCACCATTTCCAGCAGTGCCTGGTAGTTGATCAGACTGACCAAGAACATCAACCCGACGCCCGCCATGACCCAGTACACCTGCTTGATATGCATGCCCTCGAACTTTGTGTGCAGCGTTGCCGAATAAATCTCCGACACTCCGAGCGCACAGATTACGAGTACGAAAATGAGCAGCACCCAATCAAAATCGCGAAAACGTATGTAGCGGCTCAACGTGCGCCTCCAGACCGCCATAGCGGTTCCGGAAGTGCGGCCACGACTCCGGGGAAGTTTTGCCATCCGCGCTTTTGGCGGCTGGGTAATTGATTTTTCTGCGGAAGCTCATTATGCGCGAACTGCTCCATGCCCGGTGCGGCCACTGCGCGATGGAAATTGCGTCTTGGCTCGTCCGCGCTGAAGCGGGCCGCTTGAAGGTGTCCGGAATCGCTTCCGCCGTCACTCCATAATCCTGTCACTTCGGTTGCCGGTTTGTTGGTGTTCGCCGGTTGCGGAGGAGTTTCAGGCGTTTCTTCTTCCGGAGTTCCCTTGTCGGTAGGAGGGGCGATATGTTCTACCGGTTTGTGATTCTTCTTTTCCTCGAATGCTTTGATTACCTGGGTTGCAAGTCGAGCCGCCAGTTTCCCGTGCTCTCCGCCTTGGAACAGCACACAGACCACGATGTCCGGATTACGGCGTGGCGTGAAGCCAACAAACCATCCGTTATCTTTATAATTTAACGCTTCTTTATTCGACATCTTGGCCTTCATGGAGTTTGAAACAGTCTGCGCCGATCCGGTCTTTCCAGCAATATCCAGACCCTGTATGTGCGCGCTCGGAGCCGTTCCTCCCGGCAGCAGCACATCGACCATCGCGTCCGTGATGGTGTTCCAGCCCTCAGGATCGATGGTGATGTCTTTCGTGTCTGCGTAGTGCAGTGCGTTGCGATAAGTCTCGGGAACTTTTTCCGGGAACACCACGTGCGGCTGCACCAGATGTCCGCCCATCGAAATCGCGCTGACCGCCCGCAGTAACTGCATCGGAGTGGTGGCGACCGCGCCTTGCCCAATGCCGACGGAAATTGTTTCACCGGCAAACCATTTCTGCCGATAGTTCTTCAGCTTCCACTCTTCACTCGGAATCACGCCGCTGACTTCCTGCGGAAGGTCGATCCCTGTCTTCTGTCCTAGTCCAAAAGCAGTTGCATACTTGGCAATCCGGCCAATGCCCAACCGCTCCGCAAGAGTGTAGAAGTAAACGTCGCACGACTGGGAGATGCCTCTTGAGAGAGTCACATTCCCATGTGCTCCCTTCACCCAGCATTTGAAGTAGCGGCCATAAAACGTAGCGCCCCCCGTACAGTTCGCATGCAGCGTCTGCGCAATACCCTCTTGCCAGCCCGCCACACTCATAATGATCTTGAACACCGAACCGGGAGCCAACTGCGCCTGAATTGCCTTATTCAACAATGGCTTACCGGGATCTGTCAGCAATCCGCTCCATTCCTTCGAGCTGATGCGCACGGCAAATGCATTTGGATCAAACGTTGGTCGGCTTACCATGGCGAGAATTTCGCCGGTCTTCGGGTCCATCGCAACAATGGCTCCGGGCTTGTCTCCCAAGGCCTCTTCGGCTGCGATCTGCACGTCGAGATCGACGGTCAACTGCAGTGACTTTCCGGGGATGGCCGGAGTGTCGCTCAACTCGCCAACTTCTTTTCCCTTACTGTTCACCAACACACGCCGCGAGCCGTTTTTACCCATCAGCATGTCGTTGTACTCGGCTTCTACGCCGCTCTGCCCAACCACGTCGCCGGAGTTGTACAACTCGTAGCGGGGGTTATTGAGCATGTCTTCGCTGACTTCGCCGACATAACCAACCAGGTGGGCCATGAATCCGTTTTTCGGATATAAGCGCCGATGGACGGTAATTGTGTCCAGCTCCGGAAACTCGTTGCGGTGCGATTCGATGAAGGCCAACTCATCAGGAGTAATGTCGAACTTGATGAAGATCGGCTGATAGCCTGGCATAGCGGAAAGCCGCTTTACTCTGGTTTTCAGGTCCGTGGGGTCCAGATGCAACCCGGCAGCAATCGCTTCCAGATTGGCGTCGTAGATCTTCCCTTGAGAACGCAGCAGCAGAGCCGAGAACGATGGGTAGTTGTCGACAATCGGACGACCCTCGCGATCCAGCAGCCTTCCGCGTGGCGCAAGAATGGGAACCTCTTTAATGCGATTCTGTTCCGCCATTGAGGAGTAGTAGTCCGAATGCAGAACCTGCAAACGCCACAACCCAAACACGAGCAGCAGGAAGATGCCAAGTATGAGGTACTGCGCAATCGCCAAACGAATTAAGGGGACTTTTTCTTCGCGACCAAACATGGATGAAATGATTACAACCTAATCTCTGATCTTGAAACGGTTCAGCAGCGCGAACAAGAACACTGCCATTAATGAATTCGCCACCGCAGCACCGGCCTCGTGGCCCGGATTGAGGTGAATTTGCTGTCCCATCAACTCGCGCTGAATCGCGAGAAACACTGCCTGATGCACGCCGTAAAAGAAAAACGTCAGCAGGAAGCGAGACCCGGGATTCTCAACGTCGATTCGGATACCGATTGAGGACGCGCCGTAGCCAACCAACGTTTTTGCAATTCCGAACAAACCAAAAGGCGAATGCGTCAATCCATCCTGCAGCATTCCAATCGCCGCACCCGTTAAGGTTCCGCTCACCTGGCTGCGTCGCGATACTGCGAAAAAAATTGTCAGCAACAATCCAAAATCGAAGACTCCGAAATAGTGCAGCCTCACAGGCACGTACGCCTGCAGCCCTACCATCAGCAAAGGTAGCCCAATCGAGACGATCCATGAGAAGCGATAGACCTCGACCTGTTCGCGAGAAGTGTAACTGAGATCTGTTGCTCTCATTGCTAGCGCGCCCCTTCGCTCGCTGCGGATTTAGGCTTTGCTCCGTCCGCATTCGGTGACGCAGGTTTCGTGGCTATCGGTTTCGGAGTCGCGGGTTTGCTTCCGGTCGCCTTCGGTGCCGCCGTTGGACCAGCCGTTGTACCCGCGGTGGGCTGCTTCGTGGTTTGCGGCTTGGTGGCTTGTGAATTCGTCGTGTTCGTTCCTGCCTGAGCGGTAGCCGGTTTCGCCGTTGTCGCTGCTGCTTTCGCAGTTCCGCCAACTGTTGGGGCATTCTGCGCCGGTGTTCCGGGTTGTGTCCCAGGCTGTGTTCCGGATTGTGCCGCTGGCTGTCCCGGATGCAGTGGATCCATTCCCGCAGGTGTCTGCGGGACACCCGGCAAATGCTGTGCAAGAATATCCGACGCGCGAATCGGGCCGAGGCCGGTTGTATCCGGAGCACGCAGCTTCTGCTCGGTGATTACCAGTACCTCTTCGAGACGATTCAATTCGACGATGGGCTTCACTTTAATTTCGAGGAACAGGCTGCGCCCGGTATTCACCTTGGCAACAGAGCCAATCGTCAGACCTTTAGGAAAAACATGGTCGCCGCCGCTGGTTATCAGCATATCGCCGGCCTGTACGGGTTCGTCGCTCATAATGTAGTTGAGCTGAATTTCGCCCTCTGGAGTACCCTTGGCAATTCCCTGCAGCCGCGAATTCACAAGGGTTGCGCCAACTCCGCTCGTGGGATCGTTGATCATCAGAACCTGCGAAGTGTCGCCATATACAGCAAGTATTTTGCCCACAACACCGTTAGGGGTGATCACGGCCATATCTGCCTTAATGCCGTCCTTCGAACCCTTATCGATGTATAGAAGTCGTGATGTTTCCATGCCGCTGGTACCAATCACCTGAGCGGCCACCGTTTTGTCGATCCATTGTTCCTTGAATTCGAGCAAGGCTTGCAACCGCCGCGCCTGACGAGCATCTTCCTGCTCCCGCGCGCGATCCAGTCGCATCTGTTCGGACTCAGCTTTCAGACGCAAATTGTCATGTCGGACGTTTCTAAGGTCGATATAGTTCGCCCAGATTCCGCGTATATTTGACCCGGAGTAGATGAACAAGCGCTCAAAAGGGGAGATTGCACTCACGGCTAACAATCGAATCACCCGCACAGGACCATCGGCTGTTTGACGTTTTACTTGCACCGCCAGTGCCAGGAACTGAGCCAGCAACACCGTTGCCAGTACTACCGTGTTCTTATGCCGCGAGAAAATATTCATGTCTTCAATACGTCAGTTCGTTCACAACATCGCCATGGTATGCCACCCATGGTCGCAGGAACGCGGAGCTTTGTCCCCGCAGGTAGGTTGCTGCCCGTAAACTGCAAGGCCGGAGCAACGCTCCGGCCGCCGCAAACCTACTCAATGCTGATCTTACGTAGAAGCTTGAAGTCGCTAAGCATCTTGCCCGTACCTAATACCACGCTGGCCAAAGGATCGTCGGCAATGGAAACCGGCAAGCCTGTTTCTTCCCTGATGCGCTTATCCAGATTCTTGAGCAGCGCACCGCCACCCGTAAGCACAATGCCGCGATCGCTGATATCAGCGCTCAACTCGGGCGGAGTGCGCTCAAGGGCGACTCTGATTGCGTTCATGATCGTACCAACGCATTCGCTCAATGATTCGCGAATTTCGCTGTCGTCGATCGTAATGGTCTTAGGGACGCCTTCAATCAGGTTGCGTCCCTTGATCTCCATGGTCAGCGGCTTTTCCAAAGGATAGCCCGATCCGATTTCGATCTTGATCTGTTCCGCCGTGCGCTCGCCGATCAGCAGGTTGTATTTGCGTTTCAGATAGTTCATGACGGCTTCGTCCATCTGATTACCCGCCATGCGAACCGAACGCGAATACACAATACCGCTGAGCGAAATCACCGCGATATCCGTGGTGCCTCCGCCTATATCGACCACCATGTTGCCGCTAGGCTCGGTAATCGGCAATCCTGCACCGATAGCCGCAACCATCGCCTGCTCCACCAAGTGCACTTCGCTGGCCTTGGCACGGTACGCCGAGTCCATGACCGCACGCTTTTCCACCTGCGTAATCTCGCTCGGCACGCCGATCACGATTCGCGGATGCACCAGCATCTTGCGGTTGTGAGCCTTTTGGATGAAGTAGTTCAACATCTTTTCAGTGATTTTGAAGTCGGCAATTACGCCATCTTTCATCGGCTTGATGGCAACGATGTTGCCAGGCGTACGGCCAAGCATTTCCTTGGCTTCCTTGCCCACCGCTTCCACTTCGTTTGTGTTCTTGTTGATCGCGACAATCGAGGGCTCGTTTACAACGATGCCTTTGCCTCGCGCGTAGACAAGCGTATTCGCCGTGCCTAGGTCAATTGCAAGGTCGCTTGAGAACATGCTGAACAACGAACGCAAATTCCCGAAACGCGAACCGGTGTGGAAGCCATTGTTTGACATCTTATTTGCTGTCTCTCTTTTTCCGTCCGAAAGGATTCACGCCCCGGCCAAGCCCGCCTATGCGGAACTCACCCTCGACGTCCACCCTTCCCCTACAGGAAAAATCTGTCTTGAATCTGCTATCAGAATAATACGGGTGGGGCCGCTGCACACCAATGCGTTAAGAGCACTAGCCGAGACTCAACCTTATCTTACTACCCAGCTCGGGTCCAAAAAGATGCTCCAGCGAAAATCATTGTGACAAACTGAAAAGAACCAGCTACTTGGAACCAGCAATCCATTGGGTGTGCCACCGTAAAACCTTAACCCTATCCAGCATTGCAATCGAGGTCACGTTGGCCTACGACCCCACACTAAGCTTCTACCCTCGGATTCGCCGCTTGCCACCGTGCTGTGCCGCCGACTACGATGTTCGGTCGTTCATTTATTTCCATACTCTGCGATGTAACCAGGGCAGAGCGAACTCCCACCTCTATCGTTCTGGAGATTTATTCCATGGCTACTACCGCCTCCGACATTAAAACTTTCAGTAACTTCATCGATGGTCAGTGGGTTCCGGCCAGCTCCGGTAAAACCTGCGAAAATCGCAATCCCGCCGATACCCGCGAGCTTGTCGGCATCTTTCAGCGTTCCGGCGCCGCAGAGGTTAACCTCGCCGTCGAAGCCGCACATGCCGCGTTTAAGAAGTGGAGCCACATGCCCGCGCCTCGTCGTGCCGAGATCATCATGAAGGCCGCGTCGATACTGGAGCAGCATAAAGAGACCTTCTCTCGCGACATGACGCGCGAAATGGGCAAGGTTCTCAAAGAAACGCGCGGAGACACTCAGGAAGCCATCGATACGGGATATTATTTCGCCGGTGAAGGTCGCCGCATGTACGGCCTTACTACTCCCAGCGAACTGCCCAACAAGTTCGCAATGTGCACGCGCCAACCTGTGGGTGTGGTCGGCATGATATGCCCATGGAATTTCCCAATGGCGATTCCTTCATGGAAGCTTTTCCCTGCGTTGGTGGCGGGGAACACGTGCGTCATCAAGCCTGCTGAAGACACGCCTCTCTCCGTTTTTAACTTTGTTAGCGCGCTTACCGAAGCTGGGGTCCCTGCCGGAGTGGTAAACATCGTCACCGGCCACGGTGCCGAGGTCGGCACCCCACTGATGGAACACCCACGGGTCCGCGCCATCTCTTTTACAGGGTCCAGCGAAGTGGGTCGCATCATTGGCGAGAGCTGCGCCCATACTTTCAAGCGTTGCTCGCTCGAACTCGGCGGCAAGAATCCGATGATCGTGCTCGACGACGCCAACCTCGAACTCGCTCTCGAAGGCGCGCTCTGGGGAGCTTTCGGAACGGCCGGACAGCGATGTACGGCTACCAGCCGCATCATCCTTCAGAAAGGCGTCTACAAGCACTTCATCGGTGAACTGGTGCACCGCGCCAAGTTCCTCCGGCTCGGCAACGGACTCGACGAAAAGGTAGATGTCGGCCCCCTTATCAGCAAGCAACAGATGGAAACCGTCCTCGGCTACGTGGAGATTGGCAAAAAAGAAGGCGCGCATTTGGCCTCCGGCGGAAACCGTTTTGACCGGCAGGACTACGCCCACGGGTTCTTCATCGAGCCGACAGTCTTCTCCGACGTCGATCCCAAGATGCGAATTGCGCAAGAAGAGATATTCGGCCCGGTCGTCTCCTGCATTCCATGCGACTCACTTGAGCACGGTATTGAGATTGCCAACGATGTGAAGTACGGGCTCTCCTCTGCGCTCTATACCAAGGACGTGAACCGCGCCTTTGCGGCGATCCGCGACCTTGATGCGGGAATCACCTATATCAATGCTCCCACCATCGGGGCCGAAGTGCATCTCCCGTTCGGCGGCGTCAAACAGACCGGCAACGGCCACCGCGAGGGCGGTGTAGGCGCATTCGACTTCTATACCGAATGGAAAGCTGTTTACGTCGATTACTCCGACCGGCTCCAGAAGGCCCAGATCGACCGTCCGGAATAGTCGTGGAGCTGCGTCCAGAAAGCGGGGTTTCCGGTCTGGACGCAGCTCTTAACCCCACCTCTGTGTGGCTCAAGTTACTAAAGACCTGCGACCATCGTCCTTTAGAGATTCCTTTGTTAAATTAACCGCATTGAAATACACTCTTCAACTGCGCAGTGTCTCCTGATTAACTGATGTCGGCGGTTGGCGATAGATCGACGGCCTCAGTCGTCTACGGGATTCTGCAACGGTGAATAATGCCTCTTCACAATATTCTTCTCTCGCTTGTAACCGACGACAACGACTACCAACGCGCGCAGGCGGAATCTGCCAAAGCCGCGGCTGTTGCGAATGGCCTGATTGTTGATATCCAATACGCGGAAAATGATGCTGTTCTGCAGGTTCAGCAGATACTTAGAGCTCTTCAGGAAAAGCATCGGCGCTATGACGCCATCATTTCCGAACCAGTGGGGACCGGCATGGAGCAAGCGGCTCGGCTGGCGGCAGCATCTGGTGTTGTCTGGGGCATTCTGAATCACGAGACTACCTATATCTCCTCGCTGCGCCGCACCAGTAAAGCTGCTCAGTTTGAGGTCACCAATAATCACTTCGAAATCGGCCGCATTCAGGGTCAGCAAGCCGCCGCTCTGCTTCCGGATGGCGGCGTCGCACTTTACATCGAAGGCCCATCCACGGGAGGTGCCGCTCGTCTGCGAACTGACGGAATGCTGGCCGCCAAGCCTTCGAATGTCGAACTCAAGATTCTCAAAGGTGACTGGACCCAGTCGAATACGCGCAAAAGCGTTGCAAGCTGGCTCGCACTGGGCACGTCCCGCAAGCTTGGAGTTGCCGCTGTCATCTGCCAGAACGATGCCATGGCCTTGGGAGTGCGCGAAGCATTCGATAAATCCATGAGCGGGACCGAGCGTGAGCAGTGGCTCAGCCTTCCCACGACCGGATGCGACGGATTACCGGGCGAGGGGCAGGAACTGGTCAAACGTGGAGTCCTCACCGCGACCATCGTCGTCCCGCCAAACGCTGGCATTGCAGTAGAACTGGCTGCAAAAGCCCTAAAAGGCGTGCAGGTTCAGGAAAAAACTGTGTGCGTAGTTTCTTCCTATCCTTCAGTGGAGAAGCTTCGCGAACACCGGGGCGCAATCTCGGTTTCAGGTTTTTGATGGAGATAGATACCCGAGACAGAAGCGGGGACGTTAGGTTGTAAGCCGTTGAGGGAGGTGCCGTGTGCGCCCCCCTGCAAGCTGAATGTGAGGGTGCCAATGCCCGTATCCAACGTTCTTCTTTCGCTAACGACCGAAGATAACGACTACCAGCGAGGGCAGGCGCAAGCTGCCCAAACGGCAGCATCCTCGCTTGGACTTCGCGTTGACGTTCAATACGCCCAAAATGATGCTGTACTCCAGGTACAGCAGATATTGACGGCCCTCCAACACAAACCAAAGCGATACGACGCGGTGATCTCCCAACCTGTGGGCACCAGCATGGAACAGCCAGCACGATTGGCCGTCGCTTCCGACATTGCATGGGGCATTCTCAACTACGAAGCCCCCTATATCTCTACCCTGCGTAAAACCAGCAGAGTTCCTGTGTTTGAGGTTAGCAACGACAACCTTGAAATCGGACGCATTCAGGCCAAACATGCCTCTGCGCTTCTTCCCAACGGCGGCGTGGTTCTTTACATCGAGGGTCCATCCACCGGAGGCGCTGCCCACCTTCGCTTCGAGGGAATGCAATCAGCTATTCCGTCCAACGTGGAGCTTAGAGTCCTGAAGGGTGACTGGACCCAGGCAAGCGGCCGCAGATGTGTTACGAACTGGCTAGGACTTAGCACTTCTCGCAATCTTGGAATAGCTGCCGTCATCTGCCAGAACGATGCGATGGCACTTGGCGCGCGTGAAGCTTTCGAGAATTCTGCGTCCGGCGCTCAGCGGAACAGTTGGCTGAGTCTTCCGATTACCGGTTGCGACGGTTTACCCTCGGGCGGACAGGACTTGGTGCGCCGGGGAGTCCTTGCAGCTACGGTCATCGTTTCTCCCAACGCCGGTACGGCACTGGAATTATTTGCAGGCTCGCTCAAAGGGCGTCAAATCCCGGCAAGAACGGCGTGCTTACCATCTTCCTATCCACCGGAAGCTCAAATCCTTCAAAATCGTAGAACTGCCGCCGCACATTGATACAGCCGGTCTCGAAAGGGAATGCATGGACGGAGAACTGTCTCTACTCTTCCTCCAAGAGCTTGCACTTCCCGGCAGCATAGGTTTCAATTACTTGTCCCCTATTTTTGTCCTCTAGGTGTTCAGCGGAGCAGTTTCAATGAACTCAAATGTGACTTACTGCATAACGCCAGCCACTCGTATGGCTAACGTAAGTTATGCTATCCGCGACCTCGCAGTCGTTGCCGATCAGGTTGCGAACCAAGGTCACAAGATTCTCTATCTCAACATCGGTGATCCCTGTAAGTTCGATTTCGCCACGCCTTCACACATGATCGAGGCTGCCGAACGCGCTATGCGCGATGGTTTCAACGGATACGGCGACTCGATGGGCGAACACTCCGCCGTCGCCGCTATACGTGGGCAGGCCGAGGCTAACGGCTTCCAGAATATTCAGGGCGTCATGGTGGGCTTCGGCTCCGGAGAGGTGATCGATCATTGCCTTACGGCGCTTCTGAATCCCGGCGACAACGTGCTTACGCCTTGCCCCGACTATCCGCTGTACGGAGCGGTGCTCGGAAAGCTGAGCGCCCAGCCAAACCCCTATTACCTGAGCGAAGAGAACGGCTGGCAGCCTGATATCGAAGACCTTGAATCGCGCATTAATCCGCGCACCAAGGCAATCCTGCTTATCAATCCGAACAATCCCACGGGTGCTATTTATTCGCGCGACACGCTGGAGCGGGTAGCCGAACTCGCACGTCGGCACAATCTGCTGATTCTCGCGGACGAGATTTACGACAAGCTCATCATCGACGACGAGTGCGAACACATCTCCATTGCCACGCTGGCTCCTGACGTTCCGGTCATCACCTTCAATGGACTATCGAAGGCGTACCTCGTCCCCGGCTGGCGAATCGGCTGGGCGATTGCCACGGGTCCGGCTGAAGCGCTGGGCGATTACCTTGAAGCCGTTTACAAACTGCTGCGCGCTCGACTCTCGGCGCCGCACCCGTTTATGCACGCCATTGCGCCCGCTCTCCAAGGTCCACAGGATCACCTGCAGGTTGTGCGCGCAAAATTGCGCCGCCGTCGCGACCTCACCGTCGAATGGGCTGCACGAACTCCGCGCATTTCACTGACGGCCCCTCGCGGAGCGTTCTACGCATTCCCGAAACTCGACATACCGGAAGAAGACATTCACTTTGTGACGGAGTTGCTGCTGCAAAAGCACGTTCTTTGCGTGCACGGCTCGGGCTTCGGACAGCGTCCGGACACGCACCACATGAGGATCGTTTTCCTGCCGCAGGAAGACCTTCTCCAGCAGGCTTACGCCAGCATCACGGAATTTATCTCACAACGGTATTAAACTCTCTCGGTTCCCCATTCAAGCCAAACCTCTCTGGGTTGAATGGGGAACCGACCTTTTCATCTTTGCAGATCTTGCCCTAGTTGTCGCCTCGTCCTAAATATCCGAGATGAGGGTTGCTGCTGCCGAACTTTGGCTTTCCCCAAGCCGCGATAACCACTCCTCGTTCAATATTTGTTGACGTACTACCCCTGCTGAGCGTCTAACCAGCCAGGACCGGAGTGGATTGGCCATGCCCGGTTAGCGTACCTCTCTTTTCGTTGAAAGAGATAAAATCAGGTTTATAGATTTACTTTGCCGGAGGGCACATGGAACCGCTGAAAGATGCAAGCGGATTGCCGCAGAATCAGATGACGAACACCAGCAAGCGAAGTCGTTTCGCCCCAATATTTGTAGGATCCGTCACTATGGCACTGGTGCTGTTGATTGGCACCGTTCTCACCTACACAGCTCGCGCCAAGTCAGTGGACAGCGCCGATGCTCCACAGTTGAGCGTGCCCGCCAGCAAACAACACGACAATGAGTTTGCGCGGGTGGCCAAGGCCGTCGAGCCAGCCGTCGTCAACATCAACACCGAATCTACGGTAAAGAACCCTCATAAGCGGCTTCACCGCATGCCGCAGCAGCCTAATAATCCCGATGAGGGTCAGGATCCGAACAGCGGCGGCAATGGTGGGCTGCAGGATTGGTTCGACCGCTTCTTTGGACAGAACCCCGAGGGGGGTGGCGTACCGGGAACTCCCGGCGGCGGTGATATGACATCCCAGTCGCTCGGCTCCGGCGTCATCGTCAGCCCGAACGGTTACATCGTCACCAATTTTCACGTGGTCGATAAGGCCGACCGCATCCGCGTAAGCCTGATGGGCGAACCGGCTTCGGTAAGCTATCCGGCCAAGGTCGTCGGCACTGATCGGGAAACCGATCTGGCCGTCATCAAGATTGAAGTGAACCACCCGCTACCTGCCGCCAAGCTGGGAAACTCCGACAGCATGCAGGTGGGCGATTGGGTTCTTGCTATCGGCAGCCCCTTCGGACTCAAGTCCACGGTGACGGCCGGAATCGTTAGCGCGAAGGGGCGCAACATCGTCCCCGGACGCCAGTTCCAGTCCTTCATTCAGACAGATGCGGCCATTAATCCCGGCAACTCGGGCGGTCCGCTCGTCAACATGGATGGCGAGATCATTGGCATCAACACGGCGATCTACACGGAAAGCTCTGGCTACCAGGGCGTAGGGTTTGCATTGCCGTCCAACACTATCGCCCAGGTCTTTAACCAGTTGGTCTCGCCCGCCCACAAGGTCGAGCGCGGATCCATCGGCATTAGCTTCAGTGCAGAACCTAGCCCAGCGGTCAGCCGCATGTACGGTGGTGGCAAGGGCGTCGTGGTTCAGGATGTCACTCCGGGGGGACCGGCTGCACAAAGTGGATTAAAAGCTGGCGATGCGATTATCTCCGTCGGAGGAAAAGCCGTTGGTAACGGAGATGAACTAGTCTCCGAGGTCAGCGCTCACCACCCTGGAGACAAACTAAAAATTGGTTATCTCCGAAACGGGAAACAGGAGGATACGACCGTAACGGTGGCTGATCGTCAGAAGGTGTTCGGCGCTCAACTGGGCACGGATGACGAGGACAACGATGAGCAGGCTCCGAAGGAAAGCAAGCTTGGCATCACCGTCAAGCCGGTCCCTGCTGCCACCGCTAAGCGCTTGAACCTGCAACCAAATCAGGGCTTGCTCGTGCTTGATGTAAAGCCAGGAAGCTTTGCTGATTCTGTCCAACTCGGACGCGGCGATGTAATTCTCGAGATCAATCGCCAGCCCGTTGGCGATCCCGATGCCTTTGCCAAAATAGAATCAGGATTGAAGTCCGGGCAGGACGTTGTCTTCGTTGTGCGCCAGGCCGGGCAGACGTCGGCAACAAATAGCTTCTTAGGTAACACTCTGCCGTAGTACTCTTTAGAAATCCCAGCCATGCTGCCGGGCATCCAACCATGGACGTCCGGCGGTCTGTGGGAAATCGACCGATTTATTCTCTAGCTAGGTGTATTTTAGTATTTGACTCGGTCGAATAACTGATGCGCCACGGGGAATTTTGTCCGATCTCCGTAGAGGTGTGTTAAATGCGTTCACTAACGAAGATAACAATTTCGGCGATTCTATCCTCCGCGCTACTGTGCACATTGCCATTGGCCGCAGCCCACAAAGCTAAGACCAGCAAGGCAAAAGTGCGGACCGTAGCCGCAACACCCAGCACGAAGGCTTCTAGCTCGAAAGCTACTAGCACGAAGGCGAAGGCTACCCATCGGACCTCTTCGCATAAGTCTTCCGCTCGCAAGGCCACAAAGACCGCCACGGTCAGTGCACATGCCGGAAGCAAAGCTAAGATTGAGCCCGTTGTCATCACCGTTCCCAAGCCCAAGTACCGCGGCCAGCAATCCATCGACTCAAACCGCACCATGGAGATTCAGCAGGCGCTGATCCGCGAACACTACATGGATGGAGAAGCGACTGGTGAGTGGGATCAGGCTACGCGCGACGCTCTCACCCGTTTTCAGAGTGACAACCATTGGCAGACTAAGATTCTTCCCGATTCGCGTGCGCTTATCAAGTTGGGTCTCGGACCCAGTCATCAGAATTTGCTGAATCCAGAGAGCGCAGCCATCGCAGTTCCATACCAGGGTGGCATAGAAAAATCCTCTCCCGGCGGTTCGAACTAGAGTAGACCAGCTATCTTGTAATCTCAATCAGATTTAGGCATGAAAAAGAGCGCATCCTGAATGGTTGCGCTCTTTCCTTTTGCTACCAACCCTATTGCTACATTCGTTAACGGTCCTACCATCTACCCCTAATGATCTTGCCAATCCTTCAGAAAAATCCCTCAAAGATTAACTAAAGGGTCAAATCCTTGCGCCGAAGTATGACCGTTCAGGTAATCGTCACCGCCCTCACTCCGAATAGAATCCTTCGCGAGTCTGAACCGTCAGATCTCCGTTGTGAGTGCTTAAATGCAGCTTATGGAAGCCCGCCTCAGCCTTGTCCGGCGTGTAGCTCAAGCTGTACTGATGTCGCAATTCTTCCTCGATCTGCGTGTAGACTTGCTCCGCCGTCAGTTTCTTGGAAAGCTCAAAGTACCTTCCACCGGTCTCCTTGGCAATCTGCTGCAGAATCTTTTTCCCTGCGTTCTTGTCCTCGTGTGGACCGTTGTCAGGCCCTCTGCGTCCTCCGCCTCCGGGAGACCCACCGCCGCCGGGATAGCCGCCTCCACCACCGGGAAAGGGGCTTCCACCACCGGGATAACCACCGCCGCCGCCTCGACGTTGTCCGCCATTGTCTCCGCGCTGGTTTTCATCTCGCTCAGAAGTCACATACACGCAGTAGACAAGCGCATCCGAACGCTGAGCCGATTCGATGGCGCGTTGTAGGGAGGTCTTGCTGTCGTGATCAACACCGTCGGAAAACAGCACAATTGCTTTGCGTCCTTGCTGACCTTTCAAAACTTCATCATCAGAGAGAAAGATCGCGTCGTATAGCATTCCGCCGCCAAAGAAGTAATGGGGATGATCGCGATCTTCGTCGTCGCGCTTGTGTCCGCTGCCGGAATTGTTCGGCGCTTCCCCAACTGAGATCGCATCAATTCCCTTCGCAAGTTTGTCGTGCGAAGTCGTAACGTCCTGCAGCAATTCCACTTCTTTATCGAAGTGCAGGACGAAAGCTTTGTCCTTATTTTCACGCAACAATCGATTGACGAAATCAGTACCAGCTTTGCGCTCGTCCGCAAGCTCTTTGCGTTGTCCCGGCCCGGTATCGGCGAGTATGCCGAGCGTTAGCGGCAAGTCGCTCTCATGCGAGAACTGCGTGACGGTCTGCGCGCGCCCGTCCTGCTCCAACACAAAGTCTTTCTTGTCCAGATTGTTTACAGGTTGTCCCTTTTTATCGCGCACGATCGCAAGCAGATTCACTTCCTTCACCTTTACGGAAATCGTGGCAGGCGAGGCAGCGGTTGGCGCGGGCGGCGGAGGCTGTTGCGCAAGTGACGGTAACGAAGCGACAAATGCTGAGAGCACCAAACTCAGAGCGCGAACTGATCGTGACGTTTGCATGCTAGAAGAATGGCACATGCTCGGTATCGGGGAAACCCGCAGGAGGGATGCTTATGTTTGAATTCCGAAAGCTGAATAGGACACCAATCGCATTTTGGACGAAGAAACACCGGATTTCCGCAGAATTCGGGCGCATGGAGATTCAAAGTATCTGGAATAAGGACTTGGCTAAGTGCGAATGGAATGCGTAACTTGAGGGATGCCTTTCGACAAAAGGATAGCATGTATGAGTGTTCTCTCACGGAGGTGGAAGGCGGCCTGCGAGTAACGGGACTGGAGAACACCACACCAGATTTCATGCCTCGCAAGCGATCGGGATGTCGGGTTCTTCCCACTCAAGAAAGGAAAACAGAATGTCCACTTCGGCGATCAGCAGTTCCTCCTCCAGCACACTCCTTGAAGAACTGTTGAAGTACAAAGAACAAACAAAGCAGAGTACGTTGGATCAACTCGGGTCTGACCTGCAGTCGGGAAACCTCTCTGCCGCGCAGTCTGACTTCGCTACGCTAACCGGGGATTCGACGACAAGCAGCAGCACGTCCTCGACTTCTACGACCTCGAAAGACCCTGTTGTGCAGGATCTTGTTACCCTCAGCAAGGACTTGAAATCAGGGGACACGGCAGCAGCCGAAAAGGATTACACAACGCTGAAGAGCGACTTGAAGAAAGCAGCGACGTCCAGCACCACTGACAGCACTACTGACACAAGTAGCACTTCTGAAACGCAACAGTTGCTCCAGCTTCTGCAGAGTCTGGGCAGCACATCATCCTCAGCCGCTGCTTCCGCCTACACCAGCAACAGCACCAGCAATAGCTAGGTTTCGGATGCGCGTAAAACTAATTGAGGTCCGCCATTGGCGGACCTCAATCTCAAGAATGAGTGCCGATTACGAGACGCCTTCCGCTTTACGAGAATTGCCAATAAAGGTGGAGTAAATTGCTGCAACCGCGACGATCACGTTCGCAACTACAACAGGCATTGCGTGGATAAGCAGACCGTAGCTAATCCACAGGAGCGCGGCACCGGCTTGAATCAAGCGGAGCGTTGCGGGCTTCTTGAAGAAATAGGACAGGCCGAAACAAGCCGTTGCAACCCACCCAATGGAACTGAGAATCGCTGGATTGAGCATTAGGGCATCTCCGCAGCAATCGCTACCGGGGCCGGAGCGGAGGTCGAGCGCAGAGTTACAAAATCAGTACGCATGCGCGCCCACTCCTGCACCAAGAAGCCTTGTTTCTCAAAGAATCGCCGAATCTGTGGCTGAGTCCAGTGTGCTACCTCTTCGAGAATAGGTACCAGAACACTCAGTGCGTTATCGCTAAGCACGGTGCGCTTGGCGATCTGGGTGACACAGCGAGATTCGGAGACTGCGACGGTGAGTCCATCGCCTTCGTTCACGTGCAGCATTGCATTCATATCCGAGCTGCCATCGCCCGCATAAACGACGTGATCGGGTCCGATGGAGAGTTCGGCCTGAAGTTGCATGATACGCGTTACTTTTCCGTATCCAGCGGTGCAGCGAACAAGCCGTTCGATTGCGCCTGTACGTCCGTATTTGAACTCGGTGCCGAAGATGTGGTCAGCCGGAACGATATCTTCCAGCGCGGACTGCACGATTTCAACGGGAGCCGCTGAGAGTACGTAGAAATCGAACTCGTATCCCGGAATTCCTTCGCGCAGGGTGCGATAGAGAAGCTCAATGTTTTCCTTGAGCGGAATTTTCTTGCCGGTTTCAATCAGGTGTTCACGGCGGACGCGTGAGCTGAATGCCGGATCGTGCATGAGCAAGTACGCAAGTTCTGCGCCTTGTTGCACGAGATTCAGTTGCGCCATACCTGCCGCTTTTTCCTTGAACTCCTCAACGGGAATGCCCAGGAGTTCGGTGAGAACCATCCCTGAGTCATTGAAGCTCAAGGTCTGATCGAAGTCACTGGCGAACAGATATTGTTTGATCATAGATTCACCCATACTCATATGATAGGCCGGGACCGGTTCAGGATGTTGAATTACAGTTAATCGGCTATCGATAGATTTGATAGAACTTATGGCAGATTATTTATAGTCGGCTACTTCACTGTTTACAGCGGTTTGCATTTTTAGCCTATTCCCAGAATGATTTTGAGCTTCATCAAGGCTTATTTAGCTTGCTTCCTCAGCTAGTTCCCCTTCCGGCTTTTGGACTTGACCAAGTAGTTCACTGGCAAGAACTCCAGCGAGGATAAGTGCGGCACCGACGAGGCCTCTCGAACCTAGGCGCTCGCGTATCAGAATGTAGGAAGTGATTCCGGCAAATACAGGCTCAAGGGAAAATATTAGAGCAGTGTGGGTTGGTGGCGTGAAACGCTGTGCCCAGGCTTGAACGATGAAACAGACGACGGTCCCGAGTAGAGCAGTGACGGCTAAGGCCCACAGCAAGGCCGGCGTGAAATGGATAAACCCATGGCGATCTGCGACGGGAATAGAGACAAGCATCCAGACGGCGCACACTGCAATTTCAATGGGAACGAGATGCGCGAAATCGTAGTGTTGAGCGCTGCGACCCAGAATGATGATCTGGAAAGCAAAAGCTACGGCACAGCAAAGGGTAAGAAGGTCTCCTCGATTGAGCGAGGCTAGGGAAAGTCCCTGGCCGGGCGGGACACAAAGCAAGTAGAGACCGACAAGGGCGGCGACGACTCCGGCAAGAGTGTAGCGATTCACGTGACGACGCCAGAAGACTGCTAACAGAAGCGGCACTAGGACCACGGATATTCCGGTCAGGAATGCGGACTTGGAAGCCGAGGTGTAGAGAAGACCGGCGGTCTGAAATTCGTAGCCTAGCCACATTAGGGTGCCGATTTCGAAGCCAGCGCGAAGGGCTCCTTTGGGGACATTGCGGAGCGGACGAAAAAAGATCGCACCCAAAACCAGCGCAGCCAAGACCATTCGCATGGCATTGAAGAACAAGGGCGAGGCATCCGTGAGCGCGGACTTGATAACGATGAAGGTAGAACCCCATATGAAAGTTGCGGCCAACAACAACAGATGGGCCTTGAACGAACGAGACATCAAACAGACTCCGGTTGAGAGTTGGGCGAGGCCCCATACAACGCAGATGGGGGTGCATCTTCCGGAGTCGGTGAATCCGGAGGCAGTCCGGCGAGGAGAAGGATGAGAAGGGCGAGACGTTTGAGCGCATGTTCACGTCCGGCAGGGTTGTACCATTCGTTGATCGTGTGCGCTCCGCCTCCGGTTCCTCCGGCTCCCAAGGTGAGGGCCTCAAGGCCAAGTGAGAGCGGAATATTGGCGTCGGTGGAGGCACGCAATACCTGCGAATGGATTCCTAACTGGACATCTACGGCTCGGACTGCGGCAAGCAGGGGCGATGTCGCAGGGAGTTCGCCGGCGGGACGCTCTCCAACCAAGGTAATGGTGTGAGCAAGCTGGATGCGAGAGTGAATCGAACGGGCCTGGGTATCTACACAGGCTTCGACCACGGCACGTCGGACTTGATGCTCTAGCTCGTCGAGACGATTTGGATCGGAAGAGCGGAGATCAACTTTGAGCACGGCACTCTCGGGAATGGTGTTGACCGAGGTTCCGCCCTGAATGCTTCCGACGTTGAGCGTGGTGCGTGGATTATGGGGAAGAGCGATTCGAAAGAGTGCTTCCACAAGAAGCGCGGCGGCAACAATCGGGTTGGGAGTTCCGTGGTCGCTCCACGAATGGCCGCCGGGGCCGGAGATGACGATTTCGAAACGTCGACTGCCGAGGGCCTGGGAGATTACGCTGTCGCACCCTGCACCGTCGATTGCGATCAGCATAGCCAGTTCAGGGGCGGGGCCGTCTTCGAGCTCTGCGGGGTTGGGCGCGTGCTCACGGTAGATGTGGCGCATACCTCGGAGATTGCCTTCGCCTTCCTCTCCAACATTGGCCACGAAGAGAAGCGGCGTGGAGGTGATGATTCCGACCTCGTGAAAAGCTGCGGCCAAGGCCCAGATGGCAGAGAGTCCAGACCCGTTGTCGCTGATGCCAGGACCGAGAAGCTGTGCGTTCTCGCGCCGTATGTTCAGCACGGTGGATGCGGGGAAAACCGTATCCAAGTGGGCGCTGATCGCAACAGGCGGAGCATCGGCGGTCACTCCGGGACGCGCCGCGAGGAGGTTTCCAACAGCGTCAGTGGTGGCGCTGAGGCCGAAGGGTTGGAGTCGCTCACGCAACCAGGCTGCGCGGACCTGTTCGGCAAAGGGCGGTGCCGGTACTGCGGTAATGGCCAACTGAAAATCGGCGATGTCGCGCTCGTGGCGGGAAAACCAGTCGAAAACACGGTGCACTCGAGGATCCGCCGCGAGGCGATCAACCTCTTGCAAGAGCGCGGCGGCTTGCCGAGGTCGCTCCAACTTCCATCGGATAAAAGGGCGAAAAGGCATTCAGGATGATGGTACACGAGGAGGGCGCTCGTGGTTGGAGACTAGAGCGGTTCCTAAGTAGTTATATCCGGAGCGGCGGGAATGGAGTAAGTTTTGGTTGGCGATTTCTCCGTGAAGACATAAAGCGATGCCACGAGCATATTCGGATGATTTGCGGTGCAAGCTT
>Ga0224528_1000087_pt1 | contig 74404 bp, 53 predicted proteins | sample CBST25metaG_2_FD_179888 | JGI IMG/M metagenome (GOLD analysis project Ga0224528, IMG submission 179888) | Peat soil microbial communities from Stordalen Mire, Sweden - C.B.S.T25 | ecosystem: Environmental > Terrestrial > Soil > Wetlands > Peat | place: Sweden: Norrbotten County, Stordalen Mire...
TGATCTGTTCAATGGAGTATTTCGGCTCGTCAAGATTGAGCAGGGCGCGGAATCCCTGCGCCTCCTCCAGCGGGTGAACGTCGCGGCGTTGAAGGTTTTCAATTAGCTGTGCCTCCAGTGCCTCGGCATCGGTAAAGTTGACGATGCGGACGGGCACAGTTTCCGCCCCGGCAAGCTGGGCGGCGCGGTAGCGTCTGGCTCCGGCGACAATCTCGAAGCTGCGCTCGGTCAATGGCCGCACAAGCAAGGGCGAGAGAACGCCCTGGCTGCGAATGCTTGCTGCCAATTCTCTGAGGGCTGAATCCTCGAAGAATTGGCGCGGGTTGGTCTTCGACTCGATCAGGCTGGACAACGGCAGATCGCGGTATTCGGTGCTGCTTGGGTTCTTCATAGATGCTCTCCTTTTGAGCGGGTTTCAAATGAGGCGGTGATGGTCTGCGCGGACAGGGACGGTCGCCCTGTCCGCAGATTGGCAGAGGTGGCTAAGCCGCCTCCTCCGTGGGCTGTTTGGATGTTTCGTTTGTGGTTTGCTCTTCCAGTGCTGCGAGAATCACAGCGGAAGTGCGTTGAATCACTTCAAGGCTCTCGGCCAGCAATGCGGCGTTGCCGTGGTAAAGCTGAATGTAATCGGCGGAAGCGGTGCCGGTTTGGAGTCCGATTGCTTTGCCCACGATAAAAGCGATGGACTCGGCTTCGGTCTCCCGCACAACTTTGGTTGTCGCTGTGCGCCGGTCGGCCTTGTGCAACATTTCGTGGCCTAACTCATGGACTAAAGTTGCGAAAGTTTCCGCCTTCGACTGCCCCGGCAAAAGTACGATCTTGCCCCCGTAGCTTGCGCCCTGCGCTGGCGCAATGCGCTCGTTGTATTCAAGCTCGATGCCCTGCTGCTGTACGAACTCGATAAGACGGTCAAGATGCGCTCCTGCTTCGCCGGTGACTGCGGCGGGTGCGGGAAGCTCGGCTCCTTCAGTCTGCGCCACGTCGAAGACATAGACGGCGCGAAAACCAACCAGAATAGAGGTGCTCTTTTCATCTCGATTCTGCTCGGCCTCCTCTTGCTTCTTGCGGTTCTTGCCGATCATGGGCGCGAAGATCTGAATGCCTTTCTCGCCTTTCTTCACGCGGCGTCCAAACTGGTTCCATGTGTACAATCCGGCAACGTTGGTTGCGTCGGGGCGCTGTCTGGCGATCTGAAGTATGTTGCCGAAACTGTAGTTGTGGAACCGGGCCATTGCGTCGAGGTATGCGGTCAGTGCATCACTCTTGCCCGCTTCAAGTTGGGCAATGAGGGCTTTGACGTTCTCGGCAATTACATCTTTTGCCGTGGGGCGCTGCTGCTGTTTGGGCTGATAGGTGGACGACTGAACGGGGTTGTTGATGGTGGCGACTGCGCTGCTCATGGGTGCTTCCTCCTTGGTTTTTGCTCTTGCCGTTGGATTGGCAGTGGCATGTGACATACATGCCGAACGCCTCCTGGCGAAGGTGGGGGGTAGCAAGTGCAAGGGGAGGGGTATCTCCCACCCTTGAAGCGCAGCGGAGAGGGCGAAGGGCTGCACAAGCGGAGCGCGGAAGCCTGGGGAAACCCCTTGCGGGCGCGAGGGGGAAACACCCCTTAGCTGCTTTTGCTTTTGTTGTTGCGGTTGCATTAGCCAATCAGGGAGGGGCGTTGCGGGGAGGGAACAGCCCCGCTGAGGAGGGTGGCGGAGGACGTGCATTTGCGGCCGCAGACAGGGAGGATGCCTCCTCCCGACAAAGATCGGCCTTTATGGGAGAGAACCGGACTTATGAATTGAAGAAAATTAGATCAGAGAAGATTCAGCATTATCGAAATAAAATAGGGGGAACAAGGCGATTTACATTGAAATGTACACGCCACTACGATATACAAGATAGCAACGGGATATTGAAGTAATCATCCTGACAGGAGCGATACACATTCCACAGAAGAGGTGAGGAACTCAAGATGAAGACTGTTGAAGAAACTTTGACCAAGCAGTATGGACCCTTGCTCAGCATTACCCAATTGGCAACCCTGCTGGATCGCTCCTCGGACGGCTTGCGCATCACGCTCCGGTCTTCGGGAGAGTGGGTCAGCAAAATCAACGCAACCCGCCTACGACTCGGACGCCGCGTTTACTTTCGTACGACTGAAGTTGCCGATGTACTTGGAATCCGGTAAATCAACGAGTGGGTTCAGAACTCACATCCGTAAGGTCGATTCTCGGATTGAATGCGATCTCGTCTGCTGATCGGCTGTCGCCAGCATCGCGGGTTAACGCGGCTGGCTCCTCATCGCGTTCAAGCGATGAATCGAACGCAAATCATCGCCCTGGCAGGAGCCAGAAACAAGGTATTGTCTCCCGGCGACCTCGTCCCCTGCTATCGATCGTGCAGGCCTTTCCCATCGAGAGCGCCGTCGATGCCGGCGCTCTCGGCTTCATGGCAAAGTTTCTTGTCCAAACTACTCTTCCGCACAGTGAGCAAACCGGCACTCAATTTGTCCGCACTGACGGCAATCTCACACTTCGCATCTCTGATGTCGGCGGGACTGGTCTGCCATACGGCAGCTATCCACGTCTGATACTCATCTGGATGACAACCGAGGCCGTCCGAACTGGAAATCGAGAGCTGGAGCTTGGCTCCTCGCTTTCGAGCTTCATGGCGCAACTGGGACTCCAAGCTACAGGCGGCCACTGGGGAACCATACCGCGCTTCCGCGATCAGATGCAACGTCTGGTCGGCGCTGCAATATCGACCCGTTGGTCGAGTGATGCCAACAGGCAGAATCACTCCAGTGGAGAGAATCTGCTTGTGGCAGACAGATTCCATCTTTGGTGGACGCCGCAGAAGTTGCCGGTCGAACGTCCTGAAAGGTCTTCAGTCACCCTGTCGGCGAACTTTTTTGAGCAGCTTGTTGCCGCTCCTGTGCCGCTCGACTTGAGGGCCGTCAAGGCTCTCAAGAAGTCGCCTCTGGCGCTCGATCTCTACGCCTGGGCGACGCGCCGCGTCAGCTACCTGACGCGGCCCACGCTGATTACCTGGGAGTCGCTGGGTCGGAGCTTCGGGGCCGGGTACGCCGATACACCGCAAGGACGCTCCTGCTTCCGAGCAAAAGCGGTCGAAGCGTACCGAAGGATAGCCGTGGTCTACCCAGAATTAAAGATAGAAAGCCATGAGAATGGCCTGCTACTTCGTCCTTCCGGCCCGCACATCCCAAAGATCTTTCGGCTAGGTGTTAAATAATAATGTGTCATCGAGGATAATAATGATTCACTTAGGGGCCATGTTGAAGCGGAATGTGATCGGACTCAAACCTACCTTGTAGAAAACTTCCGGGTCTCGGTCATCGGTGCGTTACGTAATCCCAGCACTGAGTTTTTGGGAACGACACTATAAGTTCTAGTCCTACCGTGTTGGCCAATTCCATTTCGGCGTATTGAACAGCGTCGAACCCTCCAGCTTTGTTTCTCCAAAGTCTTTCACCAGATTGAGGCGAGTGCAAATATGAGATGCTGTCATTCCCTCAATGAGCACTGGCGCGTGCGAAACCACAATAACCTGTGTGTTTTGCGCTGCGGCGAGGATTAACCTGGAAAGCGCTGGCAGCAGGTCCGATGCAAGCTGGTTTCCGGTTCATTCAGCACCATCATTTCCGGTGGGCGTGGAGTAAGCAGAGAAGCCGTCCATAACAGATAGCGCAGTGTTCCATCCGACAACTCGGCAGCGGAGAGTGGCCGAAGTAGTCCGTGCTGTTGCAGCTGTAATTCGAAGCGCCCATTTTGTACCTCCACGGAAAGCCGACTGCCTGGAAAGGCATCCTCAAGTGTGGTAGCGAGTGCGTCGTCTGATCGAATCTCGAGAATCGTCTGAAGGGCAGCGGCAAGGTTGCTGCCGTATGGTGAAGTACAGGCGTAAAAGTGCCGATCTGCGCGGCCCGCGCTGGCGAGTTCGAATCTGTCGGAAACAGTCGTAAAAGCGCCAGCCACGAATGGCTTCGCGAACGGCCAGCATCTCCGGAGCCCGCTGCGGATCGGCGACACTGGCGAGCTACTGTCGGTGTCAGAGAGGTGCTGCGTTAGCATCACAGGCTCCTCATCGCGCGTCGTTGCGAGCCAGACGAAATTGTTTCTGCGATCAACAAGAGCAGAAGCTTTCCGGTAGACAGGCCCATGCCAAATGCACTCGCGCTTCACATGCGGATCGAGTCCGAACAGGGTTGCTGGCGGAGGCGGGGGAGGGTAGCCTAAATCGATGCTGTAGCCGTATGTGTCGCTCCCAAAGCCGAGCTTGAGACTCGCGACCTTCCGGTTCTTGAGGAGTTCAACAGCGTAGGTTCCCTGACGAACACCGCGCGCGATAGTCTCCGGACCTGCCCAGAAAGTTGACGGCAAGCCGCCTTCGCGGGCGAGGGAAGAAACGACCGAATTCAGTGCAGCATCGGCCAGCAAGCGTAGTGAGCGATAGACACTCGACTTGCCGCTTCCATTTGCACCGGTAATCACGTTCAATTGTCCAAGCGGCAAGCAAAAATCGCGGAGGAATCGATATCCCTGGACAGCGACGGTGCGGATCATGGAAATATCATATCTTGTCTGTCGTTCCAAGCAGTTAAGACCACTCAGACATGGATTCATGAGAGTTATGATCTCTACCGGCGCAAACAGCCCTTACTTCTCGGCGCTAGTCATTCGTGGCGCGGAGCTCCCTTTCCCCCGCTGAGGGGGCGGAGGTTCTCGTCTTGCATCGACGCGCACGTGCACATTTCCACAGAGCAGGGGCGCTACTACAGGCTATCCATACAGGATTACATAAAGGTACTACAGGACATTGAGGAAGCCTTTTGTAATCATTGCTATGCGGACACTTCGTACACCGTTTATGCGTAAATGTACACCGTTTATGCGTGAAATACCGCCCTGGATACACCGTTTATGCGTAAAAATGTACACCGTTTATGCGTGGAAAACTTGCAGGATTCACGCTGGAACGAGGATTCCGCTGGCGAACTGCGGCAACTGTTCCGTCGGGGTCTCGGAGGAGCTCTCGGCGGCAAGGCCGCAACGGCCAATATAAAAAGCCCGCGTCGGCGATTGACGGCGCGGGCGCGCCCAGCTAATACTCACTGGGCAGGTGAATCACGTTGTTGGCGAAGTAGAGCTTCACTTCGTCAAGCGGGAAATCCGTGAAGGGGATCTCCTGCGTGTAGACCGGGTTCCCATTGCCGTCATCGCAGAACACAGTCGCGCTACGGTCGGAGTGAACCTTCAAGTTCCAGACCTGGAACTCTTCGCCGGAAACGCGGACATCATGTTGTTGGGCGATTGCGATGATGTCGAGCAGCCAGTAAGCGCCGCCCTGGTCGGCAAGAAACTTTGCGCCGTCGGTAAACAGAACTGCGCGATTGATGCCGTGGCGATACCAGTTTTCGGAGCCGGTGAACTGGCGGAGTTGCGATTCGGAAAGTGTTGCTGTGTTCGTCATACTATGCCTCTTTTCCTTGAAGTGACCCCATCGGCGGGGCAAGAGAGGCACAAATACGCTGCCGGGCAAAGCGCAGCAGTCATAGCTTTTTGGGGGGACCGTGACCGCAGGGAATGGGGGAGCCAAAATAGCGTCATTGACGGCAAGTGGCGGCGGCTAAAGTGCCATCCGCCCGCCGTTCATTGGGTCACAGAAAAGAGGCAATTGAGAAACAGCGCATACGAATGGCAGGCAGGCGCCGGAATGCTGTGCAAGTTGTCCGGCAGATGGGAGCCAGCGCCCGCGCAACCACACCTCGGAACCTCGGAAAAGGGCTTGAGGAGCTACCAGTAGTCATCGCGCGGTGCAGGGCCGAACGGACTAATTCAATCGTTTTATTGGTCAACGCGTGCTCTGATTGGCTCTTTGCGGTGTGGACAGGTTGCCATCAATCGAGGCGCCGGCAGTGTAATACTATGCACATCAGCCATTTCCGTTTAATACAATCTACTCTTGGGAGGGCTACTGAGTCTTGGGGCGCGCCGCGAATCCACGGTGAATTGAAAATGCTTGGCTTCGATATTTCGGAGCGATCCGTGCTGCGCTGGATGCGAAAAGCGCCTCGCAATCCTGAGCGGGCAAAGCGTTGGGCGGCGTTTCTGAGCAACCATCGCGAAGCGATTGCAGCGATGGACTTCTTCACCGTACCGACGCTCACATTCGGTGTGCTCTACCGCTTCTTCGTCATCTCTCATGATCGATGGTGTATTCTTCATTGCAATGTTACTACGCACCCCACAAGCGCCTGGGTCATTCAGCAGTTGCGCGAGGCATTTCCTTACGACACTGCTCCGCGTTATCTGATCTTCGATCACGGCACGCAATTCAATGAAGAAGTGATCGACACGATGAAGAGCTTCAGCATCAAGCCCAAGCAAACCAGCTTCCGAAGCCCGTGGCAAAACGGCGTCGCCGAGCGTTGGGTCGGCAACTGCCGCCGCGATCTGCTCGACCATGTGATCGTTCTCAACGAACGGCATCTGAAACGCCTGATGAATGAGTACGTCAGGTATTATCACGAGGATAGAACTCATCTTGCGCTGGCGAAGGGAACGCCAGCGAATCGTGAAGCAGTGTGTAACTCCGGTGTTGTGCGTGACAGAGTTATAGCGATGCCAAGACTCGGCGGTCTGCATCATCGCTACGATCTGGCTGCCTGAGTTTCTGTTGCGAATATCTCGCCTCGGAGTCGAAGAAACCCTGCGGGAGAAGTGCATCCGATGACCTTTCGCCGCCGACTTGAAAGTGTCTTCACGGCTGTGTGCGGTCATGAAACTCTCCTTCCCGCAGTCCACAATTGCCTCCGATACAACCGTTCAGATCAGAAATATTCTTCCCGTTCCGGCCGGATGACAAATTGGCGAGACACACCCATTCACCGCTTTGAAGCGACAGCCGGAAGCACGTCGTAAAGCGGGCGAGCCGGCATCACCTCAGGATTCTCATCAGCCACCGACATGGCCAGGATACGAATGTTCTCGTTGTTCGGGAGTTTGATCGTCTTCGCGCCAGGTGGAAGATCGATGGCGTACCCGAATAAGTAGGAATAAGAGTAGTCGACGTTCTTGCCCGCCGCGTCGTGGTGGTGGCTCGCATACCAGGCAAGGTCAGCCCGCTTAATGAAGCCGGGCTTCAAACCTGTCATCTGGCCGTACTTGTCATGGGCCACGTCTGGACCTGACCATTGACGGTCGTCCCACTGGCCGATAAAATCGCCCCAATTCTCGATGTTCAGTTCAGTCTTCGTGCCACCGGTCTCGAAGACCGCCTGCTGATCGCCATTGGCCGAGGCCGCCAGCAAGTAGACGCGGTTATACTGACCGGAAGGAAAGTTGATCGTCTGCCCCTTCGCTACGATTGCGTTGGGCGTGCCGGTCTTGGCCGGAGCCAGTTGGAACCCGACGCCATTGAACTCTAGCTGCGACGGCAGCATCTCGGCCGGCAAGGCGTCGCCTTTGCCATCGAATCCAGCCGTGGTTGTATCTCCATCGTTGCTCGCGGTGGCTACTGTGTAGGTGAGCGGTACGTGTGCCGATTTCACCGCCTCAACGGATATGGATGGAGCCGCCAATCGCAAGGCGAAAGTACGCGGCTGGTATCCGCCGAAAGAGGTTACGAGCGCTCCATCGGTGACTGTGGCCGAGCCGACAGGCTGTTCCTGTCCATTGACTTCACGGGCAGTCGTAATTGGCGCGGCGAACGAAAGCTTGACATCGGATTCGGGTTTGCCGTCCAGTTCCACCAGGCGCACGATGACTTCGTCGCTGAGTTCGGCTTTTTTCACGGCGAGGATACGGATGCGAGGGTTGCTGACCTTCAGGAGGGAAAAGGTGTGTCCCAGCGCACCCTCGTGCTTCGCGCTCGTGAAGGCAAACATGGGCGCGTTCAACCTCTGTCCCTGCCAGTCCGTCTGGGCGTCGCGCCAGCCTGCGGAATGCCCGGCGAAGCCGTAGACGAATTCGTGGTGTCCAATGTCCTGGGTCGCCTGGTCGGGATAGCCTCCCGAGGTACCGGGCGTAAGGAGAAGCGTCAAGCGCAGCGTGTTGTCATTCGGCTTGTCCGATCCGTTCTTGCTGTCGGTCAGGACCGTCGCGCCGAATTTGCCGCTCATGTCGGTGAGATCGATCCATTGATGCGACGGCACCTCGAACTTCTTGGGCTCTGCTGTGGGTCGCTCGATGGTACCGATATCCAAGTTATAGGTTGCCATCTGGTTCGTCGCAGTGAGAGGGAAAGTTGCCTTGAGACTCGACTCCTTTGTGTTCCAGTCGATGACATTGCCAAACTCCACCCGCTTGCCGCCTTCGCCTGCCGACAGACTGATTCTCTGAACGAAGCGAGAACCTGCCGTTTCCCGCGTCACCTCCACAGCCACGCGGACTTGCCCTTCTTCGACGACGCGGATCTGCGCCGGTCCCGAGACGTATTCTTTGGGTGGCGCCTGTTCCTGCTCCCAATCCATATTCCAGGCGGGCCACTGGGCCGGATTGTCATAGGAGATGGCGAGGCGAGCAGGTGCCGAGAGCAGTTCTTTGCCGTTCTCCTTATCAAAGATGCTCGCAACATCTCCATCCTGATTGAGCCGGACGCGGTAATAAGTATTCTCCAGCCCCTCTCTTGAGACCTGCAGCGACGATGAAGGAGTTGCAGAAGCGTCTGCGGCCTGAACGTCATAGACGGCATATCCGACAGAAGGAAGGCTGGCCACGAAGATGATCTTTCCGCCCGAGACCTGTGCCGCCACATCCCTCCCGTCCGGCGCCGTGACCCGGACCGCCTTCGGCATACCCTTCGGGAACTCGACACTGGCTTCAACGACATCTTCCCGCGCTATGTTCAGGGGATTGAAGATCACGACCGGAATACCCTTGGTCTGAGTGTCCATAGCGGCAGAGATGCCCTCGACTGCGTTGTTCAACACGCCGGCAAACTGGTTCAGCGCGATCACGTCGTCATTCCATGCGAACTCATACGATCTGGGTGTTGACGTTCCCGCTGCGAGGTCGTGGAAGTGCGCGCCCATCGCGAGCGTCCATGCGTCGTTCAACCGCTCCAACGGGTACGTCCGCGCGTGCAACCACTCGGCGGCAATCGACGACTTCTCTGCGGCATCGGCCAGCAGTTCCTGATGCCGTATCCAGCGCTTCTGGTAAGCCTGTGACGTAAGGGAGCCCGCCGAGTGATTGGTCAGCTCCATTTCGCCGGTATAGCGCGGCAAGCGCGCCTCTTCCGCTGGCGTAACATCCAGAAACATCTGGTCGGCCGTAGCGGAAATCACATGAACTGGTCCGTTGCCAACGCTGACTGGAGCCGTCTCGGACCGGCCGCGCATCCCTCCGGGCGACGGTAGACTGACACTGCCCTTGGTGACGATCGCTTCCAGTCGCTTGACCGAATCCTCTCGCGGAGCCCCGCCTATATCGCCTGTGCCGAAGTAGTGGTAGTCGGTGTACACGCCCGTGATCTTGCCGTTCTGCTCCACGCGGGTAGCCCAGTCGCCCTGGTACCGTTGTAGTTCGTTCTCCCGTTGCGCCGTCACAAGCGCCGCTTGCTGCCCGCGCAGGTCATTGAGTGACTCCAAGTCGATCGCATTGGGCGTTGTACCGGCCGCCCGAGCCGCCTGTTGTTTAGCCCGAAGCTCCGCGATCTGCTTGTCCAATTCCGTCAATGTCCCATTCGCCGGGGCCGGCGGCAGCGGTGCACTCAGGTCGGTATCGATGTCCCCGTTATAACTGCCCGGATTCACCCCAGCCAGGACACTTTCCCCATCCGGACCTACCCAAACGCCGACGTTGAACGGTGTTCCTTCCGGCGTCTTTTCGAGCGACTGAGACCCTCCACCATCCGCCGAAGAGCCCCATACCAGCTTCTGCGTCGAGAACCCTTTGACGCCTGAATGCGCCAGGATTGTAGGCAAGGAGGCAGGAAACCCGAAGCAGTCCGGCAACATATATTCCGCGCTAACTTTGCCAAACTCGTGTCGGAACCAGTTGTTTCCATAGAGAACCTGGCGGATGATTGCTTCCGCGCTGGGATTGTTTACATCACCTTCTTCCATGGAGGAACCGGCCGGGAACCAGCGCCCTTCGTCCACATATTTCTTGAGGGTCGCAAAGTCCGCCGGGTAGTACTCCTTCATCAAGCGGTAGCGATTCGCACCGCTAAAGTTGAAGATGTAATGCGGATACTTATCGAACAACTTGAAGTTATCCAGCATGGTCTTGCGCAGATACTCGCCGATCACTTGCGGATACTCCCAGCGCCATTCCGTGTCCAAGTGAGCATAGCCGACAACATAAAGCGTGGGCTGTTTGCTGAGATCCGGTTTCTCGGTTGTCTGTGCCTGGACCAGGCCGGTGAGGGCAAGAGCGAGGACTGATCCGATCTTCAACGCAGTTGGCATGGTTTTCATTTCATTCTCCAGGAGTGCAAAGGCAAGCGAACGCGACAAGGGAGGTGGCAGCAAGGACGTCAGCAGGTTCCAAGATGGGACAAGCGCATTCCATGACGAAATTAAGATCCTCCGGCAAAGTCGGAGGCTTTACGGTTGTCGGCCCCGCGAAGGGGCCTGTTCGCATCTGTTGAAAAACAAGAGCAACTTGAACTGCAGCTGCGTTGGCAATCAAGGGGCTTCGGTAAAAACGAAAGCAATAGCGGGAGATATACTCCCGGAATTCTCGCATTCCTCTTGCCTCCCGGCAATGCCGGGGGGGGAACTCCCGTGATGTTAGACACGTACTGCAACTTCGAGATTCTTCCACACCATTGACATCGTTGTCAATCGAAGGCAAGTTTGACTCGCTCCTCAGCAGAATCCGCATTGAAAGGAAGCAACTTCAAGTTCCTGAGCTAAATAATGAGTTTTCGCGGTTCCGCCCAGCAAGGACCTTAGACGGGTATCAAGCCCCTAACAGGCTCTAACACTAGAGGCCCTTGTGCTTCCCTTTTTTATGAAGCGTCGTGGCCCCCACCAAGGCGTCGAGCGCCGAGGTCTGGCTTGCCGCATTGGCGGTATCGAACGGCCCTGACCAGCGCTCCGCCAGCAGAAAGTTCGTTCCCCGTGCATCTCTCCATAGTGTGTCGGCATTCTTGTCAACAAAGGACTCGTATGTAGTATCGGGATGTGCCCTATCGAGTTGGATCAAGTTGCGCACGAAGATCCCCTTGAACTGCACTCCATCGCCGCCGCACTTGGGTTCGCACGGATCATGCAGGATGCCGTTCGCATCGACGAGTTGGCTTATTGCGGCGGTTGCGATGTTCTGGGCAGGCAGGATGAGGGCCGGGTCGTGGGATGCCGCCGCCAGTTCCACGAGACCGCCCAGGACGACACCCTGATTGTAGGTCCACGTGGTGCGGCCGTTGTTGGTGCAGCTGCCCGGGCCAGTTACGGCCCTGGATCTGTCGAGCCCATCGTTGACCAGGCCTTTGGCGTTGATCATACCCGTAGCCTCAAACCACTTCCACTCCCGCTTTCCCCACTGTAGGTACTGTTTTCGCCGGAGACCCGATGAGCGATTCGCCAGATGAGCGGCTACGGAGAGAAACAGTTCATTGGCAATCGCGTTCTTGTAGTTCCTATCCTTGCTCCACCAGATACCACCGCCGCAGCTGTCGTCCCACTCTCCGGACATGTCGGAGAAGATCGATTCGGCCATGGCGAGATACTCTTTGTTTCGGGTCAGATCGTACGCGTCGATCCAGGCCAGCGCCCACCAACCCTCGTCGTCCAGATATTTGTTGATGAATCCAGTATGCGGCTTCTTGTCTTCGAGTGTCTTCTGAGCCGCAATGAAGGTGTTAGCGAGGGCGGCGTTATATTCTGCCGACCTGCTCACCCGCGAATAATCGACCAGTACCGTGATGGAATTCGCCGAATTCCACCACCCGGTCGTCTTGTACAAACCAGTTGACGGTTCGTACCACGTTTGCAGGGCACGTACCGCATCCCCTGAGTTCTGCAGATAGGGAGTTGCCAAGGCAGGCGCGCCCTGGCTATTCCGGGCTGGTGACGCCGCGCATCCGCAAAGCAGCGCCACCGCAAACAACAATATAGGCTCCAATCCTGCACACCGTAACATAGTCCCGCTCCTAATAGTCGTTCGATTTACCGGTACCTTCGGACCTCGCAGCAAGTGACTCGATCTTCAACATCAGCTAGAGATTTTCGAGCATGATCCGTTTCATCTCCAAAAAGAAGAGGAGTACAACATCGAATTGCAACACCACTATCGCGGCGAAAAAAGCAAAAGAGTATCGATGACCGGTGTACCAATGATCTCCATCTGCCCATTGATATCCAGGCATGCGAAATCCGCGCTTTGTACATTCGCCGGAATGCCGAAATTCACGTTCCAGACCGGCGATGCCGCTTCCGCATCATTCGCGTCGAAAGCGTACACGCTATTGTTCACCGTCGTCACATAGACAAGGTCCCGAATGCCTCCACTGAATTGAATGCCCGTCGCAACCGCCGGCTGTGTATAAAGCTGATCGTCCACCTCCCGTTTGAACAAGATTCCGAATCGTGTCTTGTTCGCATTTCCAGCCATTAGCATCGTTTCATGCAGATTTGCACCGGTCCGCGTATTATCGTTGTGCTGAGCAAGTACGTCTACCTAGGCAGAAGAATAGGCGCACTCCGCTGCCGAAAGGCAGAGGCCGGCGCAATTGCGAAGTACGGCCCGACGGAAAGCAACGCCACGAGTGGGACTTCACAGCATTCGACAACTCTCCGCGACAACGATACTATTAATCCACGTTAATAACAACGATGTCAAAATTTGCCCGATGCCACTTCGCCATCCAGCCCTAATCACCACCCTGGTTGCCGGTGCCTTCTTCATGGAGAACCTCGACGGCACCATCATTGCGTCGGCGCGGCCTCAGATGGCCCGGAGCTTTCACTGGGCATGCAGGCCGCTTGAGTTTACCTGCATGACTACCCTAGCCCATACGGCGATCGCGCCGGAGGAGATGTCACAGGCTAACGAATTTCTGTCCGCAGTGAACCCACTTGCCCTTGGCACGGATGTCGCAGTGGGGCCATGAGTCTGCGAATCGCCTCCCACGCCCACGGACACTCTTCCGCTCTGATATCACTTCGCGATTTCCACCTCGCCATACTGTGCTTCGCCTTCCTTGCTCTCGCACCAGTTTCCGACGCTTTGGGACTCGACCCGAATGCAGGGACTTTGACCAGCGGCCACTTTGGCATCTACCAAAGTGGCGCGGAAGAACTCCTATCTCCTCCATGCTCCAACGGAGAGACGAAACAAGTGGAGTCAAGATTCGAGCTTGACAAGTTATAAAACACTACTTCCGGGGAACATATGCCGTCCCCATACAACACCAGCTTCATCAGCAGCACGTCCTTAGTGCTACTATGTTATAAAATAGATACCTCTGATGTCATAGGCCTAGCCGGACATAATGGGACGTAGTACGTTGATGGGATGAGACTTCGCCAACTGGATTTCTCGCGTCAAGGGGAGCGCCTCCAGGCTTATCTGGATGGCCTCACAGCCGCCGCCGGACATGCTGATCGCAGGGTTCCCATGGAAAACTATACCAAGGGACTCATGCTGCCGATCGAGCGCAAGAGCATCGAGCCGATGGCAGCGCGTCTGGATCCCGGCAACGTGCGCCAGATGCACCAGTCGCTGCATCACGTTGTTGCCGATGCAGCATGGAGCGATGATGCGCTTCTGAAGCAGGTTCGCAGACAAGTTCTGCCAGGCATGATGCGGAAGCACTCTCTGGCGGCCTGGATTGTGGACGACACGGGGGTTCCCAAGAAAGGGACACATTCGGTTGGAGTCGCCCGGCAGTACTGCGGGCAATTGGGCAAGCAGGACAACTGCCGAGTGGCGGTGAGCGTATCACTGGCCACCGAAGAGGCCAGTATTCCCGCAGCGTACCAGCTCTATCTTCCCGAGACGTGGGCAAACGATAAGGAGCGGCGCAAGCAGGCTGGCGTCCCCCAAGAAATCAGCTTCCAGACCAAGCCGAATATTGCGCTCGCCCAGATCCGATCGCTGGTCAATGAGGATGTCCCGCGCGGCGTGGTGTTGGCCGACGCGGCCTACGGCGATGATGGTGAGTTCAGGGAGGGACTCGTATCGCTGAATCTTAGTTATGCGGTTGGTATCAAGTCTACGACCATGCTTTGGCCTCCGGGGATCACACCTCTCCCGCCTCGGCCCAAAGCCAAAATGGGCCGTCCTCCGCGGCTGCTTCGCAGAGATAAACAACATCAGCCGCTGACGGCCAAAGAACTAGCCTTGTGCCTGAGCACAACGGACCTGCGCAGAGTGAGTTGGCGCGAGGGAACAAACGGCATGATGCACTCACGGTTTGCCGCCCTGCGTGTTCGTGCGGCCCATCGTGATTACTGGCGCAAGGAACCGCATCCCGAACAATGGCTGATGATAGAGTGGCCGAAAACCGAAAAGGAGCCAACCAAATACTGGCTGTCGAATCTACCTTCATCGATCGCTCTACGCAGGCTTGTTGCTATCGCCAAACTACGCTGGCGCATCGAACGCGACTACGAAGAATTGAAGCAGGAACTTGGCCTGGGACATTTCGAAGGCCGGAATTGGCGAGGATTTCACCATCATGCAACCCTGTCGATCGCTGCCTATGGGTTCCTAGTACTGGAACGATGCCTTTTTCCCCCCTCAGGTGACTCGGGACAACTCAAAGCATCCAACATCCAAATTCACATACCCCGTATGCAAACCGACTACCAGCCCCGAGGCGCTACCCGTACGCACGGAACGGCATAATTCTCAATCCATCGCTACTTTGCGACGACAGGTCGCTACTCACCTCGCCCGCTCGTTGCCTCGCTGTCCGTGCTGCCTGCGCCGCATTTGATAACACAGTAGTATTAGCAGCCTGTGGTGAAAGTGCGGGCTTCCGCGCTTTCTGATACCGACTGTTTCCACAGTGATTCTCGATAGACTTTGGATATGGCGATGGGCACGCGCAAGAGTCGGGAGCGGCAAGAGGATTTGTGGGTAGCATATACAGGTGTTGCGGTCGGTCCGGGGCATCCTTTCTATGCTCGTCTGAGCGAGGTGCTCGACGGCGCGGGCTTCGACGCCTTTGTGGAGAAGCAATGCGCCCGCTTCTATGCCGAGAAGCTGGGCCGTCCGGGGCTGACGCCGGGCATCTATTTCCGCTCACTGATGATCGGGTACTTCGAGGGCATCGAGGCGGAGCGTGGCATTGCCTGGCGCTTGAAGGACTCGCTCAGTCTGCGGCGCTTTCTAGGTATCGCGTTGGATGAAGACACTCCCGATCACTCGACCATCTCACGTACGCGCCGGTTGATCGACGTGGAGACGCATCAGGAAGTGTTTTCCTGGGTGCTGGGCCTGCTCGCCGATCAAGGATTGTTGCAGGGCAAGCGCATCGGCATCAATGCGACCACGCTGGAGGCCAATGCGGCGATGCGCTCGATCGTGCGGCGCGACACAGGTGAGAGTTACGAGGAGTTTCTGACCGGTCTGGCCAAGGCATCGGGGATCAAGACGCCAACACGCGAGGACCTGGCGCGCGTGGATCGCAAGCGCAAAAAGCGCACCTCCAACAAGGAATGGAAAAGCACGACCGACGCGGATGCGCGCATCGCCCGGATGAAGAACGGCAGTACGCACATGGCATACAAGGCCGAACATGCCGTCGATCTGGAAAGCGGAGCGGTGGTGGCCGTGACCTTGCAGGGCGCCGATCTGGGCGACACCTCAACCGTCACGGAGACGCTGGCCGAGGCTGCCATCGCGGTCGCCGAGTTGGTCGAGCGCGAGGCCGATCTGCATCCCGAGGAAGAGCCGAAGGTCAACGTGGAAGGCATCGAGGAGTTGGTCGCGGACAAGGGCTATCACAGCGGCGCGGTGCTGGGGCAGATCAAGGAGAACGAAGTTCACACCTATATTCCGGAGAAGAAGCAGGCGGGCAACCGGCACTGGAAAGGCAAGGAAAAAGAGCAGCGGGCGGTCTACCAGAATCGGCAACGGGTGCGCGGCGAGTACGGCAAAAGTCTGCTTCGGCGACGCGGCGAGTTCGTGGAGAGGAGCTTCGCCCACTGCTACGAGACCGGCGGCATGCGACGTTGCACTCTGTGCGGCAAGAAGAATATTCTCAAGCGCCAGTTGATTCACGTGGGCGCGTTCAATATCAGCCTGGTTCTGCGAAAGATGTTGGGCGCGGGAACGCCACGAGAGTTGAGGAATCGCACATTGAACGCCATTTTGCGTCTCTTCGCGTACATCCTCGGTCTATGCGGTTCAGGAAGACGGCGCTTGCCCTGCACAGAGGAGATCTTCCCTCTGTGGAAGAGATCTTGCGCCACAGGGTTCTAACGCTGACCGCGTTGAAAAATGGGCTATTGCACCACGGGCTGTTAGCCGCATTGCTACTTATCCCTTCGATTTCCTTTGCGCACGATTTGAAGAGCAGTGTCGATTCACACAATTCCCCCTTGATGAAGATTTTGCCTCGGTTCGAGGTCCCCTCTGTCCTGCGATGGGTACCGAAGAGAGTGATACCCTAGCATTTCGTTCGGGAAACCCTCAGCCGGAAGGTCTGCCGGGCAGGGGCATGGTGCAACACCCGATGCTCTACGTGGGCGAAGGCTATAACAAGATGTTTGTGGTGAACAACGGCAAGATTGTCTGGACTTATTCCACGGGCCCGGGGGTGAGAGTATGACGATGTCTGGATGCTGTCGAACGGAAACATCCTCTTTACCCGCATGCAGTACATTGCAGAGATCACACCAGAGGAAGGTGCTCTGGCGCTACGACGCGCCTTCCGGCGGCTAGATTCATGCTTGTCAGCTCATTGGCCTGAACAAAGTGCTCTTTAATGTGAACGGCCTGCCTCCCCGGCTCTTGGTCGTGACTATCAAGACGTGTGCAGTCGAGGTGGAGCATGTGCTTCCAGCATCAAGCCAGACAGAAAAAGGTTCGGTACATCCACAGTTTCGACGTGTCCGGTACACGTCCCGAGGGACTTACCGCCCGCCTTTCCTCGCCATGAATCGAGTCGTAGAGTATGACAAGAATTTCAAGGAAATCTGGTCATATGATGTTCAGAGTCCTTGGGCTGCGATTCGCCTGAAAAACGGCAACACACTCATCACGGACGAAAAGGATGTGACTACTTTGGAGGTCACGCCGAAGAAGGAAGTTGTGTGGCAGGTCTCGAAGGCTGATATTCCGGATCGATACTGATACGGCAACTCCCAGCCTGTCACCCGGCTGGCGAATGGCAACACCATATTCTGCTCACGCGGGGGGGAAACAGGGATCGCAGTTATTGGAGATTACTCCAGACAAGAAGGTCGTGTGGGTACTTCAAGACTGGCAGCACTTAGGCCCGGCTACCGCCGTACAGGTGCTTGATGAACCCGGCATCCCGGAGCACCCGGGGGATTCCCTCCACTGAGTATTGGAGAACTCGTTGGGAAAACATGGAATGTTTGCCTTCATTAGTTCGTTCCTGGTGATAGGGGTCAATTCTCCGCAGGCCTTTTGGATGCTCTCCACCACAACCACCGGAATGAGGCCTTCCCTTTCACCAGTCAAAGTAGTTATTGCTCCTCCAGCATATTCTCCAGAGACGGCTTGTCATAATCCGCCTTCGGCGCCCCGCCCCTCTACTCGTATATATCGAACTCGAGCAAAATCTCGGATCGACCCTCGGTAGAAGTCTCCTCACTTTTTCGGTGGGCCCTTCAACGGCGATGAGCCTTTGCGGTCGCCACAGCACGAGCGCTCCGCAATCACGCTGTAGACGAGGTGCTTGCAAATAGATGCGAACAGTGTGATGCGTCGCCTCCCGGTTCTGCGTAAAAAGGCGCAAGAATGCTATTGACAGAGGCGTTTTGAGGTGGGTAAAGTCAATCACGAGACGTGACAACGCTGTCAAACCCTTGACGGGTCTTTAGCGTGAGGATTGGAATCAATCGTATGGTCCAGTTTTGCGTCCGCGCTCACGCCACCCTGGTTTCAAACGTTGGGTGAGATGCTTCGCCCTGATGGAGAGGCAGTATCGTGGAGTCATTCACTGGAGGGGCAATGGGCGATTCATTTCACACTGACAGAATGTCTGCTTATACAACGAAAACGACGACTCGACGTCGTTGTTTCATATCAGCAATCTTCATGCTGATCGTTGCGCCAGCGCTGACCCTACTTCTTCATGCGCAGCAAGCTGTTGTACCACCGGAGGTGGAGAACGAGCAGGTCCTCGGGATTAATAAGGAGCCTTATCACGCTACATTGATGCCGTACAAGGATCGGAGCGAGGCTATCATGGCGAACCGCAGGGCTTCCACCTGGGCTCGGAGCTTGAACGGCCAGTGGAAATTCCATTGGGTTCCCCGCCCCGAGGAGCGCCCGGTCGATTTCTATAAGCCGGACTTCGATGTGAGCGCGTGGAAGGAGATCCCGGTACCCTCCAACATGGAGGTGCAGGGTTACGGTACGCCGATTTATACAAATTTTACCTACCCTTTCAAGAAGGACTGGCCTCGGGTCACCAGCGAGCCCCCCAAGGAGTACACGGCATATCTTGAACGCGATCCTGTGGGCAGCTACCGCCGCGAGTTCGATGTGCCGTCGGGCTGGAACGGGCGGCGTATCTTTATCGCGTTCGACGGTGTTGACGCTGGTTTTTTCGTGTGGGTGAACGGGAAGAAGGTCGGATATAGCGTTAACAGCCGAAATCCGGCGGAATTCGATCTGACGCACTATGTAATTCCCGGGCAGAAGAATCTGCTTGCGGTCGAAGTGTACCGCTACACGGCAGGAAGCTACATGGAGGATCAGGACATGTGGCGCTTGAGCGGCATCTTTCGCAATGTGACGCTGTGGAGCGCGCCGCAGGTCCACGTCCGGGATTTTGCCGTAACGACAGATCTCGACTCGAACTACCGGGATGGAGTTTTGAGGGTCACCGCGAAGATCAAGAACTACTCGGCCTTAGTCCAGCCTGCGTGCCACCTGCGGGTTGAACTGGTGACGCGCGACGGAGTATCCAGTGTCGGCCAAACCTCTGTCGCTGTACCGAAGCTTGCTGCTGGGGAGGAACGCGATGTATCGGCATCCCTGGCGGTTTCGAACCCTGCGAAGTGGACCGCGGAGACGCCAAATCTTTACACCACGGTCCTATCGCTGGCTGGCGAAGCACAGTCCGTGGAAGTTCTGTCCGCCCGCACCGGGTTTCGCAAGATCGAGATCAAGAACGCCGTGTTCATGATTAACGGTGTGCCCGTGAAGCTGAAGGGTGCGAACCGGCACGAGAACTGGCCGGATACCGGACATTACGTCTCGGAACAACGGATGGTACGTGATCTGGAACTGCTCAAGCAGGTCAATGCAAATCATGTGCGCACATCGCACTATACGGACGATCCGCGCTGGTATGAGCTGGCCGATGAGTACGGGATCTACCTTGTGGCCGAGGCGAATGTCGAGTGTCATGGCTACATGAACGTGCTCGACCGGGAACCGCGTTACGAGAAGAGCATTGTTGACCGCAATGTCGCTAACGTGGAAAACATGAAAAATCATCCGTCCGTGGTGGTGTGGTCGCTCGGCAACGAGTGCGGTGGCGGTAGCAGCTTCAAGACGGCGTTGGCGGCGATCAAGGATATCGATTTAACCCGGCCGACCCATTATGAGCCTTTCGGGGGCGGCCCGAACCTGCCCACCGATATAGAAAGTCACATGTACACCTCTCCGACCGAGTTGCAAGCGGCCGGAGAGGATCCTAAGCGTACCAAGCCCTTCTATCTCTGCGAGTACGCTCACGCCATGAACAACTCGATGGGTTCGGTCGGCGACTATAACGATCTCTTCGATAAATATCCAACGCTTATGGGCGGAGCGATATGGGAGTGGGAGGACCAGGGCCTCTGGAACGGCCGCGATCCTAACCACCAGTACATGGCCTATGGCGGAGGGTTCGGGGATTTTCCGAATGACAAGTACTTCATCCATAAAGGTGTAGTCTTCTCCGACCGCTCGCCCAAGCCACATTATCCTGAACTGAAACGAGCGTACCAATGGGTAAGTTTCGATCCGGTCGACGTCGTGCATGGAAAGATCGGCATCCGCAACCGGTACGCGTTCACGAATCTAAGCAAATTTGTACCATACTGGACGCTGAGCGAAGACGGCACCGTGATCGATCAGGGCACACTCACACCGATCGATTTGGCACCCGGAGCGAGCACAGAGGTAACGCTACCGGTCAAGGTCGCGTCAGCCAAGCCTGGACACGAGTATTTCCTCCAACTCTCCTTCGAGCTAGCGAAGCCGGAGATCTGGGCCAAGGCCGGTTATGAAGTCGCCACGCAGCAGTTTGAGCTGCCGACCGCAGCTGCGACCAAGCCAATGGTTGCACACGAAGAGGGTGCGCAGGGCGCCGGTACTTTGAGTCTGAGGCAGGACGATACATCGATCACGGTTGAGGGGAATCGATTCAGCGTCGTGTTCGACAAGCTCCAGGGCACGATCTCGCAGATCACTCGCGGTGGCGCAGCCCTTCTGGCGAGCGGTGGAGGGCCTAAGCTTTATCTTTGGCGAGCGCCTCATCGCAACGATGACCAATGGGCATCGAAGGCGTGGGATACTTACGCCATCAATTCTCTGCAGACGACTGTGAAAGAGCTCAAGGCGATGCGGTTGAGCGATTCGTCCATACTTGTCGAAGCGACGCTTCTGGAACTAGGACATCAAGGATGGTCTGTAACCTTCAAGAGTGCTTACATGATTGCGGGTGATGGATCGATTGCCGTGAAGAATAACTTTGCTCCAACCGGGGAGAGAATGCCACTGGCCAGAATCGGCGTTCGCATGTTGCTGAACAAGAGCCTGGACAGGTTCAGCTATCTTGGGCGCGGACCGATGGAGAACTACTCGGACCGCGATCGCGGATCGGATGTCGGCGTGTATTCGAGTTCGGTGCGGGACCAACTGACACCGTATCCCAAGCCGATGGAGGCGGGAAACCACGAGGATATCCGTTGGGCTGCCCTTGGAGGCGCGGGTCTGCCGACCTTGATGGCCGTGAGCTATGGCAAACTGCTGCAGGTCTCCGCACTGCCGCTAATGGATGAACAGCTTGAGGCTCCGGCTCATTCGGAGGATCTGCCCCCTAGCACGTCAACCGTTCTCACGCTGGATACGAAAACGCTGGGTGTGGGGTCGGACAGCTGCGGGCCGAAGCCCTTGCCGCAATACATGGTCTGGTCCGATCCTACCGAGTTCTCCTATGTGCTTCGGCTTCTGCCTGTTGGAGACCACAACCTCTCCGATGCAGCCAGGACGCCTATGCATGGAGGGTTGACTTCAAATCTCGATAGCCATAAATGAGTGGTATATCGAAACTGCTTCGGAGAGTACGACTTATGGATTTCAAGTTCGATTGCACTGATCAAGCGTGGACGCGACGGCGGTTTATTCGGGTGGGCGGGTCGTTTTCGGCGGCCGGTCTATTTACCGCGTGGCCGGGGTTCTCCCTGGCAATGCCGCGATCCGCCAAACCCGGAACATATCTTAATCCTGTGATCGCGGGCGATCACCCCGATGCGGGTGCCATCCGCGTGGGTGGGGACTACTACCTGGTTCATACGACTGACCACTACACGCCCGGCCTCTTAATTTGGCATTCGAGCGATCTGGTGCACTGGAAGGTGGCGGGAGCGGCACTCGATCAATACTACGGAGCGGTTTGGGCGCCGTTCCTGTGCAAGTATAAGGGGTTGTATTACATCTACTACCCCTGCAATGGTGAGATATTTGTGGTGACCGCACACGCCCCGGTGGGACCATGGACCAAGCCTGTCTCATTGGGATTACATGGAATCGACCCGAGTCACGGAGCTACTCCTGAGGGCCGCCGGGTTCTCTATCTGGCGGGCGGTTCCATGGCGGAGCTTTCAGCCGATGGGCTGTCCGTCACGGAAAGGCCGCGCAAAGTGGTTGGGACTTGGCCAATCCCCGAAAATTGGCAGATAGAATGCGATTGTCTCGAAGCACCCAAGCTACTCTTTCGCGAGGGCTACTACTACCTGAATGTTGCTGAGGGTGGGACCGCGGGGCCATCCACAAGCCACATGGTGCTTTCCGCTCGCAGCCACAACATCGATGGTCCGTGGGAGTGGTCGCCTCACAATCCAATTGTTCATACCTACAGCAAAGCAGAGAAATGGTGGTCGAAGGGGCATGGACGCCTGGTGGATGCCTCCGATGGCTCGTGGTGGATGACGCTCCATGCCTATCAGAACGGATTGCAAACTCTCGGTAGACAGATACTGCTGCTGCCTATCGCCTGGACAGCCGATGGGTGGTTCGAGGTACCGGTTGGCATCACGGGAGCGAAACCGATTCCGAAGGCACTCCTCAATCCAGAGCCCCCGCCTGAGCCGGCTTCAGGATTTCCCGGAAGGACTCTCGGTCCGCAGTGGCAGTTCTGGAAGGGATACGACCCCGCTCGGATTCATCTGGAAGACGGCATGCTCACACTCGCCGCCCACGGCGACAGCATTTCTTCGACGTCCGTCATGACCCGCGCTGCGATGCACCGAAGCTACACTGTGGAAGTCGACGTCGAGATAACTGCGAGCTGCGAGGCTGGATTGCTACTGTTCTATGACAGCAATAACTTTTGCGGGTTGCGCGTGACCTCGGATCCGCACACGAAAGATCAGTCAAGGACGACGGTGGTCCAGACGACCCGCGCGGCCTTGCGTATCGTCAACGACGATCAGGTCGTTGACTTTTATTACCAGGTTCAGGACGCCAGCTCATCAGGTCCGTGGAAACACGTACGCGCCTCCCTGGATGTGACCACGTATCAACAGAATGCTCTTGGAGGGTTTCTCGATTTGCGTCCCGCTTTGTACGCATGCGGTACAGGTTCCGCCGTGTTTCGGAACTGGAACTACATTCCCAAGGCAGTTGACTGAAGTCACGTCAGATATCCGAGCCCCTCTATATAAGAGATGGCTCCATTGTTTAGAGCATTTTCATAGCTCCTGCAATGCTGGCATGGCGTGTCTGAACCATGCTTTTGCGTTGTCAGAAGTGATGAGTTGAAGGGCTTCGGTGATGGCCTTATCGAGGTCCTCTTTGCATCGGACACGAGTCGAGCGCAAGTACTGCTTGATCTTGGACCAAGCCTTTTCGATGGGGTTCAGATCCGGCGAATACGGTGGGAGATAAGTAAGCGTTCGAAGTTCCCATCTGGTCCATTGGTAAAGCGGTGCGGCACGATGGGTTCATTGAGCATTCAGGCAGCAGGCTGGGTGAGCGTCGCGCACTGGTTTATCGTTCGGTAGCCCTATCGATTCTTTGGCCAGTGAGAGGCTTTTCAGCACCCTCTTGAACACCCTTACTTGCACAAAACCTTAGTCATCATGGAGTAACCGGCACCCTGCGCTGGCCGTGGGTTAAGCTGTGAGCCAAGCAGGATCACAGATCAGAGCCACAAGCGGAGAGGAACCGGTCATGAAAAACAAGGTACGATTTTTGGGCTTGGATGTCCATGCCGAAACGATTGCAGTTGCGATTGCCGAGCCGGATGACGAAGTGCGCAGCCTGGGAACGATCACCAACCCCGCTGAGTCGATCCGCAAGCTAGTGAAGAAATTGGGGCCCGTTGAGCAACTGAAGGCCTGCTATGAAGCCGGTCCGATAGGCTATGTTCTCTACTGGCAGTTGGCCGAGTTGGGCGTCGCGTGCGAGGTGATTGCGCCGACGCTGGTTCCGATGAAGGCCGGTGACCGGGTGAAGTCGGCGCGGGCGCGATGCCGAGCGATTGGCGCGCAGTTACCGGTCCGGAGATCTGACTGCGGTGTGGGTTCCGGACGAGGAATCGGAGGCGCTGCGCGATCTGGTGCGGGCGCGCGAAGCGGCCAAACCGGGGTCCCCGGCGACAGGTCTTCGTCGCTGGGGTGGAAGCAAGATCAGTTGCGGGCGCGGCACCGGTTAGCCAAGTTTCTGCTGCGCATGGGCCGGCGGCCTGCGGTGGGGATGAAGGCGTGGACGGCCCCTTACATGGCCTGGGTGCGGCAGGTTCCCGCTGCATCCAACGAGTGGGACCACACCCGCAGTCCGGATTTCTCAAGTCCTGACAATCATGTTGAGAAGAAGTACAACTGGTGTGGGGGCGAAGCCTCTACCTTCGCACCCACACCGCCGCACCCAATTTGCCTTCAGTCCTCAGAAAGAGAAAAGGTGTTACCACCTTTTCTAATGTGGTAACATCTTGTTTCTGCGCGATTGTAATGGATGTTATTCCGCGATCCGAACCGTGTCGGAAAGTGGAAGCAGTGAAGTTGCATCCGCCTCGCCTACCCAGATCGTACGATTCCCGGGGTTTGTGACCCACTGCTGTTTGCGCTCACTCCAATACTGGAAAGAGCGCCGCTCCAGCGTGATGGTGAGTTGCTTCTTCAGCCCTGGTTCAAGGGATACACGGTCGAATCCACGCAGCGAACGCACAGCCTGCTGAACTCCTTCAACCGCAGGACCGGGGCCCACGTAGACCTGCGCTACCGCTGTGCCAGCTTCATGGCCCGTGTTCTGGACGTTGAAGCTAACGTCTACCGTTCCGTCACGCTTTGCAGATACCTTCAGGTCAGCGAATTTGAACGAGGTATACGAGAGTCCATATCCGAAGGGGAATTGCACGGGCACGTTGAGCTTGTCGTAATAGCGATACCCGGAATAGATGCCCTGTGATTCTACAGAGGGGCTGTCACCCGCGCCCACTCGTTCTTGATGGAGTCCAGCGGTATCACCGGGATAGAGGCCGCTCAGTTGGTTGTAGCCTTCAATCGTATCGTTGTTGTTTTTGGGCCACGTGATCGTGAGGTGCCCGCTCGGATTCGCCTGACCTAGCAGAAGTCGAGCCGCAGCCGTGCCACCCTCCTGGCCTGTCTGCCACAAGTTGAGAACAGCTTTAACGTTTGGATCGTCGATCCACTCCTTGACGATAAACGGTGTACCGGTGTTAACAACAACCACAGTATTCGGGTTCCGGGCTGCGACAGCTTTGATCAACTGCACCTGCTCAGTGCTAAGGGACGAGAGCTCCGGCATGTTCGGAACAGTATTGCGACCCTGATCGTCAACAAACACTAGTGCGAGCGCCTTGCCTTCAGCGTCAGCAGCCGCATCGGCAATGTCTCCATTCATGCGAGAAACAGCGAAGCGGAAACTCACCTTCGAGTCTGCGGAAACACCTGCTGCATCCACCGTGAGCGTGACCCGATGCCAGCCAACAGAGGGAGATTGTGCACAGGCCACAACCCGCCTCGGCCCCCTCGCATTCTTCTCCAGAGGCAGCATGCACTGCCGATTCCTGAGGCCGCCTTCAATGTATCCAGCATTCGTCGGGGATACAACCACCGGCTGGTTCCCATACCACGAACCCTGATAGAACGATTCGGAATCCACGAGCGTCTTTAGCCTATTGTCAAGCGCGAAGCTCACGTTCGCGTCCGGGATGGACGGGCTGTGTTGAACGCGAAAAACGTAAGAGTCCTTGATGGGGACGTAGATCCAGCCTTCCCATTTGTAGGCCTTGCCACCTGTAAGTTGGCCATTGGACGACACCGAGGAATAGTCCAGTTTCTGGTCGACCTGATCTTTAGCAAGCCCATCCACATTGCTTCCGGAGAACCGTTGCAATCCGCTGTGCGCGTCGCACGCCGTGCCGCGAATACTGGACGGCGGAACGTCAAGTGAAGCATCACTGTTCAGCACATCGCACGAAACCGGCTGCCCGGTTGGAGAGTTTGCCGGAGTGTAGGAAAATGCACCTGGCTTGCCGCTGAGCGCGCGTAGTTGCTGGAGTGGATTCACTGCGTTGCGATCCGCGAAGCCTGAAGAACCCTCGTTGTTCGGGTTCGCCACCAGATACTCGGCACCAGGGCCGCTGATCGCAATTCCCTTCTTCAAATCATCGGCTTGGATGGGCAGGGTCTGGTGCTCGTTCTTGAGCAGAACAACGCCTTCCTCTGCAACCCTTTCAGCAATCGCAGCGTCGCCGTTCTTTGTTCCCAATTCGGCCGAGCCTGTCTTAGCGCCCTCGCGCAACGGAGCTAGACCGCTGCGGTCTGAACCCATGCCGCCCGGGTTCTTGCAATCGACTGCGCCGTTATCACACCCCAGCATGCCGAATCGTTCTTCTTGATAGAGAACGCGCGCAAGCGCTTGGTTGAAGAGCGGCAAGGGAAGGCTGCCGTTGGCCACGGCATCCACTACTCCGCAACCAGTAGCTGGGCAACCGAGCCCCGGAATGCCCGCAACGTGGACTGCCGAAGCATCGCTGCATGAAATCTTCTTTCCAGTTGTATCGGCACAAGTGGCGCTCGATAAATCCAGGCCCAGATCGCTGTTTCCATCACCGCCTTCGGGATTCGTGCTTCCAAAGTAGGTCCCTGTCGGATCTTCGCGATCATCTCCCTGGAGAAATCCGTTGGAGCTGTGAACCCCACCGTAATCGGATGCAACGAAGGCCATCGAACCCCACAGGGTACGAAGCGCGTAGTTCAGAAGAAGTGGATTTTCGCAGGCGTAGTGGACTTCATTCAGACGCCACGTCTCAGTGGAGGCACCAGCGAACGGGCTTGGCTGTGCCAGTCCGTCAACACTCTTGTTCAGATACGGCGATCGGTCCCTGAACTTCTGATAGGAGCACATGATCGACGATGCGCCGCCGTCCTTGAGTGCCAGTTCGTAAGGCGTCAGGAGCATCTCATGCAGTGCCTGATCCTGAACGTCCGTGTAGCTTCCACCCGCTCCGTAGTAGACGGCATAGTGTTTCACCTGCGACATCAGGCCCTGGCCTTGAATGCCGTTAATCTGTGCGGCTGACAAAACCCCATTGAGAAACGGATCCTCGCCCGACGTGTGATGTCCACGCTGCCAATTTACGAATACGTCTGTGTCGGCCTGCGGCCCCAAGAGGCCGGTCACCATCAGATTGCGGCCCTCGCGACCTTCCACTTGGCCCATGGCATTGGCAAGTTCCCTGTCGAATGAGGATGCCAGCGTCAGCATCGAGGGCAAGCCGGTTGTGCGTCCAATGTTCGGTCCTGAATCGACGTTGATCCCCAAGCCGTCAGAAAAGCACAGCGGCATGATGCGTGGAGTCGTAGCCAGCTTCACGCTTACATTAGCCAGGTTGTGGCAAGTGGGGTTCGAACCCTCCGGATGTGCATAGGTTCCGCCATGTGTCGTCAGCAGCGCTGCCGCAACGGCCAGTTCCGCACGTGTCGGTGGGTTATGCGGCTCCAACTGCTTGATCAGGTTAACGACTGTCGGCGTGTAGGGCGCGGCTGCGTCATCAGTAGGAGAGGTCTTGGCCGGAGGAAGCACAACAGGCAAAGAGTAGGGAGCTGCCTGATCTGCTGGAACTGGACCTTGCGCAGCCGACCTTCCCTCAGAGTAGAAAAGTAATAAGAGTGCGAGGCATAAAGCCGAACCGCAGCCTGCCTTGGCCGATGCGCTTTCCAAATTTGTAGGCAAGTGTGTTCCCCAATCAAAAAATAGACAACGTTGTCTGATGACCTGTAAACTATAAGATTAGGTACGTCCATGTCAATCATCTCGGTATAATCGACCATCAGGGTATTTGTGTGAATAATCGCCTCCTTCTGCTGGTCTTCGTGGGTTCGCTTGGCGGATTCGTCTTAGGTTTTGATCTCGGCGCGCTTTCTGCCGCAACTCAGAGTCTGAAGAGTCAATTGGGCCTCTCTCCCTGGGCCTTCGGGCTGACAATCTCAGCTTCGATCTGGGGAACCGTGGCTGGAGCAATTCTTGCAGGCCGTCTTGCAACCAGGATCTGGCAACTCAATCTGATTTCAGGCTGTGCCCTGCTCTATGCGCTTGCGGCTGCGGGCATCGCGGCACCCGTGCCCGCAAAGTGGCCTTTGGTGCTCGCCATGAGGTTCCTCTGTGGGATAGCGATTGGCGGCTTCACTGTCGGGTGTCCCTTGTATCTTTCTGAGGTTGCCCCGATCCATCTGCGGGGCAGAGTCGTCGGCGCATTTCAGCTCCAAGTCAGTGCTGGTGTGATAGCGGCCTTCGCTGTGGGAGCAGTATGTGTACACCTTGCCCATGCCGAAGCGGCGTGGAGGTGGATCCTCGGGCTGGCGGCATTGCCTGCTGCTGCTTTGTTGTTCATCTTACGATCATTCAACGGGCCAGCAAGACTCGAATTCGGCGGTGATCCTATTCGATCTGTCGTTCGCGCTCTCAGTGAGACCACACCGTGTCCAGCTCAAAAGCTCTTTGTCCGGAGAAATTTCCGGCTGATCTTGCTTGCCACGAGCATTGCCCTCTTCAATCAGCTATCCGGGGTAAATGTCCTCCTGGTGTACATGGTTCAGATCCTGGCAAGCGGTGGAGTCGAGTTTTCCTTGGGGCACCAGTACGCAGTCCTGATCTCAATCCTCAGTTTGGCAACCACGATGCTTGGGATGGCCTTTGTCGACCGATTGGGACGCAAGCCGCTTCTCTATCTTGGCTCTCTAGGAATGGCCGCTTGTCTTCTGGGGTTAGGTTTTGCTATCCCGGGTCACTACCCCCCTCTGGTTTATGTGTCCATCTTCGTAGCCTACAACGCATGCTTCGCCTTCTCACAAGGGACCGTCGTTTGGGTGTATCTAAGCGAGTTGTTCCCCTCAGGGTTGAGAGGCGCTGGCCAGGGGTATGGGGCGACAGTTCTCTGGATTGCCAATGCTGCTCTGATCTCCATCTTTCCGGGCATGCAGCATCTCTCCTCTGTAACCGTTTTCTATTTCTTCGTGTTTATGATGGTATTGCAGGTTGTGATCATCTGGTTTTGGTATCCTGAGACTAGAGGAACCGCGCTTGGCTCCTTTGCAGCCGCAGAAGAGGAATGACTCCACGAACGCCCGCGGCTAGATTGGTAAAGATATGACTATTGCGAAAAGTCAGGCACCCACGCTCCTGGATGTTGCGCATCTGGCGGATGTCTCGTTGAAGACGGCGTCAAGAGTGCTGAATAACGCCAGGGTCAGTGAGGATAAGGTCATAAGGGTTCGAGCTGCGATGGAGCAGCTCGCCTACCGTCCCAACGAACTGGCGCGAGGACTCAAGGCGCAACGATCCGCTGCGATCGGCATGATTGTGCCCAATCTCGCAGACCCGTTCACCGCCAATGCAGTAAATGCTGTTCAGGAAGTGGCGCGGGCCAATGGTTATGTGGTCATCTTGGCCAGTTCCGGTGGCGACTTAGACGTGGAACGGTCCGAGATCGCCAGTCTCGTCGGACGCCAGATCGATGGCCTCATTGTTGCGCCAGCAGACAGCCGAACGGATTCCTTCAGCAGCATCATCGCCGATGGCGTGCATGCCGTGACTTTCGACCAGCAACTCCGAAATGCCTATCTCGATTCTGTCACCGTAACCAACCGTCGTAGCGCACGGGAGGCAACCGCACACTTGGTTAGCCATGGATACCGCCGTATCGTCGCGATTGGTGCAAGACCGCACCTGTACACCTGCAAAGAGCGTGCGGCAGGCTATCGAGCCGGAATGAAAGCTGCGTCTCTTGAGTCCATAGAGTGCTTGGTGGAGCACGAGAGTACGCTCACTGCTGCATGGCTCAAGGAAGAAGTGTTCAAGAAGCATAAGGCGGATGCAATTCTGACCCTGAATTGGGTCTGCACGATTCTTGTCTTGCGCGGTTTGCGCGAGCTAGGAAAGACGGCTGGGCGCGAAATCCCCATGCTTTCCTTCGATGACTTCGATCTGGCAGACGTACTGACGCCGAGCCTCTCGGCTGTTGTCCAGCCTGCTGCAATGCTCGGACGGGAAGCCGCCACATTGCTCTTCGAACGCATGAAGGGCGTTCCGCGGGAGTCCCGTGCGGTAGTCTTGCCCACACGCTTGGTCCTGCGTGAATCCTGTGGATGCAAAGCAAAGACCTAGGTGTGTGTCGGGCATAGCGTTTTGCCAGGGCCTATTAAGCGATATGCGCGGCGGGCTTTGAATTGTGGCGCGCAGGCAGGAATTCTGTTGGTGGCTTGTTGCAAGTGATCTGGGCAATTTTGCGTAAATTTGCCCACTTTCTCCGCCATTCCATGCCATTTCCAGAACCCAACCGATGCGGAACAGCTTCAGCAGGTTGCTGATCGCGCACACCAGCTTCCACTCGCAGCTCACATTCTGATTTCCCCGCAAGCTGAAGCGGCGAAAACCGCGCTGTTCCTTGATCAGTCCGAAGACCGGCTCGACGATCACCTTGCGCATCTTGTACATGGCACGGCCAGCCTCGGTTCGCACCTTTTCCCGCATCGCCTCTTTCGGCGACGCCTCAGCAGGCGGCGAATCACTGCTCGGCTCCACCACCTCGCCATGCTTGTCGCGGCCCGTCGCCACGTAAAAGGACTACCGCTGAGAGAGATCTGCAGTTGAGTTGGGCCCGCTCTTAGCATGACTCCTGGTCGTGGTCCAAGCTAGATAGCGGCTTGCAAAGCTGATGAACGTTGGCCAGTTCGGAGCCGGCGTGTGACCAGTGGCATGCTCCCGAAAGCCAAGATCGCCATCAAGGACCAGCGTTGCAATCGATGGAAACACCGTAGTGCTCAAGCCGTGTTTGTCCAAAAGTTGATAGACAGGCCCAGCCGCGACGGCTGCTAGGAACATGCCAATGGGGACTGCCCAGCCATCGCCGTCAACGGCACCTCCAACTATAAACAGGGGCCTTGGCTTCGGAGCCGCCAGGGCAATGGGTTCGTGAGAGTCAATCGGCAGATCGCTCCACTGGAGCGGACCCGCGTGCTTCAAGAAGTTCCCAGTCATCCAGTGATACTCTCTCGCGGCTGCAAGGTTCTCAACCACTTCGCCAAAATTGCGCCGGTGAAGTTTGGCTCCGCCCTTACTTGAGGAACTGATGTAGCCAATGGCAAAACGCTGGTCGTAGGCCATGGTCACGAGCGAAGCTCGCGTCAACGAATTTGTCCGTCTCATAGTAATCCAGAACACGGCTTACGTCCCACGCCCATGCACGCAATGCACCTCATTGATCGGGAGTGCGTGGCTGGGCCTTGTTGCGGCGGCCAAGGATGCCTTCCATGAGTCCAGCACCATCTTCAGCTTGAATGCTGGTCGGGCTGAGAATCGCATTACCCCACCCTTTGGCGATCACCTCCTGCTGCCAGGCCGCAAGGAGGTTTACCTTTGCACCCAATGGCTGCGAGTTGGAGGCAGGTGCGCTGATGTTGCCGAATTCCATGATCACGGGGGCTAGACCGCTGGCTTTGGCAGGGGTTGTCATTTCGAGCTGGATGTCCATGTTCAGCAATGGGTAAGCGTGATTGTCAACGTGCCCCGCGAGCTTCCTGGTGGCCACATTCACATCCCCAACCGTAGCGCGCTCGGAGTTGGTCACCGTCCAGGCCACGTTGGGTGTTGTGGAGGGAACGCGGCCATAGACTTCGCGATCGAAGAGTTCAATGATTTGTCGCCGGCGCCTGTTCCACCACGTCTTGGCATCGTTCACTCGCTTCCCGTTGTTCAGAAGGAAAGGATCTGGGAGAGGGAAATTCAGGTTCGCTTTGACTCGTCCTAATTGGCGGTGAATGCAGAGGATAGGTCGCCTTCACGGCCGTGGCGAATCGTTTTGGTGCCAGGCAAATCCATCAATCGCGGGTGATCCTGCTCAGTGCTGAGATGAAGGATCGGCGGATAGAGTGGCGACACAGATTCCTGGCTCAACACGAATGTAGGCAGCATCAGGAGGGAGAAGAGAGCAGTGATCCGGAAGTTCATAGGCCTCCCACGGGTCGATCTAGCGAGAAAGAGTTGTCCAATCTTTATAGCAGTGAACGTTGAGCTATTGGTGCCCGGCTACCCCAACAGGGCCGGAGAGCGTGTAGCTGTCCTTGCGATCAGTTCGCCAAACAGCGTGTTCGCCCACGCAAACCACGCCCGTGAAAACAGCGTTGCATCGTTCCGATTGTAGGACTCGTGGATGAAACCGGTGACGGCAGCGGAGCGCTTCAGCACCTGAATCATCGCCTGAATCTCAGTCCCGGAATCGCTGGTCAGTGCATACATGATCTGCGACATGGGCCATATGCTATTGCGGCCCACGTGCGGACCGCCAATTCCTTCCCCGGCCGTGCCTCGAAAGAACCATGGATTTTGATCGCTCCAAACAAACTTCCGTGTGCGGGCATAGAGCGCGCGGTCCGGTGAACTGTCCAGGTAAGGCAAGCTCAGCAGGCTCGGTGCATTGGCGTCGTCCATCAATGCAACTCCGCCAATGCCATCGATTTCATAGGCCCAGATGGTACCGGTTGAGGTAGAAACGACTGCGTGGTGGCGTAAGGAGTTCTCGACTTCATTGGCTAAATCGGATGCTTCGAGGGCTAGCTTTGAATCGTGAAGAATGGAGTTCGACATCTCCGCGAGTTGCCGGAGCGACGTAACCGCGAACAGATTGGACGGCACGAGGAATGGAAAAATGCAGGCGTCGTCAGATGGACGAAAGGCGGAAGCGATGAGTCCGATCGGGCGGAGGGGATTTCCTGTCCCGTTGACCAGAGAGTCAGTAGGGTTTAACGCGGCCCGCTGGAACCGATAAAGGCTTTGCCCGTCTTTGCGTTGTTCTGTTCGCATGGTGGCGACGATGGTCTGCATCGCCTGTTTCCAGGCTGCATCGAAGGGAGCTGTGTCGCCAGCGCTCTTCCAATAGCCGTGGGCCAGTCGAATTGGATAGCACAAAGAGTCCAATTCATACTTCCGTTCACCGACGCCTTGCTTCATCACGGTCTGATCTTTGCGGCTTCCTCCCAACGGGGCAGAATCAAGGTCTGCCATGAAACAATTTGCGTAGGGATCGATGAGCAGGCACCGGACCTGGCGACGGACCACCCCCTCAAGCAGCGCGCGTAGGGAAAGATCCTTTGCAGCCAGAGGCAGATAGGGCCAGACCTGTGCAGAGGAGTCACGCAGCCACATCGCTGCAATGTCGCCCGTGATCACAACCGTATCGGGCTTGCCCTCGAATGTCCCCGGTTGAACAGTGGTGTCAAGCGTATTGGGAAAGCAATTTGAAAAAATAGCTGCCACTATGGGGTCATGGATGATCTGGCAGATTGATTCGATGTATCGTTCAACCGCTTGACTGCGAAACTTGCGATCACTCGGATGGGGCCGTCTGGAGGGGATCGAGGAATCTACGACCGCCTGCAATGTGTTGGGCAGTAGCGACAGTGCTCCAGCGCCTGCCATAAGCCTGCTGGATTGCGAGAAGAACGCTCGTCTGGTCATGCCCATTGGCGAACTTTTCAGTCTATGTTGCAATCGCTCGTCGTTCATCGTTTGATGTCCCCACAGTAGCTGTTTGACTTGTGCAACAAGATCATATATGTTTCGAAGGGAGTAGACAACGTTGTCTAATCCCGGTCTGAAAATCGGTGCTCGCTGCGGGCATGTCACGATCCTCGTTGGCGGAGAAGGTCAGGAGCAGCGCTACCGGTGGAGCGGGCCGGATGAGACTTCAGCGTTTCTCGCACCGTAGCAACTGGCGCGTACCTACAGCGTTTCTGTTGGAAGGGTGAGATTCTCACCCTCATACTTATGTGAGGATGAAGTGCTTTGCCTGACACACGACGCATCACCGTGGGTGCAGACAAGGCATACGACATGAAGGATTTTGTTGCCGCACCGAGATCGATCTGCGTCACCGCGCACGTTACGAAGAGCGACAATGGCCGCCGCAGCACTCTGGATCGCAGAACCACCCACCACAAGGGCTAAGCCATCAGCCTGAGCCGCCGCTGGCTGGTAGAAAAGAACTTCGGGTGGCTGAAGCAAACAGAACCACTCAGACAGGTGAAGTTGCGAGGACTGGAAAGGTGGATTGGCTGTTCCTCTTCAGTTGCGCCGCTCACAACCTGCTCCGATTACCGAAATTGATCGCAAAGCAATCAGCGGCACAACTGCGTCCGCAGTGCGCCTGAAGACAGCAAGGGCCTCCGGGAATACTCCCCGGAGGCCACAAAATACCGCGTTAATCCTGCTTGAATCCACATTTTGAACGAAATTCATCCCAGCTTGAATTATCGGACTCAATGTTCATGCGGGTTTTCGGCGTTTTCAACGAGTTCCTAAGAGAGAGAGCATGAGCGCCTGTCTGCGACTGCATAGCTATCACGTAATCCAAGAACCTATCTCCTTGTATAGCGGTTGACTTGTACAGATAGATCATCATAAACTAAGTGACAACGTTGTCATGCTCTAAGTGTGGAAGCAATTATGACTTTGGATCTCACAACGTCTTTCTCGAAAATTTCTCATACTCTCGTGCATTGGTGATTGGAAAATGGCCCCTGAGAATGCGCAGTTGCTTTCGGTTGGAATCGATTTTGGCGGTACGAATCTGAGAATTGCCGCCTACACACCGGAAACGGAAATCCTGAGTTCCATAGCCACGCCGACCCGTTTGAAAGCTGGCCCGATGGCCGTGGTCGACGATATGTGCAATGCCGTGAAACAGTTGCTGGAGATGCATGGGGAAGGACGCGAGTTCGTGGGCGTCGGTGTTGGCTCTCCCGGCCCATTGGAATTGCCTGCTGGCCGGCTTCATGCTCCGCCCAACCTGCCCGGATGGGACGGCTTCAACCTGCTCGAAGAGGTGACCAAGCAACTGCATGTGCCCATTCTCATTGAAGGCGATGCCAACGTGGCGGCACTGGCAGAGTTTGTGCTGGGGACGGGGCGAAGCAAGGGCGTCGATTCGCTCTGCATGTTGACTCTGGGTACGGGGGTTGGCAGCGGCCTTATTCTGGATGGCAAGCTCTGGCACGGAGCCACCGGCATGGGTGGCGAGGCTGGTCACATCACCATCGATCCCGATGGCCCGCTCTGCGGCTGTGGCAATCACGGTTGTCTTGAGGCGCTCGCTTCGGCTACGGCACTGACCAATTACGCAGAAAAGCTAATTGCCGACGGCAAAGCCGATGGGCTGCAACGATTGGAGAGCGAACAAGGCTCGCTCTCGGCCTTTGACATTGCCCAAGCTGCTCAACAGGGCGATGAAGGGGCCCTGGCAGTATATGCCAAAACAGGGCGCGCCCTGGGCATCGGCATCGCCAACCTCATCAATATCCTCAATTTGCCACTCTATGTCATCGGCGGCGGTGTGGTCAATTCGTGGGATCTGCTTGCTCCGCACATCTTCGCTGAAATCGAGAGCCGCAGCTATGTCTACGCGCTGACTGCGCCGGGCCGCGCGGCAGCGAGTGGAGTTTCCTGCGGTGGCACGCTGGTGCTTCCCGCCGAACTTGGATCCGACGCGGGGCTGCTGGGCGCTTGCATTCTTCCTTTGCATGGTTTGAAATCCAGACGGGCATCCGCATAACTCAATCGCGCTGCCAAATGCCAGTGCATTGGCAAGAAGGACGTCACACATGAGACCCAATTCCAAGCTGATTAAGTCTACATTGACCGGTGCTCTGGGTGGCCTAGTCTTCGGATTCGATATGGTGGTCATCTCGGGAGTCCTTGACTCCGTGGTGCACCTTTACGGGCTCAATGGATGGGGCAAGGGCATTACCGTGGCCATCTCGCCGATTGCCACGGTGCTGGGCTGCTTCGCCGCGGGTGTCATTAGTCAGCGAATCGGTTCGCGTACCGCGCTGCGCTGGGCCGCTGCGCTCTATCTGCTTGCCTCCATCGGCAACGTGCTTTCGTTGGGATGGCCCATGTTGCTCACCACTCGCTTCTTGGGTGGATTCGGCATTGGTGCTGCTTCGGTTCTGGGGCCGGTCTACATCACGGAGCTTTCACCTGCTCTGTGGCGTGGTCGACTGGTGGGTACGTTTCAGTTGAATGTTGTTCTTGGTATTCTGCTCGGTTTTACTTCCAATTATCTCGTTCGCCTGGCACATCTCGGATCGATCGAGTGGCGCGTTATGTTCAGTGTTGCCGTGCTTCCGGCGATCATCTTCTTCGTTGCCTTGCTCAGCATTCCTCGCTCGCCGCGCTGGTCTGCTTCGCAAAATCAAATCGACGAAGCGCTGGACGTGCTCAAGCAGATGGGCGCCCCCGATCCCGATCAGGAACTTGCCGAGATTCAAGCCGCTCTGCAATCGGACCACACCATCAAGCATGAGCCGGTTTTCCGCTGGAAGTATCGCTTTCCGCTGTTTCTGGCCATCACAATTGGCGCATTCAATCAACTGACCGGCATCAACGCCATCCTCTATTACCAGGGAACGATCTTCAAGGCTGCTGGTTTCAGTCAAGTCTCCGGTGACCTGCAGGCCATCGCCATTGGTGCAACCAACCTGATCTTTACCCTTGTGGGAATGTCGCTGATCGATCGCTTCGGACGCAAGAGTCTGTTGATGGTTGGCGCAGCCGGAACCTCGGCCTGCCTGGCGGGTGTGGCGTGGATCTTCAACACCAACAGCCATCAATCTTCGCTATTGGTCTTGCTGGTCATCTTTATCGCCTTCTTTGCCGTTTCGCAGGGAGCGGTGATCTGGGTATATCTCGGCGAAGTATTTCCCACCTCGGTTCGTGCCAAGGGCCAGGGAATCGGCAGCGCCAGCCACTGGATTGTCAACACGGTGATTGCATTTGCCTTCCCGGTGGTTGCGTTGCATAGTTCGGGCGCTCCGTTTGTCTTCTTCGCCGCCGCATCCTTTTTGCAGTTACTGGTCGTGGCCTTCTTCTATCCGGAAACCAAGGGGCAAACGCTCGAACAGTTGCAGCGCAAGCTGGTTGCTGCCAAATAGAGGGATTGTCTTAGCTCGTTCACGTGTACGTGGGTGCCTCAGGCCTCGTGAAAGAGGCCTGGGTGGTTTTTCAGGAACTATCGTTTAGCAGAAACAGGCTATCAGGTTGTTCGCAACGCGCGGAGGTACGTGCAATTAGACAACGTTATCAGAATGGTTTCTCTTTCTGCTTCAATCGATCCACTGTTGCCCTTGGATCTTCGCCGCCGGTCAATATATTCCTTGCGTGCTGGCCCCGCATCTGGACAACATCCCATCCTTGTATGTTGCGAGGTGAGGCGTGAGGATAGGGTCACGCTTTGGCGGAGAGGCCGTTCCCACCCTAGGCCAGCGTGAGTTGAGCCTGTGCTTAAGATTGGCCGCCGTCCCTCTCTTTGTGTGCCGTGGAGAATCGAAGGCCTTTTGAGCCTGCATGTTCAAGGTGGGCGCAAAGAGTGAGTCCGTGGACGCGGACAGCCGCGCCGGCAGCCGCCACCTGCGCCGAGCTCTCTACATGCCGGCTCTGGCTGCGGTGCACTGGGACCCGCATCTGAAGGCCTTCTACGAAGTTTTGCTAGCCAGGCACAAGCGCAAGTTGCAGGCTCTGATGACGGATGCCTCCTCGCGCAGTCTGATTCCCTTTGTACTGTTCGCAATTGCGCCGGGTTCACAGGTGCGAATCGATGGATGGACAGGCTATACGGGGCTGGCAAAGGAAGGCTACCCACACCATGCTGTCAGCATCTCCAGTAGCGGTGACCCAGCGCATGTGGTCATGCCGGGTGTCCAGAAGATTGCATCGCTTTTGAAGCGCTGGCTCCTGGGAACGCATCAAGGTTCGGTCACTGCCACGCATCTGGATGCCTACCTAGATGAGTTCGCGTTCCGTTTCAACCGCAGGAAATCGCGTCGTCGGGGAATGCTCTTCTATCGCTTACTGGAAAATGCCGTCGTAACCCAGCCAGTGAGATATCGGCCTTCAAGAGCTGGCCAAACGCCTGAAGAACAAAACCGGTAGTGGCTACTGTACTAAGGCAGATACCCCACCACCGAATTACCACACGTATACAGACTCGACACTCACCGAACTCGAGGCGCTGTGGCCTCCTTTGATGTGCAGCAGGATCTGCATATTCTTCTGGTCCCAATTCCTAGGCAATCCTTTGACGGCATTTGCAATTTGTTGAGGATTGTTCAAAAACTCGCCTGCAGCCTGGGTCCCTTCCTGTCCGATCCCCGCCGCCGTGATGACCGTGGCCCCGGATTTCGGGTTGACCAATCTGGAAACAATTGCGTAGTCATCCAAGCAGTTCCCCTTGGCATCCCAAGCAACCGACCAGGAGAGTTGTGGATTGGCGCGGTCTTTTATCTGGGCTCCTCCAGCGAACTCGAATCGAAGCTGATTTATCAGATCAAGCGTCAGGTAATTGTTGAACGCGCCAATCAGGATGACAGGGGTGTGCCTGAGATCCCCTTGCGAAATGTCATGTCCCCAACGCAAGTCAAACGGCTTTCCATGATGGTTCAAAAAAGTGATCACTTCAGCCGCCGCAGCGAAGTCATTGATCATGACACGATCATTGGCAGGGACGAGGTCTTTGGCGTCGATCTTGGTGCCGGGGGGGAAGTCGACAAAAAACTCAAGGCCTTGCTGGTCGACGGGGTGCGAAGCTCGGTAGTTGGCAAGGACTTCGAAGGAGAGGCTGTAGACAGCGCTTGTGCCAAAGTAGATGAGCGCGGGTTCCGAATTTTTCAGAACCGGTTCCCAAAACATATCCGCCGCTGTCTTCTGCATTCGGTACACCTGTCCTGCCACGATAAGCGCAACCAGGCAAAGAGCAGCCCCGATCGCAACGGGATGTTTGCCAAACAGACGAATAGGCTGCTGCATCGCGGCAGCTAAGGTAGTCGTCAGCCTGCGAGGTGATGCCGCTTCGGTGGCAGCCGGCAGCGGCAGCGTGTCCGCAGTCTCAGCCACCGGATTAATTGAGCCATAACGCGAAGAAAAAGAGAAGGTCGGAAGGTATGAACCGGAGTGTATTTCGATTCTTATGTCGTCTTCCCTACCTTCAGTGGCGTAGTACTGTGCCAACCGCTTTCTCAGGTCCGCGGCGCGAACACGCACAATTGGGTCGTCGCCAGTGTTATAGTCTGCCTTTCTCTCAAAAACGTGTGCACCGACGATACGCTCCTTGAGCATTTCCTCATGGCCTCGTAACGTTTGGTCGACCAAATATTCCAGGAGCCGCTTAGATTGCTTGCTTGTGCGGAAGACGGAACTGCCCAGAATAGAAGATAGCGCCTGCTCGACCTGAAGATCAGTTGGTCCTTGAGAGGCAGTTCGAAGAGGCGATCGATCCTCGATATGCTCGACATAGCCCGATTGTTCCATTACAAGTCCCTCAGATATGCCGATCTTAACATGCCAGAGCCAGCTTCAGAGGGATCCTGCCGAAGTGCTTTGTCGTACTCCGCCTGCGCCTCATCGCAGCGCTGACGTTGGCGATATATAAAGTCCGCGTGCAGCCTGGCAACTCATCGCCTCGAAATCTCGGAAAACACGGTAATGGCCTACAGCCTTAACCGTAACAGATACCGAAATCCTCCTTCCATCACACTGCGCCATACGTTGTAAATTGCTAGTGCACAGGCGTCTCCTTGATGGAGCAGTTTGGGGTGGTGATTCAGCCTCGCCAAAATGCCGCCGTACGGAAGCACGATCGATTGAATTTGGTGTGGCAGCTCGGCTATTGAGTGTCTTCCAATTCAAAATCCGTGACGGCCGATACAAACGGTACAAACTTTAAGGAGCAACCTATGACGCAGCAATGCCGCAGATTTAGTTTCTGGCCAACTTTGCCGGGTATATTTCTCATTGCACTAATGGCAATGGGATTCTCCGGACGAGCATTTGGTCAAGGCGATCCAACCACAGTGAGCCTGCGAGGATTGATTACAGATCCCTCCGGCGCTCGCATCAACAAAGCGACAATTGTCCTTAGCAGTTCCGAGAAGGGCATCGCCAGGACGACGCAGTCGGATAAAGAAGGCGGCTATTCGTTCGGATTGCTTCCGCCGTCCACATACACCCTTACTGTAGAGATGAAGGGTTTCAAAGGGTATAAGCAGATAGGCATTACGCTCGACGCCGGACAGTCGGCGAATCAGGATGTGGCGCTGACCCTCGGCTCGCAGCTAGAACAGGTCACGGTGACAGCTGAGGCTCCTTTGTTGCAGAAAACGGACTCCAACATTTCAGCCGATATCGACGAGAAACAGGTGGTGGAACTGCCACTCAATCTGCGTAATATCATTGGTCTCACAACGCTCAATTCCTCGGTCAATAACACCACGCTGAGCCAGTCGCTTTTTGGCGGCAGCACAAGTGTGAATGGAAATGCTGACCAGGATATCTCGTTCCTGGCCTTCGCGGGCGGGTTCTTCGGCACCTCGGCCTACTTGCTCGATGGAGTCTGGGATACGTCCGGCGACTGGGGCGCTTCGATCTATGTGCCCTCTGTCGACGCGGTTCAGGAATTCAAGATTCAAAACAACTCGTTCACCGCTCAATATGGCTGGAGCACCGGCAATGTCGTCGACATTGTGACCAAATCAGGAACAAGCAAGTTTCACGGGAGCGCATACGAGTTCTACCGCAACTCCGCAATGGACGCCAACCTGTGGTTCGCTAATCACAACAAGCAACCCAAACCCGACTTCGACCGGAACCAGTATGGCGTGTCGGCAGGCGGGCCGCTCTATCTCCCTGGAGTCTACAAGCAAACCGAGAAGACCTTCGTCTTTGGCCTCTACGAGCGGCTCTTGAGCGCCACGCCGTCTTTGTCTACCGATACGGTTCCAATTCCCGCATTTTATAAGGGCGACTTTTCTGCACTGCTGGGCTCTCAGGAGGGCGTCGATGGTCTCGGCCGCCCAATCTACTCGGGCCAAATTTACGATCCCAACAGCGCACGGCAGATCACCACGGGTGTAACCGATCCAAAAACCGGTTTGGCGGCTACGCAAACCGGATACATCAGAGATCCAATTCCCGGCAACAACGTGGCGGCGTACCTCCCGACGTTCAACGCGCTTGCGGTTAAGATGCTCTCGTATTATCCGACAGCCACGAACCCAACAGCACTCACAAACAACTACACCGCATCCGCAAGCGCTCCTGCCGCCTCCCGCGAATATCTGATTCGCGTCGATCACAACATCGATGACAACACCCGGATATTTAGCCGTTACTCCTACAAGCAGGAGTACAAAACTGGAACCCCGGAGACTTGGGGATCCGATCCGGCCGGTCCGGGGAATATGCGGCCGAACAACCGTTACAATTTGACCGCAGGCTTTAGTCATGTGTTCGGCCCGACATTCACCATGAACTCTACTGCGGGGTTCGAGCACTGGGGAGAAACATCGACCAACCAATCCCTGGGCTTCAAGCCCTCCACGTTGGGCCTGCCCAATTATCTTGATTCCTTCAGCGCTGAATTTCCGTACATCAACGTCGGCGGGGAGACTACCTTGGGACCGCGCGGAGGTGGCGAGAATGATGCGCTCCGCCCGACCGGCAGCGCCGCGGTTGACTTCTTCAAGACGCACAATACCCATGCGCTGTCGTTTGGCTTTATGGGCGTGGGATCCGAACAAAACTACACTGGTGTATACCAGTCCAGCATTAACTTCGGCGGCGGCTTCACAAATGGTCCGAACCCCGACAGTGCAAGCCCAAATACCGGCTTTGGCATGGCTCAGGCCCTGTTCGGAGTTGTCGATGGCGGCAGTACCGGTCAACAGTTCAACCCGGCAATCATCAAGAAATACGCCGGCGTCTATTTGCAGGACGATTGGCGTTTCACACACAAGCTCACACTGAATCTCGGCCTCCGCTATGAAATTCAGAATGCCCCAACCTACCGGCACAATACAGGCGCGTTCTTTGACCCGCAGGCGGCAAACCCAATTGGTATCACAATGAACCAGCCGCTTCAAGGTGCGCTCATTTTTACAAGTCCGGATCACCGCGGAACCTACGACACCAACTACAAGAACATTGCGCCGCGGTTAGGGTTCTCCTATAACCCGGTAAACAAACTTGTTTTTCGAGGCGGTTTTGGGATCTTTTTCCCACCTTCCGCGTTCTTGAACCAGACCTCCACGGACGGCTTCTCAACCAGCACGAATGTTATCGGCGAACTCAGCGGGCAGCGTGTACCGAACCCGTCGGTCAGCATTTCAAATCCCTGGTACCAAGGCTTGCGATCTATCTCCGGAAACTCTCTGGGAGAGATGGAAGATGTGGGCTATGGCACCGGAGCCTACTTCCGGTCGCGGCATTCCAGCTACATTGAGCAGTACATGGCTGGACTCCAATATGCGTTCCGGGATAGTGACGTATTGGATATCACCTATGTTGGGTTGACCGGAAAACATCAGCTTACCGGCGGCTTCAATGAATCCCAGCTCGATCCCAAATACCTTTCGCTTGGCACCACCGCCCTGAATAACGCTGTAACCAATCCCTACTTCGGCTACATTGCACCCGGGCAGAGCGGTTGCGGCATGGATGGGGCAACAATTTCTCAAAGTCACCTTTTGGAGCCCTACACTCAATACTGCGGCGTAACGCAAAATGATGCGCCGATAGGATTCTCAAACTACAACGCCCTTGAAGTCAACTTCAAGCACCGCTTCTCTCAAGGCCTCAATGTTCTGGCCTCCTACACGTTCTCGAAGTTCCTCGACAACGTTGAAGGCACGGACAGTTGGTCCTACTCCAGCAACCAGGGGCCTGCGAACAACTACAACATGGCTGCCGAGAAGAGCGTCGACTCCGGAGATATTCCACAGTCTCTGGTCATCAACTACATCTACGATCTGCCTGTAGGCAGGGGCAAAACGATCGGGGCGGGATTGAATCGCGCCACCGATGCGATCTTGGGCGGTTGGGAAGTTTCCGGTATCAGCACGTTCAAGCAAGGCATTCCTCTGGGCTTCTCGGGGAATAACATCAACTCCTACGGCGGCAACCCTCGGCCCAACGTCAACGGCTCTCCGAAGGCATCGAGCCCCTCCATTAAAGAGTGGTTCAACACGGCGGCATTTTCATATGCGCCGTACGGAACATTTGGCACGGCTCCTCGAAACTTCTCCAATCTGCGTGGCCCGAATTATCAAAACTGGGACCTCGCGATCATGAAGAATTGGAGCTTGCCCAAGGCAACACGGCTGCAGTTCCGCGCGGAAATGTTCAATGCGTTCAACCATCCCAACTTCTATACGCCGAACACAAACTACGGAGGTTGCGATCCGAATGCTAGCTCAAATTGCAACTCGTCGTTCGGCTCAATCACTCAAACGTTTTTCGCCAGAGATGTACAAATGGCGGCGAAGTTCTATTGGTAGAGTGATGCAGCAAGTCTTCACTGCAATATTGGTTGCACTTCTTGCCTGGCCCACACTTGGTGTGGGCCAGACAATTAACTCACGTCAGCTTGAAGATATTCTTGCCGATGCCAGGAATGCCCAGCAAAGCAACGACCTCGCGCGGGCAGAGGCTTGCTATAAGCAGGCTGTTCTTTTGCGCCCTGAGGTTGCCGAACTTTGGGCAAATCTCGGCGTTGTGCAGTATGAAGCGAACAAATCTACCGATGCAATCAAGAACTTGACGAAGGCGGGTCAACTGAACCCCGCATTGTTTGTTCCCACTCTTTTCCTCGGGCTTTCTTATCTCCATATTGAGCAGCCGAAGCTGGCAGTGGCTTACCTGGTCAAAGCCGTCGCCAAAAACAGCTCCGATCTTCAAGGGCATCTCGCTCTGGGACAGGCCTATATGAAAACGACGGACTACATATCCGCGGCGAAGGCGTATTCGGACGCGACGCGGATCGATCCGCAAAACGGCGCTGCCTGGTTCGGACTGGGGCTCGCTTCTCTGGAACTGGTTGAGCGGGATTCGCGTTCGTTCTCCGAGGCTGACCGTAACTCGCCCTATGCGCAGGCATTGCTGGCCGAATCGCTCGCTCGGCAGCGTAGATATCGCGAAGCGGAAGATACATACAAAGCAGTACTGCTCCGGCCACAAAGGCCACCCTGCACGCACACCCGCCTGGGCATGCTCTATCTCAACGAACAAAAACCGGCCGATGCAAAGGCTGAGTTTCTTGCCGACGCGGCACCGGAAAACGCCTGCGGATTGTCCGATCTGGCGATGTCCGCGCTGCCCATCGAAAACGGCGCGAACGACGAAGCACTTGAGGGCCTGCGGAAGGTCTGGAATCGCGATTCCGGCACGGTGGCTGCATTCTTTGCGGAGTTGAGGGAACATATCTCGCGAGAGCGCCTCGCAGCGTTCGATCGATTTCTCCTCGCGCAACGGCAAGCCGGATCACTCGATGACAACCTTTTCAGTGCCTTGATCGCATCGTCCGAAAAAGGCTATATCGAACCCGTCCCTGTTGTTCCTGCTGCGCGGCTTCCCCTCTCCGCGGCGGCTACACTGCGCGATGCCAAGCTGTCCGACGCAGCAGGCCATTACGATCAGTGTGCAGAACGTCTCGCGGGAGATTTGAAAACAGGCACTGCATCGGAGTTGGCGCTTCTCTCCCGGTGTTCCCTATACGCGGGAATTTTCGCTCTTGCGGCTAAGGCGAGCGAGGTCTGGCTCGCGAAAATGCCAGCCGATCCGATCGCGCTCTATTGGACGATCCAGGCCAATCAAAGGATGGCAGTCGAAGCATTTTCTCATTTTGAAAGTATCAATCCCGATTCCGCGCGAACTCACATCCTTTTTGGAGATATGTATCGCCAGCGTCATCGCTACGAGGACGCGCAGGACGAGTACGGCAAAGCACTTCAGAAGGATCCCAAGAACTTTGCAGCATTGTACGGCTTGACATGGGCATACCGGCACAACTCCCGCTTGGCGGATGCAAAGGACACTTGTGCCTCAGCGCTCGCGCTGAGGCCAGAGGATCCGGAGGCCAACTTGCTCATGGGTGAGATTCTGTTGAGCTTAAATGAATTTGCGGAAGCGGAACCGTATGTGAGGAAAGGTCTCAATTCCAAACCGCAGATACGTCCACACGCTCACGCTCTTCTCGGCAAGATATACGCCGAAGCGGGCAGAACATCGGACGCCATCAAAGAGATACAGCTAGGGCTCCAGACCGACGAGGATGGCAGCTTGCACTACAGACTCGCAATGCTTTACCGAAAGGCTGGAGATTTGACCTCATTCGCGGCGATGATTCGCCAGTCCAAAGAGCTTGCCCACGCCAGAGATAGGCGCGCCGAAATCGCGATTGGCGGCGTCTCTGAAAGTTTGGCCGGCGAAAGCGATGAGCCCTGACTTTGAAACAATTCAATCTCACTAAGCCGCGTCATGTCACCCATTACTCTCAGAGAATCGGTCTACACAGAGACAACAGTAATGAGAATACCGAAAAACGCATTGGCAATCGCTGTTTCTACGCACAGAATATGATCCAGAGACGACATGCAAGTTATTAGAAGTCACACAATGCGATTTTCAATTGGTGTCATCTATTCTAGCTTGTTCACTTCTTCAATGCCTGAGCGAATGTCGGGATGGGTCCACGCAAACTTCAACTCTCGCCAATGCTGTACAGCAGCAAATTGTGATCCCAGCGCCGTCAGGGCTCAGTGGACGGATAAGCAAACAGTGACCTCCGAAGGAAGACTGACCAATAAATGTGCGGATGAGATGTATATGGAGTTAAATCTACTGGCGCCGATGACGCTGGGCGGAGGCGAGAAGGTGGAGACGGATGCAACCAGTGCAAGTGCTAATCCCGATATGCTGAAGGCGTCGAACATGCGGAACTGGGTGGATTGCGTGCGGAGCCGCAAAACGCTCAATGCCCGCATCGAGACAAGTTTCCTGCGCTATCGTCACGGGTCGTTTGTCTCTCGACAACTGAACTTCAAACTCATGAATGGAAAAACAGTATGATACGTAACATCTCTCCGATACTCATAGCCGTCATCCTCTTGTTGCTGAACCTCCAGTATTCTGCCGCTCAAACCAGCAACGTGCCCGGCGGCAACAGTGACCTCTTCGTAACGGTGAGCGCTCCCATTGCGCCAGGCGTCTTTCATCTTGTGCTCAACGCCCTGCCGAATACAGCAACACCACCAGTAAGTCCTTTCGTAGTTGCCCCCAGCGAATCGGTATCGTCTCCCGCTGGAACACGTGGCTCCGGGACACTCTCGGGCAATCCCAAAGACGCATTCAATCCGCTCGTCCTGAAGTCGGCTGAAGGCAAAGCAGAGCTCACGCTAAAAACCGCAGTTTCCGACGGCGTCTCGATCACATTCAGCTTCGTACACGACGCGCAGGATCGTTTTTACGGCAATGGCAACGAAAGCGAAAACCATGCAGGCCCGCTGGTCCACACGTCTGGCAAACAGGTGGTCAACAATGGTACGACATGTGTACCATTCATCTGGTCCCCGTCTGGGTATGGCATTCTGGTGGCAAACAATATACAGGACGTGAAAGAGCATATTACATGGTTGGACGCGAACGGGACGCTTACGTGGACCGTACCGGGGGCATTCGCGGATATCTACCTAATAGCTGCTCCAGATGGCGCGGGAGTTCTGGGAGACTATGCGCGTCTTACTGGTTCTGCTCCAATCCCGCCCCGGTGGACCTTTGGCTTCCTACTGAGCCGGTGGGGATACAAAGATGCTGCAGATGTCCAAGACAAGTGGCAGCAATTTCGTGACCGCAAGATACCCGTCGACGGATTCATCTACGACTACGATTGGTATAAGAACGATTGGGAATTCAATTCCGCGACTTTCCCCAACCCGGTCACTGATCTTGCAAAGATGCACACTTTGCATCTCCATTTTGTCGGAATCCGTAAGCCGCGAGTTGAGGGCACCCACGCAGATTATGCAAAGGGTCAGAGCTGGGCTATCCCAGCGCCTTTTGGAACCGATCTCCGTTTTGATATCGCAGACGCTCGCACATGGTGGTGGAATAATCAGCAATCATTGCTCAAGGATGGCGTCGACGGCTGGTGGAATGACGAGGCTGAACAGGCCTACGACGAATTCTTTTATATGTCGCAGCAGCAATATCAGGGCGGTCGAGCTGTGAGCTCAAAGCGCCAATGGTCTATCAACCGAGCATTCTCTCCAGGCATCCAGCACTTCGGCGCGGCAGCATGGTCCGGCGATATCGATTCCACCTGGGCCGCGTTCAGCGAACAGCCTGGAACGCTTTTAAACTGGACTTTGGCAGGAATGCCCTATGTCTCGCAAGATACAGGCGGATTCCAGAGCACTCCCACGCCCGAGCTTTACACGCGCTGGATCGAAGAGGCCGTTTTTATTCCCATCATGCGCGCGCACGGCACTCGCGATTCGCCACGATGGCCCTGGGCCTTCGGAGACAATGAGCTCGCGGCAATGACCAAAGCTATCAATCTTCGTTATCGCTTCATCCCTTACATTTACACACTTGCGGAGGAAACTTATCGCAGTGGTCTCTCTCCCATGCGGCCGCTGTTTCTGGAGTTTCCGGACGATGTCGCGACTTGGACCTTAAATGACGAGTGGATGCTGGGCGCTCGTGTGCTGGCCGCGCCAGTTCTCACGAGGGGCGGCGAGCGCAAGGTGTATCTGCCCGCAGGCAATTGGTTCGACGGTAATACCAACAAACCAATCACCGGTGCGCAAACACTCGACCTGACTCCCGTCCCGCTGGATGTCATTCCATTCTATGTGCGTGCAGGAACGATATTACCGCTGGGTCCAGTAATACAATCCACCGCCGAAGCAGAGGATCCGATGGAAGTGCGTATTTATCCCGGCGCCGACGCCGCCTTCTCGCTTTACGAGGACGACGGCAATACCTATGCTTACGAGAAAGGGGCTTTCGCCCGCATTCCGATGCTGTGGAACGACAGAACCAGCACGCTCACCATTGGCGACAGGCAAGGCCATTACCCTGGAATGCTGACCACGCGCCATTTAGTGATTGCGCTTCCTGATGGCCTTGGAAAACCGGTGACATATAAGGGAAGGAAATTGACAGTGCCATTGCAAGCGCCTCTGCAAAAACCATAGTGGAATGACTTAGGCACTCGCTAGCTGTCGGTAGCGCTGCATTGACTCTTCGCTCGTGGTTGGTAGAAGTTCCGCAGAGAGAGGAGTCGAGGATTCTGTCTCGTTATTCATCAGGGCAAAGGCGGAGAAATACATGAGGGTTCATGGGAAGCACTCGCTAAATCAAATAGGTTACGCCGTACGACCTGCCGTCCCGAGTTCGCTCGGCATATCTCAAAAGGTTAATCCGGGAGAAAAGGCCGCTCATTGTGAACTTACGAACCCAAGGAGCTTTACCGTAAATCGATTAGGTTGTCTTGGCCGTGCGTTGATATTCATGGCTCTACTTTGCATGACAGTTGCAAACTTCTCTTATGCGCAAAGCCATACCACCATTGAGACGCTCTCTACCAAACCAGACTATGTTACGGGTGGTGACGTGCTCGTCCAAGTTACTACTTCTGGCTTCCCCACAAAAGCATTCCGGGTCCGCGTCGGGAATCGGGATGTGACTAGGTTTTTTCGCTCTACAAACACGCCCGATGTACACCTCGGCCTCATCAAAGGCCTGCCGCTTGGAATGAGCGTGATTCATTCCGGCGATGGATCGCTCAAAATAACTAACTACCCCATCACCGGACCCGTCATTTCAGGACCCTGGCAGGAGCCTTATATCTGTCAGACCGATCAGTTTAAGCTGCCGGATGGGTCAACTCTCGGTCCGCCCATCGATGCGAATTGCTCGGCAAAGACTGTAGTCAATTATGTGTATATTCCAATTGGGGAGAGAGCCTTTAAGCCGATTCGCGATCTGAAATCTCTTCCGGCAGACATTGCAACGACCACAATCAGTACGGGAAAAATGGTGCGATTTATCGTTAGAGTGGAAACAGGGACCATAGACCGTGGTATCTATCAGAGCGCCATCCTGCATGATCCCGAGATTGATGGCCCTCCCAGTCCTTTTGCCCCTCCAGATGGGTGGAACAGGAAGTTGATTGCGATTCACGGTTCTGGATGTACTGGAGGGTGGTATGTACAAGGCGCAGCCGAAGGTGCAAACCCGATGGATCGATCTCAGCTCGCCAACGGGTACGCACTCTTTACGAACACGCTCAACCATCCGACAAATAGTTGTAACGTACTTGTTGCCGGAGAGGCCACCATCATGGGCAAAGAACACTTTATCGAAACCTTCGGCGTTCCGGATTGGACGATCAGCACTGGGGGCTCAGGCGGCGCATATACCACGCTTCAGATTGCGGATGCGTTCCCCGGTGTGTTCGACGGAGTGATGGTCCAGCAGGTCTTTCCCGATGCACTCGCACTTGCCCTATCGGGGCTCGATGCTCATCTGCTGATGCACTACTACGCGAAAGGGCAACCGGAGTCGCTAAGTGAAGAGCAGGAAGTAGCAATCGGCGGTTACTCCAATCTCAAAGCCATGATCGACGCCGCAAACCAGGCCGCAAGGTCCGATCCACTCCCCGATCGCCCCGATATTGAGGGGTACAAGTCAGGTCAATGGCGTCCCGTTGTTCCTACAAAGTTACGCTATGACCCGATTGCGAACCCTCGCGGAGCCCGACCGAGCATCTTTGACGCAGCAAAGAATATTTATGGCATCGACCCATTGACAGGCGCAGCACGTCGTTCGTTTGATAATATCGGCGTACAATACGGCCTTAATGCACTGAATAACGGCGTAATTACGCCGACACAATTTCTTGACCTAAATGAAGCCATAGGCGGCGTAGACTCAGATGATAACTATATTTCTTCGCGGACAAGCGGCGACCCAGAAGCGATACGCCGGGCCTATCAAAGCGGCCTCTCGCTCAGTGGTGCTGGGGGCCTGTCTGCGATCCCCATCGTAGACAACGCTACATCGAACGAAGCAGCCTCGTACCACTATGGATGGTTTCATTTCGCATTCCGCGAGCGTCTTCGGCAGACTGACGGTACCACCGCCAACATGATGATGTGGAGAAGCATTACTGGTGCGCGTGAAGAGGAGGCGATCTTCTATCAGTGGATGCAAGCATGGAAGGCTGATACATCAAATGATGCGCAAAGAAACAAAGTAATCTCCGCTAAACCGGCTGCTGCGGTCGACGGGTGCTATGACGGCAAGGTCTTCATTGCGGATGCATTGCCTTTCTCCAGTAAGCCTGTCTCGCCCTGTAGCAAACTTTATCCCGTCTACTCAAATGCCAGACGCGAAGCAGGTGGACCGCTAGCGGCCAATATCCTGAAGTGTTATCTGAAGCCCATCGATCCTTCACAATACAGCGTGACTTTCACGCCATCGGATATAGACCGGCTGCACATTGTTTTTCCCAATGGTGTCTGTGACTTTACCAAACCGAGTATGTATTGGAGCCGACTGGTGACATGGCCGTCTTTCGGCCCGTCACCCATCAATCTTGTCTTCGACATCACAGGAAGAATTAAGCCTGCGAAGCCGTGAAAGAGATCAGTTTGAAAGTGTTTGCCGCCCTTCGACAAGATGACCGGCATTGTGTTCGAGACGGCAACGCCGTTCGATACACCGCAGCAAATGACGGAGCTGGTCGCATGGCTGAATCAGGCGCGCGAATTGCGCCGTCTGCAACTGTTGCACTCCGAGCGTTCTCTCGTCGTTACGGCAATCGATCTCTTCAAGGGTTCCCAAAGGTCCTTTTCGAGCTTTTCAATGTCCTTGAATGCGTCCGTCGGCCTTGCCGCCGCTGCACCTTGCTTACCGTTCCCCATCAATGCTCCATCTCGTTTCTGGCCGTTCTAGCTTTTGTGCGTGTCCAAGCATCTTTTCATCGTACTGGCGTGCATCTTCTCTTTGTCTCAGCGTAATGGTTCAGTCCCCTCATTGAGGATGTCCAAGTATCGGCGATAGACGAAAAGCCGGTGCCGCTCGCGGCCGGTGGTCTCTTCGAGGATGCCGAGGTCGATCATGTGGCCCAGTGACTTGGCAACGGTCGGTGCTGAGATGCCAATCCGCTTTGCCGTCGCGGGGATCGCGATGATCGGATTTCGCTGCATGTGCTGGAAGACGCGCAGCACTGAAGCGGCAGGTCTGCCGAGGGTTTCGATCTTTTTCTGGTCACGGCTGAATAGATCCAAGATTTCGAGCGCAGCGGTGGCTGCTTGCTCTGCGGTGTCGCGTACGCCAACCAGGAAGAAATCGAGCCAGGCCTCCCAATCGCCTTTGGTTCGCACGCGGTCAAGCAACTCATAGTACGCTGCACGATTGCTCTTGAAGTAAAGGCTGAGGTAGAGAATGGGCTCTCTCAGGGCACCTTGCGCGCATAGCAGGAAAGTGAGGAGAAGCCTCCCAAGCCTGCCGTTGCCATCCAGAAATGGATGAATGGTCTCAAACTGCACATGCACAAGTCCGGCTCGGATGAGCAAGGGGAGTCCAGTCTGCTCGTCATGCAGGAAAAGCTCAAATTGGTTTAGGCAATCATCCAAGAGTTCTGGCGGCGGGGGCACGAAAACCGCATTGCCAGGGCGGCTGCCGCCGATCCAATTCTGACTGCGGCGGAACTCGCCCGGCTGCTTGCCGCTGCCTCTGCCAATTGAGAGCAGAATCTCGTGAATCTCTCGAAACAGACGCAAGCTCAGGGGAAACCCTGAGCGCATTCGCTCCAGGCCGTGGTTCATGGCCGCAACGTAGTTTGAAACCTCCTGCACATCTTTGATGGGCGCTCCCGGTGCCTCGTCGTTCTCGTAAAGTAAAAGGTCAGAGAGCGACGACTGTGTGCCCTCGATCTGGGAAGAGAGCACAGCCTCTTTGCGGACATAGGTGTACAGGAGTAGTGAAAGGTCCGGTAGTAGCGAAGCTAAGCCGTCGAGCCTGCCGATAGCTTGGTTGGCCTGTTCCAATAGTATTTGGAATCGCGCAATATCGACCGGCGGAACGGGCGGCAGCGGGGGAGGCACAAAGGCGCGAACGGTCTCGCCCTGAAACTGCTTGATGACATATCGTCCCTGCCGGGCGGAGTGGTCGGTGTCTGGCACGGTATCCTTTCGTTGATTATTTCGTAACGAAAGGATAGACGATTATCGTTTAGTTGGAAATTCGACTAGGAAAACATAATCTCAGTGCTCGATGTGTAGCCGCCCAATGCTGCTGAACGGGAGGCTCCTCATCGTGTGGAGGCAGGTGATGTGCGATCTGCGTATCAGTCGATAAGGTGGGGTTTTTCAACCCACAGCCCAACCCACAAATCTTGCTGTCTTGCACGACTTCCGCGTACTTTGGCAGTCCCCGCGGTGTTGTAAGTCGTTGAAAAACCAAATGCAGGTAGATTCACACGGTGGAAGTCGCAGGTTCGAATCCTGCAGCGCCCACCATAAAATCGACAATATACATCTTGGTTCTGTGGCCTATTGGTAGCATTTGGCAGCAAACGCGCAACTCCCTTCTTAGAGCCTCCTCCTTTCTTGAGCATCGCGTACATTGATCCGACCATTTCCTGGACGCTGTCCGGCAGCTCCTGCATGTATTCGTAGGCTGTCGTGTCCGGTCGGGCATGGCGCAGATGAGCCTGAATATCCTTCACTGATCCCATCCTCTGTGCCTGGGTCGCCATGGTCCGGCGCAGAATCTGGAAGTTCAGCCTTTCGATTCCCAGTTTCTCTGCCAGCGGCTTGAGGACTCGGAACCGGTAGTTGGCGGTGTCGATACACCCGCCGTCGGCGTTCGGAAAAATAAATGCCTCTGCCGAGCGATCCTCGCACTCCAGCTTCCATCGCCGGAGTTCGCTCGCCAAGCCATCGGGTAAGTGGACCTTGCTGAGACTGCCAGGCGTCTTCCCAAATGGCCGGATAGCCCTCCGGCAGACAGTCTCGGTAATCGACAAGGTGTTTTGATCATCGAAGGAACGCCAGCGCAGAGCAAACAATTCGCTTGGGCGAAGCGCCTCAGTCATATCCAGCATGAGCAAGAGGCGGTCTCGCCTGGCCGTTTTCGCCAGGATCAACCACATTTCGTCCCAACTGAGAATCGCCTTGTTCTTAGGCCGAAGATTCTTGGGAATCTTCAGCTTTCGGGTAGGATCCTTCACAAGGAACTCTTGCTCGATGGCTTCGTCGAAGATGGATCTCAGGTAGGATCTCGCCTGCTTGACCCGGTCCTGCGAGTAACGTAGGGCGAGGTCGGTCACATGCGTCTGCATCATGAAGCGATCGAACGCATCCAGCGGGTACTCGCCAATCATTCCCTTTTCGATGTTCGATCCGGATCTGTCGTCCCGATTTCACCGCATTTGCGTTTCCGTGGAGAGAATGCTTGTAAATGTTTGATATTTTTGCGGTTGGGAGGGGCTGCACCGTTTCACTGATTAACAGGTTGCGTGTTTCTGTGAGGTTTGTAGTTGCAAATATTTGATTTTTATTGTGTTAGTAGGCAGCTCACAGTTTCACCTGCGAAAACGCTAAAAAAGCTATTGGGCAGGAGACGTGGGGGATTTGGCGGAAGTGTTGGCGGGGTTGGAGTTACGAGTTGGAAAGGCTAGGTTAGGACGCTTCATTCCGGGCATGGTTTCGAGCAGATACTTGACGACCGCCGAGACGGAAGTGTCACGCTCGGCTGCCCAGATACGCGCGCGGCGGTAGACATCGTCAGGGATGGTTACGGTGATATTGCGCATGATTCCTCCACTGGGTGGGTTTCTGGTCCACGCCTTTCAGTTTGCGCCGGTGGGTGGTAATTATCTGCAACCACCGGCGGTGGGGCTGTCGACCTTCGGCGCTGAGAACGAACGGTCTTGGTATCCCACCCTTCGCCAGAAAAAAGCGAAGGATGGGGCACCCGGCAGCACGTCGGCCAGGGGAGCGCGGTCTTTCTCCGCACTCCCCGTAACTGCTCAATCTCGATGCTGGTCGTCGCACTGAACACGCTTTTGCCCGTCAGGCACACGACAACGGGAACCACCAAACTTTCTGCCGCTGCCGCAACATGGGCAGTAAGGCAGGCACATACCGTGGTACGCAACATTACTATTCCTGCTGAGCAGGAAAACTCCGAGTCCCTCATTTATATTTGCGAGTACCACCTTGGGAAGCAGACCGCGCCTTGATCGAATTCCTTTGATGAGATCGCCCGTCACCCAACTTGTTCGGTTGCTCTTCCGTTTGGGGTTTTTTAGGGTAGCTTTTTGTATCCTCGACTTTTTTAGATTCCACACCAATCTTCAGGGCAGGCTTAATCTTGTGGAACGCATCCGTGAGGAGGCTGCCAAGAGACTCGCGCCCTCCGTTCTCAGCCCAATGTGATACGGCTTCGGCCTGGGCCGCGATGCCAATCGCAATTGCAAAACGAAGTTCATAATTGCCCGGCAGGAGATCGAAGCGAGGAGCGATCAGGTTGGCCAGCAGTTTGAGCATGGCTTGTCGACGAACTGGACTGCGGCCTTGAAGTTCGGCCACACCATGAATGATTCGATAGCGAGCCACAACTAGCTCACGTTCAAGCTCAAACCACGTTGCAAGATGCTGGAATAGCGCTTGAACAATCATGTCCAGCGAAGCATTGGCGGGGCACTCGGTCAGGACCTTGTCTACAAAGGGAGAAGCGTCTAGGCTGAGCACAACATCCTCTTTGTCGGAATAGTAGCGATAAAACGTCGCAGTCGAAATTTCCGCGGCAGCCGCAATCTGTTCAACAGTAGTAGCGGCATAACCGTGCTGATCAAATAGCTGCATCGCCACCTGCTGGACGACTTGTCGTGTCCGCACTTTTTTCCGTTCGCGTAATCCCATCGTCTCAGTCTTCTCCCAAAGCTCCCCAGCAAAGGTGAATCTATCGCAGGACGCAGCGGAAGGCGGTGAGTGTTGCCAAGGCCGATCCTCTGCGCCATTGTCTACTCGGAGTCGTGGGGCCCCCCACTGGTATTGCCACCGGACGCTTGTCCCTGGCTAGTGCCTGAATACTGGCTAACCGCCGACTATTAGTCCGCATCTCCACCGGCAAATGAACTACCCCGCCGCAAGCAGCGGGGTATCTTGCCGAACAACTAAAATCCTACGCCGCAAGCGGCGGGGAATACGTCCCGAAGGGATTCAAAATCCACGGTTAGTATTCTCGACGATTTGATGATACTATTTCAAATATGAGTCATTGTGTCAATAGCGACAACGACTCATATTGCTTTAATTGGGGACGAGGTGGAAGTGGAATTCATGACCAGAAGTTTCGCGCGGGCTGGTGTGATGCACTTGACCAACTGCGTGCTCATGAATCTCCGCTTTTTTTTTGGGGGGGGGGCGGAGATTGAAATTATCATCTCTCACTTTTGCGAGTGCCAGCGCGCGTCTCGGGAAAGCCGTGACAAACCAGCACATCGCCGGCATTTTCTGCGGGCAGCTCCAATACGCAATGGAGATCATGCCCTACTGGCTGTCGTTTACTCCAGTGCCTCACATGCAGGAGGCAACCGATATTTCTGGAGTACGGACGACTTCGGTCCAGATCGGCTGTTCGTGGTGGAGGAGCAGCCATGAGTAATCTCTCCATTTGGGCCAGGACAGAGGATAAGGTTGATCCTCGGGTCTGGAAAATTGCCTGGGTTGTGCTGCTCGGCCCCCTGATGACGAGCCTCGATTCAACCGTGGTGAATGTTTCTCTCTCGACTCTGGGCCACGAACTCCACGTTCCCCTCGTCACTCTGCAATGGGTAATCACTGGATACCTGCTCGCGCTGGCACTCATGCTGCCCCTGAGCGGATGGTTGGTGGACGGCATCGGAGCCAAGCGAGTTTACCTGGGCTGCTTCGTGATGTTCACGTTAGCGTCTTTGTTGTGTGGGGTCTCTGCTTCAGCAAACGTGCTTATCATGGCGCGAATCATCCAGGGCATGGCGGGGGGACTGCTTGCTCCGATGGCGCAGATGATGGTGGCGCGCTGGGCGGGCCAACACATCGCTCGCGTTATGGGCATCATGATCGTGCCTGTGCTGCTCGGGCCCATTTTCGGCCCATCTCTGGCCGGTCTCATTCTGCAGCATGCGTCGTGGCGCTGGATATTCTTTATCAACCTTCCAATCGGTGTACTTGCCGTTGTCCTCGCTCTATGGATTTTGCCCAGGGATGAAAACAGTATCCATCTACCGGCCTTCGACCTGCTCGGCTTTCTACTGCTCTCTCCGGGGCTGGTGCTGCTGCTTTATGGCCTGGAGAGCCTCAGCGATGGGGCTGTACTCAGACCGTCCTCTCTGCTCGAAATCGCAGCTTCGCTGGGGCTGCTTACAGGCTTTGTAATCCACGCGAAGCGGTGCGGAGCCGCGGCCCTCATCGATCTGAGCCTTTTTCGTATTTCTTCGTTTTCAGCGTCTGCATGGACGCAGTTTCTCGCGAATGCGGTTTCCTTTGGCGGCCAAATGCTGCTGCCGCTGTATCTGCTCGTTGTATTGCGGATTTCCCCATCGGAGACGGGCTTGCTGCTGGCGTCGGCGGGCTTAGGCATGTTTTGTTCGTATCCCTCTATGGGGGCATTGACTGAGCGTTTTGGTCCGCGCCTGGTCAGCGCAGGAGGCGCGTTCATCGCGTTAGTGGGAACGTTGCCGTTTGCGCTGGTTTACTTATCTCCTGTGTCGAAATGGGCTATATGTTCGGCTCTCTTTGTCCGCGGGATCGGCATGGGAGGAATCAGTATCCCGTCGATTCAAGCTGCCTATTCATCGATTGCTAAGGAGAAGATTCCGGTTGCTACGACCACGATCAACATCGTGCAGCGCTTGGGCGGTCCGGTCGCAACAACGGCTCTCGCGATCTTTCTGCACGCGAGAATATCTGCATTTGCTCCCGTTTCCGGTGTATCGCAAGCCGACTGGAATGCCCGCGCATCTGCTGCCACATTCCTGCTGCTGTGTGGCTTTCACGCCGCAGCATTCCTTGCCGCTACGTGTCTTCCCTTGCGCGTAAGACGTGAACACGCGACGCAGAATCCATGCTTTTGTGTTTCAAATCCTTGCGGTCGAAACAAGACTCTCGCTCGCTGGGAGCGTCATCCGCCAAACACTTTTGGAGAAACTGAATGACAAGTTGGTCATCACCCGAGAGCGCTTCGATGCGTTCTCCAAGGGTAAGCGAAGAGCTTTCAAACCTTATCCGCACAGCAATTGTGAATCAGCAGCCAGGGAAGGAGGCTGTATGCGCCAGCATCGATCGATGAACCAATTGATTCCCGTGCTCAGCGTTCTGCTGATTGGCGTCTCGGCGATCAAAGCGCAAACGCCGCCCAACTCTCCTCTGCTGACAGAGCAGGAGGCCGTGGAGATGGCGCAGTCAAGCAACCGGAAAATCCAAGCCTCTGCGTTGAATATCGACATTGCGTCCCAAGCGATTTGGGAAGCAAAGACCAGCTATCTCCCTCAGACAAACATCCAGGTCTCAGGTGGTCGTCATATAGGGGATGTCACCTTCACTCTCCCGAAAGGAATTCTCGGCTCTTACGCCGCCACGGGGCTGATTCCTGGAAGAAATATCGACGTCAATGGCGGTAAGGACTTCACAGACCACAATTCTGGTTCGATCAGCCAGCCGCTATCACAGTTCTATGCCATTCATCTCTCTGTCGAGATTGCGCGCAACTCGCGCGCGCTGGCCGAGGAAACCTTGCGGCAACAACATCAGAGCGTAGCCGATCAGGCGCGACAGGCATACCACCAGATATGCCTTTTGGAAGCGGCGATAGATGCCGATCAGAGTCAGGAGAAATCACTCGAAGAGCTGTCCAGAGTAGCCGAAAACAATGTGATTCAGGGAACGGCACTCAAGGCGGATAGCCTGCAAGCAGAATCTGCGCTTACGCAATTGCTCTACGCCCAGGAAAAAGATGAAGACGCTGTGGTCAGCGCCAAGGAACAACTCAATCGGCTCCTGGCGCGCGATGTGGATACACCCTTTGAAGTTGAGCCGCTTCCTGCGGTAAGCGAGGAGGAGGAGAGCCTTGCGATAGCTCGGGCAACCGCGCTTCAGCAACGGCCAGAGATCCGGTTGGCAAAACTGCAGATCGACAAAGCCAACCTGAGCATCCACGAAGAGAAGGCGGGTTACATACCGAACATCAGCGCACAGGTTACCTATCAAGGATTTCAGGGGGAAGTGTTTCTGCCCAAGAACGATGCGTCGGCTGGATTTAGCCTGCAGTGGCAAAACCCTTGGGATTGGGGAAATCGCAGGGCGAAGATCAAGGCTTTGCGGGATGAGGGAAAGCAGCAGACCTTATCGTCTGAAGACACTTCGCAGCAAGTGTTAATTGACGTCGACCAAAAGTTTCGCGCGCTGAAGGAATCGCGACTTCTCGTAACCGCAGCCTTGGCGGCGAAAGATGCCAGCGCTGAAAGTCTTCGGAACGTAAGCAATCAATTCCGACAGCACACCGCTCTTTTGTCTGACGTGCTCAACCAGGCGGCTAATGACCGGAAGCAATCGGAAGCCTACACACAGGCGCTCGCTGCCTACTGGACTGCACGAGCTAACTTTGACCTTGCCCTGGGAAGGAACTGAATATGTGCCCGAAAGAATACCTTTTGTGTATCGCAACTCTTTCGCTTGTGGCGGTATCAGGCTGTAAGAAACCGGTTCAACCTACCACGGTTGTACCCACCGTCCAGATTGGAGCGGCAATGATGGTGGGTAACGCCGATGGGCCTCGATATTCGCTTTCGTTGCTGCCCTATCGACAGGCAGATCTCGCCTTCAAGTCCACAGGGATCGTCGATCAGGTCCGCCAGGTCCGTGGGGCGGATGGACGTATGCGCGAGGTCACGATGGGTGATCCCGCTCCGGCTGGCAGCACGCTCGCCCGAGTCAGAGCCATTGACTATCAACAGAAGATCGATGCCGCCCGGGGAAGCCTCAATCAGACGCTGGCGAGTCTGGCTTCCGCGAAGGCGAGCCAGAAGTTGGCCAGTGTCAACTTTGAGCGCGCGGCGAATCTCTTCCAGGAAGCCAGCATGACCAAACAGAACTACGATCAAGCGGTTCAGTCACGCGACTCGGCGAATGCCGCGGTCGAGCAGGCCGAAGCCAACGTGGCCAGCGCGAAGGCAAATCTCGCGGCTGCCCAGCTTGCTCTTCACGACGCCGCCATCCTTTCTCCTTTCGATGCCGTCGTGGTCTCACGGCAAGTCGAACTTGGCAATCTCGTCGCTACCAGCACGACGGCATTTACGGTAGCGGATATTCATGCTCTCAAGGCTGACTTCACAGTACCGGACACAGCGCTTTCCGAAGTTGCCAAAGGCAGAAAGCTTTCGATATTGTTGCCGAGTTCCCCTCAACCAGTTCCTGCTGTCATTACGGCAGTATCTCCGTCCGCTGATCCACAGAGCCGCGTATTTACAGTTGAAGTCACCATCGACAATTCACAGCGCCTGTTCAAGCCGGGCATGATCGGTTCACTCGAGCTCAATCAGAAAGATGGAGCAAAGCACTATCTAACTGTTCCACTTTCTTCCCTGGTAGTGGACAAAAACACTGGCGGCTTTGCTGTTTACCTTCCCAGCATCGCGGGAAACACAACGCGAGTACTCTCTCGGCCTGTCATGATCGGTAAAAGTGTAGGCAGCAATGTCGAAATTGTCAGTGGCTTAAGCGTGGGGCAGAAGATTGTTGTGGTCGGCGCCCAGACTCTCCATGACAACGAAGCAGTGCGGGGACTTGAATAACTATGGAACATAAGTCAAGCGCAGAGTTGCTGAAGAGCACACATAACACGGCAAGGTTTTTCGTCGAGCATCCACAGGTATCCTGGACTGCATTGATCGCGTTGTTCGTATGGGGACTGTTCAGCTATATCCATATGCCGCAGCGAAAGGATCCGATCATTGCTGTTCGCGCGGCAGTCGCTACGTGCGACTGGCCGGGCGCAACTGCCGCTCAGGTCGAGCAGCTTGTTGCCAAGCCGATGGAAGATACCATTGCCCAGAACAAATTCCTTCATTCCCCTACGGTTTCACCCGCTGATTACGGGATTCGCTCCGTTTCCTATCCGGGGCGCGCCGTTGTCTGGATTCAATTAGCAGACGGCCTGAAAGATACTCGGGAGCAGTTCAGCGATATCAACCTGCGCCTCAATCAGCTTCAATCCAAACTGCCGCAAGGCGCAGGTCCTATCACACTGCAGAGTGACTTTGGAGATACTGCGGCCCTCATGCTCACCGTCGCCAGTCCCGCAGCCGACAGCGCGGAGATTGCCGTGCGCGCAAATGAGATACAGGAAGCTATCCTTCAGGCAAGATCGAAGGCATTTCACAGCGGACCGCAACGCGTGAGCATGGTTTTTGTCTATCCCATGGCGCTCTCGGCGGTGAGTCTGCAACAAGTAACAGCACGGTTTCTGACGGCTGCGCAATCGGCTGGTTGGCTCAATGACGGCCTGGTCTTCTCCGGTAACGGTTTTATAGGCGTAGATGGGGCAACCGATTGGAGCGATGCCAGGATTTCGGCTTTTCTTGATGACTTCATTGCCAACCGACTGCCAGCTTCCTCAATCGATCCAGATGTCTGGCAGCCCATTCTGGTTCGTGACCCATCTCAGGTACTCGGGAAACTTGCCGAAATCGCAGGCCCCAAATACACCTATGCTCAACTTAACAATATCAGCGACCTCTTGTCCCGGTCCTTTCAAGGTATACCGGAAACTGCTCGCGTAGATCGCACCGGCGTTCTGACCCAGCAGATTCAGCTTGAATACTCCCAAGAGAGACTCGCAGCTTATGGGCTAGACACTGGAAAACTCAGCAACATTCTTGCCGCACGAAACATTACCTCCGGCGGTGGATCTTTTGAATCAGGATCACAAAATGTATACCTCAATGCGACCGGTGCCTACCACGATGCACAATCAATCGGCGACACGATCGTATCCCGTACGAAGACCAATGCGCCTGTATATCTCCGTGACTTGGTCACGATCAGCGATGGTTATCAAAACCCAGCGTCTCTCTTGAACTACTACACAGTCTTTGACGCATCCGGACATCCTCATCGCTACCGGGCTGTCACGATCAGCCTGTTTATGCGCGACGGACAACAGATCCAGCAATATGGCAAAGCGATCGATCAGAAGTTGACGGATGCGAAAGCATGGATTCCTCCCGACATGATCCTCGCACGAACCTCGGACCAACCCCTGCAGGTCAGACAGAACATCGACTTGTTCATGGAGGCGCTCTACGAAGCGATCGTGCTGGTGGTGATTGTCGCCCTCATCGGATTCTGGGATTGGCGTTCATCTCTGTTGATGTCTCTGTCGATTCCGATCACTCTTGCCATGACCTTTGGATTAGCTCATGTGGTTGGCATTGATTTGCAACAGGTCTCAATCGCAAGTCTGATTATTGCGCTGGGCCTTCTGGTTGACGATCCAGTCGTCGCCAACGACGCGATCAAGCGTGAGATTGCGGGCGGTCTTGATTCGAGGCCGGCCGCATGGATCGGGCCGACAAAACTCGCGACGGCAATCATCTATGCAACGGCCACCAACATCATCGCCTACCTGCCGTTCCTGATGCTCACCGGAAACACCGGAGACTTTCTCTATTCTTTGCCCATCGTAATGACTGCCGCACTGGTCTCTTCTCGTATTGTCTCGATGACGTTTATTCCCTTGATAGCGCGCTATCTTCTAAAGCCCTCGGCCAAACCAGAACTTACACTTGCGGAGAAGCGCACGCGCGGATTCTATGGCTTTTATCTGCGGACCGTTGAGAGATGCATCCACAACCGCTGGAAGTTTCTTGCGGGCGCCTGTGTCTTGATGATACTGGGGCTTTTTGTGGCCCACACCTTACCAACACAGTTCTTCCCCGACGACGTGCAGTACTGGTGCTATGTGGATGTCTGGCTGCCAGAGGGCACTCCGATCGCGCGGACGAACGAAGCAACACACAAGGCCGAGGTCATTATCAATAGAGTGGTCGCGGACTACGAAAAAACGCATCACGTTCATCCAGACAAGGACGGCAGCGATGAAGGGTCGCATTTGCTCCAATCACTGGTGTCCTTCGTCGGCGGGGGTGGACCGAGGTTCTGGTATTCCATCTCTCCACAGCCACAACAGGCCAACTACGCAGAGATCGTTGTGCGCGTGAGCGATAAGAATGTCACTCCAGAACTGCAAGGTCCGCTCCAACTGGCATTGACGCGCGAGCTTCCCGGCGTGCAGGTGGTAATGCACCAGCTCCAGACAAATTCGGTGGAGTTCCCCATCGAGGTGCGCATCGCGAGCACGGCCGACGTGGACCCCGCAGATGAACAGGCAAACAATCAAACGATGCTGAAGTACGCAGAAAAAGCCGAGAACATTCTGCGCAATACTCCCGGGGTTGCGATGACGCAAACGGATTGGCTCAATGAAGCTCCGCAAATGAAACTGGCCATCGATCCGGACCGAGCCAACTTTGCCGGTTTGGGGAATGTCGATATTGCAAAGACAGCTCAGAGTGCAGCGAATGGGGTTCAGGTCGGCACCCTTCGCTCTGGCAATAAGCAGATTCCGATTGTGGCTCGGGTGGAGGCAGATGAACGAGCCACGCTGGCGGATGTACAGAACCTGTATGTGTCGTCTGCGAGCGGCCCTGGAAAGATTCCCCTCAGCTCTGTCTCCAACCTGGAAACGGATATGAGCATACAGCGAATCCGGCGGCAGGAACACTTCCGCACCGTGGGTGTCCACGCATGGCCCTTGCATGGAGTCTTGGCATCGCAACTTCTGAAACAAGTGCAACCTCAGTTAGACGATCTCCAGCGCGAATTGCCGCCCGGATATCGCATGATCATGGGCGGCGAAAACGCTAAACAGAAGCAGGGATTCATGAATCTCGCGGTCGTGCTGCTTATTTCCGTCGCAGGAATCTACGCGGCGCTGCTCATCCAGTTCAAGAATGCGATCAAGCCGTTGCTCGTGTTTGCGGCTGTGCCTTTCGGCGTGACTGGAGCGTTGCTGGGTCTCGTGGTGACGCACACGGCTTTCGGATTTATGGCGTTTCTGGGGATTGCGAGCCTGATCGGAGTCATCGTCAGCCACATCATTGTTCTTTTCGATTTCATTGAAGAGATGCATGATGCGGGCGAACCATTCGAACAGGCATTAGGTGACGCAGGCATTGAACGTTTGCGCCCAGTGATGATTACTGTGGCGGCAACAATCTTCGCATTATTTCCCTTGGCCATTCACGGTGGTCCTCTCTGGAAACCGCTTTGCTACGCGCAGATCGGCGGTCTCGGCGTGGCTACATTCATCACTTTGCTTCTCGTGCCGGTTCTCTACAGCATCGCTGTACTGGACATGAAGATCATCAAGTGGGAGCAAAAACATTAAAGCCTTTCTGCGTCTCGATCAGAGGCGCAGAAAGTGCATCATTTCATGCCCGTCACCTTACGGGACAGGAGGATAGTTGAATGAATTGGAAACAGGGACAATCAGTTTTCATGAGAAAGTTGTTTCGGAAAGCGGTTGCAGTCGTACTGTTCATGGCTGTCAGCGCGTTCTTCGCATCTCGAAGCCTCGCCCAAAACGAACCCATAAGCGCGTCAGAACCGGCATCGCACCCGCCAAAATTCGACCGCGCACTTGGAATCGTTCCAGTCGGAGAAGTGCTCTCTACTTCCGATACAGTTACGCCGCTCTCAACGGGAGAGAAGTTAGAATACTTCATCCGGCCGACGTTTGATCCCAGTATCGCGGTAGTCGCGGTAGTGGGTGCCGGGCTCTCAGCACAAAGCAAAGTCCAGCCAGCCTACGGCGGAGGCGCGGCGGCATTCGGGCAAAAAACCGGAGCCATCGCGGCGGATTATGCGGCCGACAGCCTCTTTGCCAAGGCGCTTTTGCCTTCACTGCTCCATCAGGATCCGCGCTTCTTCCGAAAGGAGGACGGAAGTGCAGGTTCTCGATTCATGTATGGAGTTAGCCGCACTTTCATGACACGGACAGATAGTGGACAAAGTGCTCTGAACACTTCGTATTTGGGAGGTCTCGCGATGACGGTGGCTCTATCGAACGCATATTATCCTGACCGCAATCGCAACGCAGCGGACTCGGCAAGCCGATATGCCGTGGGAATCGGCGTCAATGCAGCCATCAATGTGATTCGGGAATTTTGGAAACGCGCGCACTGAGACTTCCGCTTTCTCTGGCAAATATAAGCCATTCTATTTTTCTACCGAGGCCCGACATGCAAGGGACGTCACAATCCATGATCAAACATGCGCCATTGTAGTGGCACAGGATGGCAGTGTACTTGTTGCGCGGCAACACCGGGCTGCCTTCCCTTTGCGTCCCGTAAGCCGTGCTGATCTGCACAGGCTGCGGCTTGGCTGCGATGGTTTTCGCCACCTGCGCCGAGACCTTCGATTGATAACAGCCGCGGTCCGTGCATTGGTCACCGTGTTTTCCAAGGTCGTCCGAGAAAAGCAGTTTGTTGTGCCCGGCGCGCTTGGGGCAGTCAGCGCAACTGCCAACCCTGTGAGATGTCGGCCAGCAATGCTGCCTTCGCAGCAACGAGGATTCGAGCAACCTCCGATGCAGGTCGGTCTCCGTTGATCGCAGCCTCAAGAGCTTGCAGGATCGGTTGCATACGCGCCTGCTCCATCGCGCGGTTGGGCCATAAGAGCCGAAACGCCTCAAAGTAGAAGTCGAGTAGATACCCGGAGGTGCGATTGATCGCAACTGTAACCCAGTTCTCCGCCTCTTCTGGCAGCGAGTGCTCATGAGTAACGCAGGCAGCCCAAACCGCATTCGCTTGGGCAAGGGCCGCGTCAAACAGATTGACGGGGAGGCCATCTTCCTTCCGCTCCACAGCTCCCTTGAGACGGGAGGACATTTCGTACAGTACCGAGTCGTAGATCGGTTCAAGACGCGCGACAATAGAGTACTGATGTCAAGCAGGGATTGCTTTAAGAAGTCTTCGTCCTCGAGGCTAAGCGGTTTGTCCGAGGTAACAAGCCCCTTGATTCTCGCCTCTGTCCCGAGTGAACCGCATGTTTCCAGCTTTTTTGTCGACCTGATTCGGGACCAAAATAATTCTGGCCACCCAGCCCGTGTGCCGCCGACGCAGTGCTTTCGGCAGCCCTGATATGCAGTCCAGTAGGGCAGCTCCGCACATATCCTAGGTACGCCTACGAGCGATTCTCCCCATCCTCGCTTTCCGCGAATCACTACTGTCCGGCTACAAGTTGAACAGATTCAATTGCTTGCCAATATGGCCTAAGTCATTATCGCAGTCCGTCTCTTGAAGTGCCCGTAAAATGGGCGTTTTCTCGAACAGAGTTAGGCTGAGAATCTGTAGGATTTGGTAGAGGCTGGCCTCCAGGCCGAGCCGTTTGCGGACGATGGCGACCAGAACGTAGATACTGACGGCGATCCAGATTTGGGTCTTGACCGCGTTCTCGCTGGTGCCGAGGAAGCGCTTGATGCGAAGATGCTGCTTGATCCATTTGAAAAACAGCTCCACTTGCCAGCGCTGCTTGTAGATTTGCGCGATGGTCAAGGCGGGCAGTGTGAAGTTGTTGGTCAGAAACACCAGCCGTTTTTCCGGTGGTGGCATCGAAGTAGCTTACTCGGCGCAGCGCATCCGGGTAGGCCGTGGCCGATCCGACGGTCTTCAAGACCACGGTCTGGTCCGAGCGCACACCGGTCTCTTTATCCACCGGATGCGAGTAGCGACGCTGGAGCAATATGTTTTCCTTGATGCGCACTACGAAGAAGGCCAGCGAGAGCGTAAACGCATGGAGCCGCTCGAAATCGATGTAGCCGCGATCCATCACATAAAAGGCCCCAGCCTCGATCAGTAACTCGTCGAGGATGTTCACGTCATGCACCTTGCCGTCGGTAATGCGAATAAAGGTGGGGATGTTGCCGCGCAGGTCGAGCAGTGTGTGCATCTTCACTGCGCCTTTGTGCTTGCGGAACTTGGCCCACGGGAAGACCGACAGGCATAGATTGATGGTCGTCGAATCCAGCGCATACAAAGCCTGAACTAGGTCCACGCCGAGAGGATCGTCGGCATACAGCGGACGAGCAATGGCAATCAGCACCAGGGCGAAGTCGGCAAAGATGCGCCAATCGTGGGCCTCGTTGGCATCGCCCAAGGTGGAGCGCGTTGCGCGTCCTCGAAAGCCCATGTGGTACAACTTGCCGCGCATAGCGCCCAGACAGGCCTCAATGTCGCGAAGACTCTCGCGGTAGGTCAACTGCGCAAAAGCCATCGCCAAATACTGGTCGCGACAGGAGAAGCCGCGATGGTGCGCATCCCCGCGATAGCGATCAACGCACTTCTGGAACTCATATGAGGGCAGGTGATCCAAGAGTTGGGAGAAGACGGTCTGTCCGGCATTCATCCCTCATTGTCGGCAATTGCTGCTGCTTGCGGCCACACGGCACTGGCCCCCCAGCTTTGCAGTGGTGAAATTCAAATCGAAAAAACAGAGTTACATGGTAAGGCCGGCGTTTTTTGCTACTTATGACGGATGTTACGATTTTAGCCGGACACTAGTGATTGTCTGTCTTTATCTCTGCACGTTCTATGTTCAGATCAGCACGTTCGGTGTCAGCCTGTGAATGGACAGAAACATACTCCCCGGCTGCCATTGACATAGCCCCGGCAACCAGACTGGCCATACCTGTGACCAACATATTTCGATGTGTCTCATGCGCGGCTGCAACACCAAGTACAATGCTTGAGGTTGACAGGATGCCGTCGTTCGCACCTAGAACCGCTGCGCGCAGCCATCCAATGCGATCAGAGTGATGATGTTCCATATTTTCAGAATCCATGAAGAGACCTCATTGTTTCAGAGAACGCTGGCGGCAACTCAAGCCGGTCTATATCCATTTGATCTTCAGCAACCAAATCTTGACCGCTTGCGTAAGGCCCGTATAGGCGAGAAGTGTAAGAAGCAGAATTGGCCAGTACATTCCCGGCAACCGTGCCAGTCCCAGCGCAGACGCCAAAGGAGAATAAGGAAGCCACGCCCCGAAGGCCATGATGGACAGAGTCGTAACGGCCAGCGGCCAGCTCGCGCGGCTCTGAAGGAAAGGAATCTTGTTGGTGCGAATGATATGAATCACCAGGGTCTGCGTCATGAGCGACTCGACGAACCAGCCAGTCTGAAAGACCGAAGCGCGGGATGGATCCCAGCACTTGAAAACCCAGAGCATGACGAAGAAGGTCGAGTAGTCGAAGATTGAGCTGATCGGCCCTATGCAGAGAATGAACCTCTTGATCTCTCCGATGTTCCAGGGGCGCGGCCGAGCCACTTGTTCGTCGTCCACCGCATCCGTGGGAATGGGTACCTGCGAGAAGTCGTAGAGCATGTTGTTGGTCAAAATCTGAATGGGGGCCATTGGGAGGAATGGAAGAAAGGCGCTCGCGCCAAGTACGCTGAACATGTTTCCAAAGTTCGAGCTGGCTCCCATCCGGATGTACTTGATGATGTTGGCAAAGACCTTGCGCCCTTCGATGACTCCACCTTGCAGAACCATGAGGTCTTTTTCGAGCAGGATCAAGTCCGCCGACTCCTTGGCGATGTCGGCCGCAGTGTCGACTGAGATACCTATGTCTGCGGCGCGCAAAGCGGGCGAATCGTTGATTCCATCTCCCATAAATCCGACAACGTGCCCCTTGCCGCGCAGGGCGCGAACAATTCGTTGCTTGTGAGCGGGAGACAGCCGTGCGAAAAGTGTTGTCGTCTCTGCCGCCTCGGCCAGTTCGGTATCGGACATCTTTTCAACCGCATCGCCCAGCAGCATTGGGTCAGCCAGGAGCCCAACGTCCCTGCAGACTTTGCGGCTGATCAGGTCGTTGTCGCCTGTGAGGATCTTTACTGTTACGCCATGCTTGCGCAGTGCCTCAATTGCGGTTGCCGCGGTATGCTTGGGCGGGTCCAGGAATGCTACATATCCCTTCAGCACAAGATCGTGTTCGTCGTCCTTGGAGCACGTTCGCTTTCCAGACAGCTCTTTGACCGCTACCGCCAGGACCCGAAATCCATCATTGCTCAGACTCGCATATTCGTCCTTCAAACCCTTCATGAGGGCCGGATCCATCGGTGACAGCTTACCGTCCAACTCGAATTGAGAGCACTGATGAAATATCTCTTCCGGAGCGCCTTTGGTCAGGAGGATGGCCTTACCCTCGGGATTCTCGACGAGTACGGACATCATGCGACGCGTGAAGTCGAAGGGAATTTCATCCAGCTTCTTGAACTTGTCAACCAGGTCCTTCTGGTGAAAGTCCGAACTGTTCAAGATTGCTGTGTCAAGGAGGTTTTTGAGGCCAGTTTGAAAGTGGCTGATCAGGTAACCGTCGAGGAGCACTTCATCGGTTTCGCGCCCGGTTACATTGCAGTGCCGCTGCAGGACGACTCGGTCTTCAGTAAGCGTGCCTGTCTTATCGGTACATAGAATGTCCATGCCGCCGAAATTCTGGATGGCATCCAGGTGCTTGACGATGACCTTCTTGCGACTCATGGCAAGTGCGCCTTTGGCGAGGCAGACGGAGACGATCATGGGCAGCATCTCCGGGGTCAAACCGACGGCCACAGCCATCGCAAAGAAGAAGGCCGCTTTCCAATCGTGCTTTGTGAAGCCGTTGATCAGGAAGACCAGCGGCACCATGATGGCCATGAGCTGAATCATGAGCCAGGTAAAACGAGAGAGCCCCTGATCGAAGCTGGTGGGCGGCTCCTCCTCTGTGATGGAGTTGGCCATGGTGCCGAGATAGGTGTGAACTCCCGTGACCACCACGACCGCGGTTGCTGTTCCACTTTGAACGCTCGTGCCCATGAAACAGGTGTTCTTCAGTTCCGCCGGTGAATCGGCGGCTTTGGAATCGGCATCGTGGAACTTCTCCACTGGAAGCGACTCCCCGGTAAGTGTCCCCTGGCTGACGAAAAGATCCTTCGCTGCAATGACTCGCACATCGCCGGGAATCATGTCGCCTGCGGAGAGATTGATAATGTCGCCTGGAACCAGATCGCGAAGCGGCAGCTCACCTGCTTTGCCGTCCCGAACCACCGTGGCAGTCACATGGATCATGGCTTTAAGCTTCGCGGCTGCCGAGTCCGCTCGGGCTTCCTGCAAAAAGCGAAGCGCCACGCTCAGTACCACCATTCCGGCCATGACGCTGCCGGCGCGCGCGTCTCTGGTGGCAAAGGAGATCGACGAAAGGATTGCCAGCAGAATCACGAGCGGGTTGCGCATGATGATCAAGAGCCGTATGAACCACCCGCGCCGGTGTTCTTGCGCCACTTCGTTCGGTCCCGATGTGCGCGCTCGATTTTCGGCTTCGGATTGGGTCAGGCCATCTAAGCCCGAATGCAAGAAGCGAAGGAGTTCGTCGCCGTCCTTCGCCGCTGCATCAAGGACGTCAGGGGAAACGCGGATGTGATGTTCTTTTGTCTTGGCAGCAATTGGAGATGCTTTTGCAGGTGGCGGAGTCATTGCGGGGCCAGCAGCACCGGAACTCGGGTTTACTGTGGGCTTTTCAACCGTGCTGTTCGAATCAGAAGTTGTCGTCATTGCTTAACTCCCCGCTATCAACTTTGTCTCTTGCGATGCTTCATACAATCTGCTGGCCCGTACAGACCGAATCGTCGGCAGTCTCAACTACTGTTCTCCGTTCCTGGAAAAAAACGGAGGCGCAAGCATTGCTTCTTTTGGAATGCGGGTTGATGCCGCAATCCATCGCATTGCATTTGGGAAGACAGAAAGTCCGAAAAGAGCCAGACTGCGTCCCGCTTTGGTGACCATGAAACGTGAAAGAAAGGTTGCTAGGCCCATACCTCGGCTAAGCTGAATATGAAGCGAATGATTGTACTGTTCAGCGCTATCGCCGGCCAGATACATCTCAGAGGCAAAAGCAGCACTGTGCAAGGCGATCGACATCCCATCTCCTGTAAACGATGGGATAACCGCAGCTTGATCACCTACACACCAAAGACCGGAGGGTTGGCCGGCAAGATGTCCATACGGAATGGAAGAGATGGCCAACGGTCGATTCCACAGGGCCTTTGCTCCTTGCAGACGCTGCTTCAAATGCCGATTGTCATCGAGTATAGATGCGAGCAGCTCTCGCCATCCACCAATCCTGCATAACTCAGCCTGTCGAACTACCAAGCACAGATTGGCTATATCTCTCTCGACGAGAGAAATTCCACCGTATCCTCCTGGGAATAGAAATAGCTCAATGAAATCTCTCAGTTTATCGGTCTGGGCCGGATCGAGTTGCCAGTGCAGTTTGAAAGCGACCAAGTCGCCTTGACCGGTGTGTGCTCGCTCCCATCCTCTAAGATCGTATTTGCCATTGGCGAGAAACACTGAATGAGCACACACCGATTCGCCACCTCGGAGTTGTGCAAGCCAGAGATCGTTCTGAATGCTCAGTTGCTCCACGAACGAGCCACGCTGTACTCTGCATCCGCATTCTTCAGCTCGTGAGAGCAAGGCTTCATCCAGAGCGAATCGCGAAAGCGAGAGCGCAGTAAAGGGCAAGGCTGTTTCAGCCACTCTCTGCTTTGAGGATAGGCGCACATAGCGGATCGTCGCCGCACCAAGATCCAGAGGGTTGATTTTTACCTGATTGAGATAGCCAACGGCTTCTGGGCTTAAGAACTCACCGCATACTTTGTGGTTAGCCTCCCTCTCCTTCTCAAGGAGAGTCACCTGTCGCCCCGCAGTTGCCAGTCGAATTGCCACCATGGAGCCCGCAAGCCCTCCTCCAATGACAAGATTGTCAACAGTTGGACCTGCCGTTCTCATGGATGCATTCTCGATGATCATGCCTTTCGTCGGGACACGCAAAGGCGTGCCGGTGCGAATCGCTCGATGTCGATGTCCTGATCTTTGAGGCCTGCGGCGGCGCACATCCGTTGCCAGTCTTCCAGGACAAAAGACCGCGCGATTGAGATGGGGCCGTCATGTTGTACAAACGGATGAAGCCTTGTCAGCTTTGAGAAGAGTTGGAAGGAATAGTAAGGAATCGCGGCGCGAGATAGATCGTTGATAAACCATCCCAGCTTGGCATGTCGCTCCATCCATCGCAGGAATCTGACAATATTGTCTTCAGAAAAATGGTGTGTGAAGAGCGAACTGACTACAAGATGAACCGGATGCGGCGGCACGTATGCAAATACATCAGCGGTAACCCACTGAATTCTGCTAGATGCTTGAGTTGCCTCCGTGGCAATCACCGTAGCGTCTGGATTCAGCTCAAGCCCGATCAGTTCCACGGCGACGCCGCGCTTGTGTGCCCATTGCTCAATCCTCCGCAACCCATCTCCATAGCCGCAAGCAACATCGAGTATGCGGATGGGAACCGCCAGCGACGACAGTTCATCCGCGAGAGTATCAAGCCAATGCATCTGAGGCCGATAGGCCAGGGTCCAATGATTTGTCCAAGCAAGGTCACGAAGACAGGCGCGCATCTCCTCGCGGCTGCATGGCGCGTCCATGAGTTCATCCCGCTGGGAACGATAGCGGAAATCTGGCGCGTTATGCTGCATGGAAGAGCATCGTTTCCGCAGTCAGCCCGGGGCCAAACGACATGGCACAGCCTTGCTGCCCTGCCTGGGCTTGTTCCATGATCCGCTGCAACACAAACATTACGGTAGCAGAGGACATATTGCCGTATCGCGCCAGAATGTCGCGCGAGGAAGCGAGAGCATCCGTGCTCAAACTGAGGCCTTTTTCTACTGAGTCAAGAACTGAGCGGCCTCCCGGATGCACGGCCCACCAATCGATGGCGGATATAGATTGCCCTCGCGTAATTTCAGTGCCTGATTCTTTCAGCGCACGGCCGATCTCTCCTGGAACATCACCAGAGAGATGCATGTCGAATCCAAGATTGCCAACCCGCCACGTGATCAGGTTGCTTGTCTGGGGAATGTTGAGCGCCAGAAAGCTGTCAATGGCAAGGCCTTTCTTTTGCGCTGTTACCAGCGATGCGGCACAGCCGTCGGCAAAGACCAGGAAAGACAGAACCTGCTCCAGCTCATGCGTTTCTTGAAAATGGAGTGAGCAGAGTTCAAGGTTCAATACCAGAACTGCGGCTTCTGGCACCGAGCGAACGATGTGGTGTGCCGACTTGAGTGCGTTGATTGCCGCGTAGCATCCCATGAATCCGATCATGGTACGTTCGACCGACGGATTGAGCCCGAGATGATTGACTACCTCGAAGTCCAGACCCGGCGCATAGAGCCCGGTGCAAGAGGTTACGATCACGTGCGTAATTCCGCGTCGCTCCTCTTCAGTCAGAGAGAGATTGTTTAGTGCGCTGTGCGCCAACTGCGGAGCAAATCGTTCAAACAACTGCATACGGCGCGCAGTTGAGGGAAAATCGCTTGGCACATAGATACTTTCCGCATCCAGCCACGAACCGTCTGCTGTAGCGATCGGGTTCACAAATGAGTAACGGTGTTCAATTGCCGACAAACGCGCCATGCGGCGAAACAACTTTCGGACCGTGCCCTCTGCAAGAAAATTGGCCGCAAAGTCAATGAAGGCATGGTGTACATCGTGTTGGGGAGTTGCTGTCGCAATGCGGTTGATATGTGCAGTTGTCATACATGCCTCTTCTGGTAGCAAATGGTGGCGGAGGTTTCAGGACAGGTTACACAACGAGCTGCACTGTACCAACTTATCTCAAAGACAGCGGGGCAAATTTGGCCACGAATATTCGATTGCCTAGTAAGACGAGCCTAGTTTCTGATCAATATCACAGTACGGCAAGAGGCTGTCTGCTCCGTTTTGCTCAATTGCGTGAGGCTACAATTTGCCTATAGGCTCTGGAAGCGGTCTTGATCAATCTGCTGAACCCAGATGTCGATGTGGGATTTAAGGGCCATGGGGCATACTCACTGTAGCTGATAGGCAGCTTCGGAGATGCCAAGCGCCGTGGCCAAACCAAGGGGTTGTGCCGACCATCCCGCCAGCGTCTCTTGATGAATATTTAAAATGACAGCCCTTGAATTTCAAGGGTACACTTGGCGGCCGAGGATAACTTCCAATCGATCAAAACTGCAAAGGCCCGATCGGGTTACCGTGTGCAGTCACTCCGCAAAGGACGCGACCGCCAATGTAGACACTACTCTATCCATCTCGCACACATCAGGTCCGGTCACAATTGCACTTTAGCTCAACATCGACAAAAAATGCAGAGGACGTGCGCCGCAGACTATCCGCATCGCAATGAAGTATGCAGGTATTGGAGGTAATGCTGGGTGTTCGGATTTCTTGCAAAGCAACACATCGCTCAGGCAAGGGCGCGCACATCGGCAATATTTGCTCTGTTACGTACCTTCATCGGCATAGCAGTCGTGCCAATGTCGCTATCGGAATAGTCCAAGAAAATAGCAAACCAGCAAGATCAGAAGAATCGTGCCGAGGCCAATGCCAGCGCCGCCACCTGCACCCCACCGCCCGTAGCCGTAGTATCCTCCACCACCGCCCAAGACAAGCACCAGAACAATTACCAACACAATTAACATTTCAGATCTTCCTCACTCCAGGCTACGCCTGGCTCTCTGTCGATTTGGTCGAGCTAAAACGCCTCTCAGCATCTTTGAATGCCGGTAAGGCTTGCATTTGGATTCTTTCAGCTTGCATCTGCCTGTGCTGTGCAGTCTGGGACACATTCATCGAGCCGATTTGCTCGCTCAAATCAGTTTGCTCTCGTCGCTCGATGCATAAAGTGCAATGAGCAAATACGACCATCATTGCCACGCAGGATCGCGTCATGCTGGTTGTTATCTGTGGGAAATGAAGCAGCGATGGAAGCGGCCATCCGTAGGCTCCGCGATTCTCCGCATAAACAGCGCTGATATGCACCAATAGCGCTTCGTTGCTGAGGCGGCGGCGTTGAGCAATCAGTACGCGCCGCGCCGGGTGTTCATGGTAGCCAGAGACGCTCACCAGCAGCACCCGGCATTGCACACAGATCGGCCAGACCAGCTTGTTGCGGTGAATAAAGGCGTACCTCATCGCTGGCCCTTTGCGAAGTACGCCGTCGCTTTTCCCAGGATGTCGCGCTCCATCGTCACCCGCGCAAGTTCCGCACGCAGACGGCTGATCTCCATCTGCTCGACCGTCACCTGTGGCTTGCTGCTGGCCCCCGTCAAGGTTCAAGCGCGCTGCTCGCGAACCCAGTTGCCCAGGGTCTGTTCAACCACTCCCAGACTGCGCGCCGTGGACGCCTGACTCTGGCCCGACTCAACAAGCCGCACCGCTTCTTTCTTGAACTCCAGCGTGTATCGTCCCCGCGTTGCCTTCGTTATCTTCGCTACCCTTTCGCATTACAACAGCTTGCTAAGGGATACGTTTTACGGGGGCAAGGTCAGGCAATCACATGAAGAAATCCACTCAAGCGGGTCCGAAGAGTTCGGCAAAGTAGTTGTTGCCTATAGCTACAATCGTCCGTCTTGCCTTGATGCCGCCCTTCCGTTTGACCGGGACCATGCGGATCAAGTTCAGGGTTACGTGTTCGAGGGTGGCCAGGTTGTGAG
>Ga0224528_1000088_pt1 | contig 73994 bp, 62 predicted proteins | sample CBST25metaG_2_FD_179888 | JGI IMG/M metagenome (GOLD analysis project Ga0224528, IMG submission 179888) | Peat soil microbial communities from Stordalen Mire, Sweden - C.B.S.T25 | ecosystem: Environmental > Terrestrial > Soil > Wetlands > Peat | place: Sweden: Norrbotten County, Stordalen Mire...
GAACCAGCGACCCGATCGTCACAAACTCCATCTCTTCCTGCGAAACCTCTGCCTTTTTCAGCATGAACTCTGAATACAACAAAGCCCTCGAAAAATCGAGGACTTTGTCAGCATTCTGAGGCCCGCCGAAGCGGGCCAACTTCTGTCTTATTGCAGTTGTTATTTTGAAGCGTCTGTGGAGTCGGCCACCGGTGCAGTCGCAGGCGCAGCGACGTCCGAAGTCGTTTCCTGTGCACTCTCCACTGGCTTCGCTGCATCGGTAGCAGGTTGAGGAACTGACTCCGCCGGTGGCGCGTCCACTGCTTTCGGCGTCTGCGCGGGAGCATCGAGGGAGAGACGCGTCAGATGCGGGAACACTGGAGTTACTTCGAGTGGCATTTTTTCGCGCGCGGTCAGCAGTTGCACCGGCTTGCTCGAATTGATTTCGATGCGATTGTTCCAAGGGTCAACCTTAATGCGTCCACCAAGAGGAAGCGCAGCAATCTGCGTCACCTTCTTGGATTCCAGCTTCGGCGCAGTATTGGTAAGTTCCTTCAACCGCAACTCGCCCGTAGCGCCATTGGTCAGCGAATTTCCTATTTCATGAGAATGGATCAGGTGTGGCAGCGCTTCACGGCGCGATTCAACCAAGCGCAGGAACAATCCTACGGATTCCAATTTGTCGTGATAGGGAGAGTTTTGTAAAAGAGTCAAAGCTTTTGAATCTGCTTCGCGCTCTTCTTCCTGAGTGCGAGTGAAATGCAAACGACTCAACACCTCTTGGTCTGGGACGATCGATCGATCCTTGTAGGCGAACGTGGTGTCCGTCGGGTGGCCGAGAACAATGTGAGCCAGTTCGTGCGCAAGTACGGCAGCCAGCGAAGCTTCATCCGGCAGTACGTCCAGCATTCCGCGGGTAACAAAGATCGTGTGGCCCATGCTGAAGCTTTCCACCGGAGAAGTCAGCAGTACGCGGCAGCGAACTTCGGGTTGAATGTCGAGATTGTTGGTAATTTCCAGGTTGTTGACGACAGTGTTAAGAACCTTGTCGACGTCGCCCGTGCGTGCGAGTAGGCCGCCGCGCTCCAGTCGTTCGACTACGTTGTCTTCTGCCTGTCGTTGCCATGCACGCTGTGCTGCCACCGGAGAAAGATCCTGAGCCTTGTCGCTGTTATCCTTTATCGCGCTGTCGTCGTCCACCAGCACTTCGGTGAACTCATTTTCAGCGTGACCTTTGCCTACGTTGTAGCCCCAAATACGGGTCTCTGCCTTGAAGCTTCCGCCGCGAACCTTCGCGCCCGGAGTATCCCGGTCTTCACTGTAAACGTAGGCAGGCAGCCAGACTCCAGGCTGCATGTTCAGACGCCAAGTGTCGAAGTGAAGATACATTCCATGGGTTGTTGCAGAAAAGGTTCCGTTGAAGCGGACGACGTTGAAATCGCGGTCCTCAACCCAGATTCTTCCTACAAAGCGTCCTTCGCCCGAGCGGGCCTTGGGAGTAACGTCGATCACGATGCAGCGTAGGTCGCCGAGGAATTCACGGCCCTGATAGTCAAAGGTATAGTGCTCTCGGTCGAGTCCTCGCATGTCCATCAACATCATCCATGCGAAACCTTGCGATGCGAACTCAGATTTCTTGCCCTTCACGTTTTTTAAAAGGCCGCTGAGGAATCCCGGCTGAGGATGGAATGAGGTGTCTTCCAAGGTTCTCCGAAACCCGACGCGGGTTAGGAAGTACTGGTCACCATACGGCACCATACCGAGTTCCTTGTCCGGGCGCATATTCTGAAGGTAGGTTTCCACCAGCGGAGAATAAGTGCGCAGTGCTTTGACGTTTTCGGTTTCGCGGGCCATAACGCGGTCCACTACACGATCGAAAGCCGTGTTCTCAGGAGCGGGAGCAGGTGTGGGCACCGCCGGCTTTTTCCCGGCAAAGGCGGTACTGGTTGCTGCAAGCATGATTCCCAGCAGCAAGTACTTCATATGTCGTTCCATCTTTGGTTCCTCGGTCAAGCTCGCGTTACGAGAGCTGGAAAACTATGTGTAAGGTTGCGTTCGAATCCACTGGATGACCATCGCGCATTGCCGGGCTGAACCTAACGCCTTTGGCCGCGCGCTGTGCTGCCTCATCCAGTCCATGCCCAAGTCCACGCACCACGTTTAGAACTCGAATCTGTCCGTCAGCAGCGAAAACTACGTTCAACAGGACTTCCCCTTCCACTCTAAGCTGGCGAGCTTCGGAAGTGTATACGGGAGAAGGCTTACTCTGTATTGAGACTGGGGTCGAGACTCCCGGATGCGTAGCTTTTGCTCGTCGGCTATCGTCACTCGACGGGGTGACGGTCGGATTCACGAAGCCGCTCGACTGGACGTGCCCCTGCGGCGTGCGTGCCACATTGGGTTGCGTGGCAGCTCCGTTCCCAAATCCCGTACTGGCGATAGTTCCGCGCGAACCTTTGGACCCGCCGGTTCCATTGCCATTCCCGCTGCCGGTCGGTAAATCAAATGCCCCTGTAGCCGCTATGCTGGACCGATTGCTTCCATGTGCATTTCCCGGAACTCCGTTAGGATCTCCAAACCCGCCTGTTTGCACCCTGATTGGAGCAATCTTTTGCAGACTAGGTGCAGCCGAACTTCCAAATGTATTAGTAGCGATGATCTTGCTAGCAGTTTTGGGAAGGGAGGTCAATACTTTTGAGTCGAATTTTGGAATAGCGAGCTGGGGCTGAGCGATTTCGGCCACCTCAGCAACTTTGCGCACTCGCTGCGGTTGCTGAACCTGCAGAACCGGGGCTTGAATCTTGGGATGAACGGGGGGGCTGAGAGCCGGTTCAAGCTTGGCTCTGGCCGCATGCCGCACCTGTTTAGCTTTCGCGGCCTTTGGTGCCGTTTCGCTTTCCGGGTTCACCAAATCGACATGCTTTGCTGTTGCCAAATTCACCCTGGGAGCGATTACCGTATAAACCAGCAGCGCTGTCACGGCTATTGCCTGCACCACGTAGCTTGTCGCAAAAGATCCCCAGCGTTGTGCTTTCTGAGGTCTTTCGAGACTCATGAACATTGGGCTAGAGTTGGTGCTCATTCAATTTCCCATTCTTCTGGGCAATCCTGTGCTGACGTAGATTCGCAGGGATGGCCGGGTATGTATTTAGGTTGCAGCCATCTGGAACTTGGCTCTGAGCTGATAATTATAGTCGAGAGTAGATGTGCAAATTTCACGTTCCAGAGCCCTGCACCACCTCGAGCGTAACCCATGTACCGTGGGTTAAGATCACCAGTCAGGACATCTCTCAACTGAAATCATGAAAAGCTGCCACGATGACAAAATAGCTTTTCATGAAGAATGCAGCTCGCGCAGAGTCGCAGTCAAGTTACCAGAGTGCGTAGTGCTTGCAGCGGCACCACGTTTCTTACTGAGCTCTATTCTCCGATTACCTTGATGAGCACTCTTTTGCTTCTCCGGCCGTCGAACTCGGCGTAAAAGACCCGTTGCCATGGCCCCAAGTCGAGCCTGCCTGCTGTGATTGGGACAATGACCTGGTGGTGTACCAGCATCGACTTGAGATGGGCGTCACCATTGCTTTCACCTGTTTGGTGATGCTTATAGCTTGGATCTTTCGGAGCCAGTTGTTCGAGCCACTTCTCGATATCTTCGATCAGTCCGTCTTCGTTGTCGTTCACGTACACCCCAGCGGTGATGTGCATGGCCGAGACCAGAGCTAAGCCTTCCTTTATGCCGCTCTGCTGCACAGCCTTTTCAACCTGCGGAGTGATATGAACGTACTCATGCTCGTGGCGGGTATTAAACGTCAGATATTCAGTATGTGATTTCATCCCTAAAAGTGTAAGACAGAACCGGAAATTCAGCTTCACTCATGAAGTAGGTATAATTCCGGTGAATGAGTGAACAGGACGAAGTTGGTCTTCTGCGCGATCAAGTGGCGCGTTTAACCGAGCGCGTGAGTCGCCTTGAGCAGCAGCAGTCCTCTTCATCTCAGGCAATATCCTCCTCTCACTTTACAAATTCGGTAGCCGGTTCGGCTGGCGCACCCATTGCCACCCATCAATATGTGAGCTCGCAGACTCCAGCCCCGCCAATAGTGCAGCAATCTCCGACATCAGAGTCACTCGAACGCCGCATCGGTTCGCAATGGCTAAATCGAGTGGGAGTAGTCGCTGTTCTGGTCGGAGTCTCCTATTTCCTCAAACTCGCCTTCGACAACGGGTGGGTCGACCCCCGCCTCCGAGTGCTTATCGGACTCGTCGCGGGTGTCGGGTTGTGCTGGTGGAGTGAGCGCTTCCGACGCCCGGCTTCGCTGGCTTTCTCATATTCATTGAAAGCGGTGGGAGTCGGTGTCCTCTATCTTTCGCTCTGGGCCGCATTCCAGCTCTACCATTTGGTTCCGGGAGCCATCGCCTTTCTCGCTATGTTTCTGGTTACCGCTGCCACGGCGGGGCTTGCAATTGCGCAGGATGCAGAACTCCTTGCTGGGCTTGCGCTTCTGGGCGGGTTGTTAACGCCGGTTCTCTGCGGCAGCCACGAGAACCATGAGGCCGTACTCTTTTCCTACCTGCTTTTGCTCTCGCTCGGAGCTTTTGTTCTGCAGAGGTTCAAGCATTGGCCGCGCATATTATTTGGTGCATTCGTAGGAAGCTCTGTTCTCGCGGCAGCTTGGTTTGATACCTACTACAGCAACGATCAATTTAACGAGTCGCTACTGTTTTTTACGTTGCTCTTCGCTCTCTTTGCTGTCTCTCCGCTCTACGCCATTGTTGAGCCGGAGCGCGATCGCCCCACCCGGCAGACCGGATTTCTGCTGGCGATTCTCAACGCGGTGGCGTACTTCGGCGCCGTTTACTCGCAGTTCCTTACCTCCTCTACTATTTCCGTGCAGTCGCGAGCCTCAGCCTACGCCTTTGGGCTTGCCGTGGTTTATGCTGCGTTGGCCGTCGCGTTGGATCGTCGCGTCTCCGAGCACCCCGGCGTGGAACGTCTTCTGCCCATTACGCACTACGGCTTGGCGATCACCTTTCTCACCACGGGGATCGCATTAGAATTACATCAACACTGGATCACCTTGGCTTGGTTGGTTGAGGGAGCCTTGCTTTTCTGGGCCGGAACCAGCACGGGACGTCGTCGCGTAAAGCTCTTCGCAGTCGTGGTTGTAGTACTCGGACTTCTTCGCCTGCTCACGCTCGATCTTTATAACTGGGACGTAGAGCCAGCCATTTTCAATGCGCGTCTTGCCACGTTTGCCGTAGCGATCGCCTCTCTGCTCTGGATCATTTATCTGGATTACCGATCTCCAGATCGCGAAACCGACAGGACCGCAATCGCCACAGCCACAGTATTGGTAAATCTACTCGTCCTGCTTGCCGCCAGCCTGGAGATTCACGACATATTTGAACTTCTCCGCAGGGTTGCTTCCGCAGACTCAGGTGAAGTCCGTTCCTTGCAGATACTATGCAACTTTTCCTATTCTGCGTTGATCATGCTCTACGGTGCCGGCCTCATGTGGCTCGGTTTTGCGCGACGAACCGCGCTGCTGCGATGGCAGGCAATTCTGCTGATTGCGGCAACGGTTATTAAGGTATTTGTTTTTGACATTTCGGCATTGGATCACGGCTGGCGCGTCCTCAGCTTTATCATTCTTGGAGTTCTTTTGCTCGGAATTTCATACGCATATCAGCGCGACTGGTTGGGACTACAGCGCTCACGCTCGGAGTGAGCCGAAGGTTTTATTAAGTTAAGAAGAGTTCTAGCCCTACTTCTCTCTAATCCTCTCGCATCTATATAGGATATGATTCCGCGTTCGTCGAAACACTACGATCTTCCTATTCTTACGCTCGCACTGCTTGCAGTTATTTCCGTGTTCCTGCACTCAAATGCAAGAGATGGCAGTGCGGTTGCCCAAACCTCTCCAGCCTTTTCGGACTACCATTCCCAACTGCCGGGGCATGCTCATCACATTACCCTGCAGGATCTTCCTCAACCATTCGCCACGCCATCTGCCGACACTCCTTCCGAAGTGCTGGAGCGTCCGGCAGACGCGTGGCCCAAAGCGCCTTCGGGTTTTGCCGTGCAACTCTACGCAACCGGATTGCATAATCCGCGCCTGATGCGCACGGCTCCAAACGGCGACGTATTCTTGGCCGAGAGCCAGCCAGGAAACATTAAAATTTTGCGCGGAATCGACACGAAGGGCCACGCAAAGCAGGTGGAAACCTTTGCGACAGGACTCGATAAGCCATTTGGGATTGCGTTCTATCCTCCCGGACCGATGCCGGAATGGATCTACGTGGCCAACACCGGAGCAGTCGTGCGCTTCCCCTACCGCAACGGAGACCTGAGGGCGCGAGGTCCGTCGCAAAAACTTTGCGATCTTCCCGGCGGCGGCTTGCTGCGCGGCGGAGGTCACTGGACGCGTGACATTGCGTTTTCGCCTGACGGCAAAACAATGTACGTCTCCGTTGGCTCGCACTCAAACGATGACGATTCGGACTCCCATCCAGAAGAGAAGGATCGCGCTGATATTCTCCAATTCAATCCTAACGGCACAGGCCAGAAGATCTTCGCCGCAGGGATACGCAACCCCGTAGGAATCGCCATTCACCCTGGCAGCGGGGAATTATGGGCCTCAGTGAATGAGCGCGATGCTCTTGGAGATAATCTGGTTCCCGACTACATCACTCACGTTCAGCCGGGCGGTTTTTACGGATGGCCCTGGTGGTATATGGGCGGGATGCAGGACCCGCGCCAAAAGGGAAAGCACCCCGAACTGAAAGACAAAGTGATTACACCCGATGTTCTCCTCCAGCCACATAACGCTTCCCTAGAAATGGTCTTCTATCAGGGACACCAATTCCCGCAGCCCTACCATGGAGACATCTTCGCCGCCGAGCATGGCTCATGGAACAAATCCACTCGCACGGGATACGAAGTCATCCGCGTCTCCATGCACGGGGGCACACGTGCCGAAAATGGTTACGAAGATTTTCTCACCGGCTTTGTCACGCCTGAAGGTAAAGCCTGGGGCCGTCCAGTCGGAGTCACAGTCGCCGAAGATGGCAGCCTGCTCGTCAGCGATGATGGAGGAGAAGTCATCTGGCGGGTGAGCAGGGAAGGAAAATAGCTATTTAAAAGCTGAGACGCGAATTTCGTCCGCGCCTCAGCTTTCAATTCTGCAACTTAGTTCTCCATCTCCGAAATCCACTCCGGTGGTTTCAGAATTTCTCTGGGCTTAGGACCATCGGCAGGTCCCACAATCCCGTCGCGCTCCATCAAATCGATCAAGTGCGCGGCGCGTCCGTAGCCAACTCTCAGGCGGCGCTGTATCAACGACGTAGATGCTTTTCCAAACTCAAATACCAAACGTACCGCATCGTTGTACATCGGATCGTTGTCATCGCCGTCGCCCTCCAGTCCGCCGTCGTCCTTTACGCTATTCCCTTCGTCCTTGGGAGCCGCGAGGAAGCCGTGTTCATACTGCGCAGTCGCCTGCGCCTTCCAGAACTCCACCGTTGCGGCAATCTCCTTCTCAGTGACAAACGGAGCGTGAACGCGCAGCACTCGCGATGAGCCGCTCGGCAGATAAAGCATATCTCCGCGTCCCAGCAGAGACTCCGCTCCATTGGCATCCAGAATCGTACGCGAGTCAATCTTCGTAGCAACACGAAACGACATGCGTGCCGGAAAGTTTGCTTTAATCAGTCCAGTAATCACATCCACCGATGGACGCTGTGTCGCAAGCACCAGGTGGATGCCAATTGCTCGCGCCATCTGTGCCAAACGTGTAATGGACTCTTCCACGTTTGCGCCGTCCACCATCATCAGGTCGGCGAGTTCGTCCACGATGATGACAATGTAGGGCAGAGGTTTCTCTTCCGTCCCATCTTCAAACAGCGATGGCGTGTAGCCTTCTTCGAAGAGCCGATTGTACTGGTCAATATTGCGAACGCCCTTTTGCGCCAGCAGTTTCAGCCGATGTTCCATCTCGCGCACCGCATTGCGCAGAGCATTGCTCGCAAGTTTCGGCTCACTGATGATCGGCGTGTAAAGATGCGGCACTCCCTCGTAATTTGTCAATTCGACCCGCTTCGGGTCCACCAGAATCAGGCGAACCTGATCAGGTGTGCTCTTGTAGAGCAGCGCCATGATGAACGCATTGATGGCCACCGACTTGCCGCTTCCCGTCGACCCCGCAATCAGCAGGTGTGGCATGGCGTTCATCTCTGTGGTCATCAATCGGCCATTGATGTCTTTGCCCAGAGCAATCGTGAGCTTCGATTTTGAGGTCAGGAACTCCTGGCTCTCCACCACCTCGCGCAACCAGATGGTCTCGCGCTTCTCGTTTGGAACCTGGATGCCGACGGTGGATTTCCCGGCAACGCGCTCAATCAAAATGCTTTCGGCACGCATGGCTAGACAAAGATCGTCCTGCAGGCCAACAATGCGGCTGTACTTAATTCCGGCGTCTGGTTTGAATTCGAACGTAGTTACCACTGGACCGGGATTGATCTGTACCACCGTACCCATCACCCCGAACTCTCCGCACTTCTGTGTCAAGGTGAGTGCTAGCTGCTTGAGCTCTTGTTCGTCATAGGCTTCTCGTGCCTCTGGGCGATGTAACAGAGTGCTCGACGGCAGATTCCAGGAACCCTGCTGCTTCGGCATTGTGGTTCTAGCCTGCGTTGCCCGAATCACATCGGCCCGAACTCCTATCGCAATCGTCTCGCGTGGAGCAGACTCGCTGGCTGACGGAGGAGGCACCTCATGACCTGTGCTCTCAGCCTCGGGCTCGTCCTCTCTCATCCGGTCAATTCCCGAAAGCCCGTCAGTCTGGCCGCTCATTCGAGACCGGGTCGCTCCCCATTCATCCTGAGTCGGAGATCCATAACGACTATCTTCCAAACGCTCCTCGCCGGAATCCTTCGCCGTTTCTCTCATGGTTGAAACAGGAATTGCAGAGACGGCCGACGTCGTGCCCGAGCGTGCCGCTAACTGTGTGGCCTTCTTCGCCTCCGCTTGCTCTTGCTTCTCGCGCAAGCGCTGTTTTTTAGCCAGCAGCTTCAGCTCGTGAGCTCTGGCTCTTCGTTCTTTCCAGTCCTGAAACCGGTCGCGCAAGGCATAGAAGAAGGTCAATCGTGTCTGCATCCAGAGGCGGACACTGCTCAACGAAAACGCTGTCGACAAGTACAAAGCAGCCGAGATCGCCATGAACGCAACGATGTAAGCACCTGCATAGTTCAAGTAATGCAACAGCAGGTCGCCCACGAGTCGTCCTAGCAGTCCTTCGATGGGGATTGCGTGAATCCACAGTATGCGCCACGGCAATAGCGCCAGCAGTGCCGCTCCAAAAGCCAGCAACGCCACCGCCGAAACCGCCTTCAGTACGGGATTTTCCACCGCACGGGAGCGCATCCAGCGCACCGCAAGAAATAGCAGCATCACCGGCAGCAGGAAAGCCACCACGCCCAATGCCTGAAGCAGCAAGTCTGCCGAATAAGCGCCGACCAGACCGATCCAGTTGTGAGCAGGTCGTCCAATCGGGGGATTGGTCGCCGTGTTCAGTGAACGGTCCAAAGGTGAATACGACACCAAGGCCAGAACCATCAGCACTGACGTTGCCGTCAGCAGAATGCCGATGAGCTCATTGAGCCTCTTACTATTCGTAGGAACAAACAAGCGGGAGAGAATCGTCATATTTGGCGTAGGAGGACAGCGATCAGACACACCCAACCTTAGCGCGATTGTGAACCGCACCACAGCCGTCCGATCAACGCCAGAGCCAGACTATTATGACGCAATCCGGAGAAAAAGCGCAGGGCAATCGGCTCTGCACAGGTTAGCGAGTAGATTCATCCCACGTAAAGCCAGTCTCAAGGCGGTCAAGATTTTGCTAAAGCGGCGGCGGGTCAGTTCCATCATCGGCTCCGTAAGGATTCGATGACGCATAATCGGTTCAGAGATTGCTATAAGAGGGAAGCGCCTGATTGCAAGGCGTTTCCCTCCGGTTTGCGTCCCGTATGCGGCTACGGACCTGTAACCTTAACAGCCAGCACTGAGTATGCCGGAATCGTGATAGTTGCCTGTGAACTCGTGCCATTGGGCGTAAGCGTTAACGCGCTCCCGGTAAGGTCGCTAGACGGAGAGTATGTTGACGAATTGAGTAGGTATTGAGTGGCCGTGGGATTGCTGAAGCCGTGTTTTCCAAGCGTCACTACTGCGTTCGAGATTGCGGTTCCCGTAGGATTCACCAACACCAAGGAGTCTGAGCTGGACGTGTAGAATCCCGTAGCTATCAATCCAGCAGAGCTCATCGCGCTGGAAATGGAAACCGAGTTGGCAAGGTTTCCTCCATTTGCGTGTAAGTCGAGGAAGTTCGGACTGGCCAGCAACTCAAAGGCCCGGAACTGTGGGTAGGGAAGCTGCAGTCCTGAAGTGCCGCAGCCGTAGGTGCCGTCGCCCGTATATCCCAATAGGCAGAACGGCTGGTTACTGGCCGAGTAGTAGCTCAAGTGCTGGAGCATTGGTGTGCCGTCATAAACAGTGTTCATGAGCAGCGAGAACACCATCGTGTTCCACACAGGGGAGTACGTAGGGCTATTCTTGCAGCAGTCGTTATAAAAATCCCAGTCATCATTAAATTCGTCCAAGAGAACAGGAACCGTATAGCTGCCGCTCTGTGCCGCCGTGGCAATGCTTTTGTAGATTGGTGCAATACCGGTTGTCGTGCTGATCGTGCGCGAGTAAAGCGAAGCCGTGCTGCCAGTGCCGTCCCAGGTCATCGTGTGGCTCACATCGGATCCGGCTGGGTACTGGTGGTAGCTCACGAAATCCACCAACTGGGCCCCATTGTTTGTTACCTGAACCAGCTGTGAAATCCAGTAATTCGATCCGTAGTAATTTCCAAGGCCGGGACCGCCCACCATGATAGTCACTCCATCGGCGGCGGCCTGCTGTTTCATCGCGATAGCCACTGGCTGGTAGAGTGCCTTGTACTCGTTCAGGAGTTGCTGGTCAGCATCGCCGGAGTTAACTCCGCAAAACTGATTTGGTTCGTCTGCCTCGTTCCAAATCTCGTAATAGGACACCAACTCAGGAAAGTTCTGGTCGATGTGTGCCACATATTTTGCTGCAATGGATGCATAGGCATTGTTATCCGTGGGAGCCGCATTGTACGCATGCGAATTCGAAGCCGTGCACGGAGAAGTAGCTGGCTGCAACCACGTCGGCGTGTAGGCGATCATCAGAATCGCTTTCATCCCGACTTGCTGCAACTTGGCGAGAATTGGATCGATCAACGTCCAATTCGGAGTCTGCGATGCGAACACGCTCTGCACATTTGCGTACAGACGAGTTCCTCCGATCCCATTCGTGACCAGTGTTTGCATCTCGGAAACATCAGAGATGTTGCCAAGTTGAGAACCGAAAAGGCCTGCAGGAATCGCAACTCCACTCGAACGTCCATTGAAATCTATCGTGATATCCCCGCCTTGGGGAATCCCCGTGGCCTGAACTGTAACGGTGGCGTTACCTGACTTGGTCGTGTCCGCCACGCTCGTAGCCGTAATCGTGTGTTGTCCGGCTGTGCTCGGGGCGGTATACAAACCCGCAGTAGAGATAGTTCCGACCGTTTCGTTTCCACTCGTAACTCCATCCACAGACCAAGTGACAGCTGTGTTCGACGATCCCGTTATAGTGGCTTGGAACTGCTGCGTTGCTCCAGCTTGAATCGATGCGCTTGCGGGTGTTACCGCCACAGAAATTGTCTGCGTGACTGTAACAGTCGCACTGGCTGACTTGGTTGTGTCTGCGGCGCTCGTAGCCGTAATCGCGTGTTGTCCAGCCGCCTCAGGTGCAGTGTACAAACCCGTGGTAGAGATGGTTCCAACTGTTGTATTTCCCCCCGCGACTCCATCCACGGCCCATGTCACGGCTGTAGTCGAAGACCCGGTTACGGTAGCCTGGAACTGTTGCGTTGCTCCGGCTTGAACGGATGCGCTCGCGGGTGTTACTGCCACAGAAATCGTCTGCGTGACTGTAACAGTAGAACTGGCTGACTTGGTTGTGTCTGCGGCGCTCGTAACTGTAATCGTGTGTTGTCCCGTCGTAGTGGGTGCGGTGTACAGTCCTGTGGTGGAGATGATCCCGACGGTCGCGTTTCCGCCGGTGACTCCATCCACGGCCCATGTCACGGCTGTATTCGAAGACCCGGTTACGGTAGCCTGGAACTGTTGCGTTGCTCCGGCCTGGATGGCTGCGCTCACAGGTGTTACTGCCACAGAAATTGTTTGCGTGGCTGAAACAGTAGCACTGGCTGACTTGGTTGTGTCTGCGGCGCTCGTCGCTGTAATCGTGTGTTGTCCCGCCGTGGTGGGCGCTGTGTAAAGTCCCGCAGTGGAGATGGTTCCGACGGTCGCGTTTCCGCCCGCGACTCCATCCACTGTCCAAGCGACGGCTGTGTTCGAAGACCCTGTAACGGTGGCTAAGAACTGTTGCGTCGCTCCCGCCTGAATGGACGCGCTCGATGGCGAGACGGTTACGGTTACTGATATGGAGGGCGCGCTTGATGCGGTGCCGCTTCCGCAACCGCTCAGCGCAAAAATGGCCAAGCATGCCAGCAGGAACGGAACAACGAGCGAATGAACGCGAGAATGGTCGGAACTTTGCGGGCGGAAGAACATTTGTGCGCCTCTCCAAGGACAGTCGCCAACATTGAAGACTTAGTTTCCTAAATTCCATGCGGGCAACTTACAAACTCGGCTAAGGGTGTTTGAGTGCTGATTCTGGCAAATAGGATTCCTGTAGAAAAAGGAATTTACAAAAAGATCGGGGCCGTGTTGGCGGCCCCGATCAGCCACTTTGAGTGGCCATAGGTTCATTTGATTATCATTTTCTTCAACTTACGAAGCCTGTTACCTTACCTGCCTTATTTCAGCGCGAACCATAGGACCATCGCGCCCACCACAATTCGATATACGGCGAATGGAACAAAGCCTCGCGTCCTCACCCAGTTCATGAACCAGGCCACCACGCCATAGGCCACGATGAAGCTGATTATGAAACCGATGGCCAGCGTGATCCAGTTTTGCGCGCTCATTGCCAAGTGTCCAATTGCCGCCGGTTCGCCATGGTGTGGACGCAGGCTCTTGAACAGGTCGTAGCAAGTTGCCACTACCATCGTAGGGATCGAGAGAAAGAAGGAGAACTCCAGGGCTGACGATCTCGACATTCCAGCCAACTGCCCAGCGGCAATGGTAGACATGGAACGCGACGTGCCAGGAAATACCGCCGAAAGCGTCTGGCAAAGACCGATCCAGACTGCTTGCCCAAGCGACATCTCTTCGACATGATCGGTGTCATGCGTCAACGCCCCACGTGTGTAGAGTGCGTCGATCACCCACATGATTATGCCTCCGATCACCAGCGAAGCTCCCATAATCACGAGGCTCTCCAAATGCTTCCCGATCACCTTAGTCAGCAGAAACGCCGGAGCCGCCGTGCATAAGAAAGCAATCGTTACCAGAGTCAGTGGGTGAGTAAGCACGGTGTGGTTTCCACGCTCCCCATTCGGGAAGGTGGCTAGAAACTTTGCAATGCGTTCCCGAAAGTATATGGGCAGCGTGAGGATCGCGCCCAGTTGGATCACGATGGCAAACATTTTCCAGTACCCGTCGTCTAGGGCAATACCCAATAGAGACTGGCAAATGCGCAAATGCGCCGTGGAACTGACCGGAAGAAACTCCGTCAATCCCTCAACGATTCCAAGGATGAGAGCGAGAATGTAATCATGCATGGCAATATTTCGAGTGTATCAGCTCGCAAAACGAATTGACTGCAGTCTATTCGACTGCAGTCCCATAAACAGCAACGCTATTTTGTGCCATGTAGAGAATGCGCTCTGCCTTGGCATTCCACTCGGGACTGGCATTCTTTTCGATAGCCTTCTTCGCAGCCGCTTCGGCCCGCTTCTGTGCATCGGGAACCTTCTTGCTCTGCCCCTCGCCGCTGTAAATCGACATCACAGCCGCCCATCGATAGGCAGCGTTGTAATAAGCCTCAGCGGCATTCGGAGAGTTGGGATGCTCGTTCGCGTACCTCTCGTAAATCTCCGCTTCCTTCTCAGGACACTTCGAGGCTCCCGCCCAGTCGCCACACATCTTGTTTTCGAGCATCTGGAAAGCTGCCATGTCGGCCCACTTAGTGCCCGGAAACTTCTTGTGCACCAGTCGCATAGCCTGCTCGTCGATCGGCATCCGATCGTCCGGACTCATCGCCTTCGATGACGGACGCGATTGCACGTCTTCCTTGTCAAGTTGCCACTGAATATCGGCCGCGCGATAAAGAGCTTCACCCGCGAGCGGCGATTTTGGAAACAAGTCGAAGACCCGGTAATAGAGCCGCTTGGCATCTCCCGCTGCGCCCTTGCGCCCGTGGCTACGGCTGGCCTCGTCTTCGCAGGCTGCTGCCTCGCCGAACAGAATCTCGTCGCCCTTTGCGGTCTGTTCGCTAATGTATCCCTTTTCCAATATCCATGCCGTCACGTTGCGTGCCTGGCTAGCCTCGGGATCTGGATTGTAGGGCGCGTCCATTAAGGTTGCGATAACGTGTACCCACCCAGGAGTACGCTCCAGTACCACCGCCTCGCGACCACGGTCCGCCGTCGCCAGTTTCGCGCTGGTTACGTCAGGAGCCAAGTAGAGCACGGCCTTCCGGATGATCGTTCCGCGTTCTGCTGCCAAGGCTGTACCGTTTAGCAGCGCGAACATCAGTCCGCACATCACCACCATACGCCGCAAGCTAGGTTCAACGAGCGAACTCTTTCTTGTTCCGCCTTGTGCCAGCATCGTTATTTACCCTCCAGCACTTCTGCCACCTGCTTCGGATCGGCGTTCCCGCCGCTAATGATAGCCACAGTCTTACGGCTTTTCGGGAGTCCTTCGCGATGGAACATCCATGCCGCCATCGTCACCGCCCCACTGGGTTCAGCCATTAGTCGCGCGCCGGTGATGATCTCCCGCATCGCCCGACGAATCTCGTCCTCGCCGACCGTCACCACGCCATCAAGGTATGTTGTGAGATGCTCGAAGTTCGCCGTGCCGATGCTCTGCGTGCGCAGTCCGTCTGCTACTGTACTTGCCGCGTTATCTGCATCAATGCGGACTACGTGACCCTGACGTAAACTCTGCTGCGCGTCGTTGGCTAATTCTGGTTCCACGCCAATAACCTTGGCCCTGCTGCCGCTAAGTTTCACTGCCGCAGCCACACCGCCAGAAAGTCCACCACCGCCCACCGGCACCAAAACCAATTCCACGTCGGGTAGGTCTTCAAGGATTTCGAGTCCCGCCGTGCCTTGTCCGGCGATAATCTGTAAATCGTCGTAGGGTGGAATTACCACGTATCCATTTACTGACGCCAACTCCAGAGCTTTGTCCCGGCGCTCCTCGCTGCCGCTGCCGACCAGTACGATCTCCGCACCCAGGGCCTTAGTGGCGTCCATTTTTACTCTGGGAGCCGATCTAGGCATCACGATGACCGCGTGAGCACCCATCGCCCTCGCCGCATAGGCGACGCCCTGCGCGTGATTCCCCGAGGAGTAGGTGATCACTCCACACGCCAATTCCTTCGGTGTGAGCGATGCAATCTTGTTATAAGCCCCGCGCAATTTGAAGCTGCCAATGGGTTGCAAGTTTTCGGGCTTGAAGTAGAGTTCCTCACCCGTTCCCGCGCTTGTCGCTCCGAAGTAGCGCACCAAAGGAGTGTGCACGGCCACACCCTTCAGCCGATGCTGTGCCTCAATCAAATCTTCCAATGAGATCATCGTTTAACTTGCCGTTTGCCTTAACCGCGCTGTGCGCTTGATGTATCCAGCAGGTCTAGCATCTGTTTCATCCAATGTACCAGCCGCAACTGGTCCATCGCGCTCGCTCCACCCACTTCCACGTGTCCAATCGCTGGAGAGATCAGTGCAGCTTTCAAGACCCCCTTGGGCAGATCGTGCTCCAGCCACAATGTTTCTGTCGGAGGTACAACGTTATCCGACGCCCCGTGCAGCAACATGACCGGGACATGAATCTTGGAAAGATAGAAATGAGGAGACGCGGCGTCGAGGTCCGCCTGTGCCTGTGCCAACGTGCGACGGGTATCCGGTATGAGCGACTTGGTGTCGTGAGCAAAAAGCAGCGCCATGCGGGCCTGCCCACGAGGGCTTAACTTGGCTGCGTCCGCGTGAGCCTCTGGCATATCTTCCCAGAGCAGAGTGCGTAGCGTAAGCCGTGCTTGTGGGACATCGTCTGGAGCAAAGTAGGCTGACACATGAGAGTAGGCCGTCACCAACGATCCGTACTCATGCGCTTTCATCTTTAAAAGGGCGCCATCGGGAGCGCGCGTCTCGTCTGTCTCGAAGAAGTCCAGCACACGCGTCAGGTCGTCATGCGCGCCAATAGCAATCACTCCCGAGAGTTGTTTCTCGACGGACTCATCGCTCGCGGCAATCAAGGACATCCCGCCTGCGAAGCTCAAACCCAGCAAGCCAACTTTCGGAGCACCGCTCCGCCGCGCCAGCTCATGAACCGCATCGCCGATCACAACAGCCGAGCGCTTTGTAATGTTGTAGTCCGCGAGATCGTCGACCTGTGGCGTCAGCACCAGGTATCCGTGCGAGGCCAGCGCTCTCGCGAAGCGCTTTAACCGAGGCTCCTCCATCCCGAGGTGATGAACGCCGGGGACGACAACCACCGCGCCAGGGTGCGCGATTCCTATCGGGTGATAAATTCGTCCCCGCGAGGGCACCACACTGGAGAAGGTAATCATTTCTTCTGAAACCGGATTCGCATCGAAACGGGAGAGCGCCGAATCCTGCATATCTGCAATCACCATCAGCGTCGATACCGCGCGCAGATGATCGTAGATCGTAGGGGTGAATGCAAGAATCAGAAGCGGCGTAAAAGCAAGAACAATGAGCTTCCTGGAGTACCGCTGGAGTGGGGGTTGCGGTTGTGGCGCGGGTTTCGCCGCGGGTATTCGCGCCGGGGTTGCTGCTGTAGACATAGATTCGTTGTACCCCGATTCCCCTGTGAAAGGAAAGCCCGAGTGTTACTGTCCTTTATCATTTCACGCCTGAGCGCCTTAGTTGCTGATTTTATTTGCCTGATTTCGCGTGCCACCCTGCCAAAACGTGGAAGGGGCACGGAATTGATCCGCGCCCCTTCCATCTTTCACGATAAACAAGTGCCTTAAATCTCCACGATTACAGGAATAATCAACGGGCGTCTCTGAGTGCTGCGATTGATATATCGCTTCAGGTCCACCCGGATTTTCTCTTTGATCATGCCGTAATCGGCCACTTCTTCCTTGGTCGAATGTTCAAGCGTCCTGCGCACCGTGCCGCGAGCCTCTTCCACGAAGCCGTTGTCGTCGGGAGCACCAGCGAAACCGCGCATTACGATTTCCGGTGTACCTTCCAACTTTCCGGTCAGCTTGTTCACTGCCAGAATAGGCATCACGAATCCGTCTTCGCTGAGGTGTTTGCGGTCACGGATGATGAGTTCTTCGACAATATCTGAGTTTGAGCCGGAGTCGATGCAGACGCGACCTACCGGGGCCTCACCCACACGCCGGGCACCCAGTTCGTCAAATTCGAGAATGTCTCCAGTCTCGATCATGATCACGTTTCCGACCACGCCCTTCATCGCGCCCGCCATTTCGGCGTGCCGTTTCAGTTGACGATATTCCCCATGAACCGGTATGAAATATCGTGGGCGCACCAGGTTAATCAGTAACTTCAACTCTTCCTGGCTGGCATGTCCGCTGACATGAACCGGTGGTTGAGAGCCGTCATCGTAGATTACCTTGGCATCGCGCCGGAACAAGTGATCGATTACGCGGTAGATACCCTTTTCGTTGCCGGGAATCACGCGCGAACTTAGAACAACAGTATCCCCAGCCTCAATCTTTGCGTGACGATGGTTGTCCACTGCTGCACGGGAGAGAGCACTCATCGGTTCTCCCTGCGTACCGCTAATCATCACCATCACTTGCTCAGGCGGAAAATCCCTGATTTGCGCAGGAGTAATAAACGCCGAGGCAGGCAGATTGATGTAACCCAGGTCCTGCGCGATCTCCGTCGACTCAGTCAAACTGCGGCCTACCAGAGCGACCTTGCGGTGGAATTGGTGTGCCATCTCCGTCGCCATCTTTATTCTGTGAATGGATGACGAGAAACAGGAGACGAATAGTCGTCGCTTGGTATGCACAAAAATCTCTTCGAACTTCGGTCGTACGGCCCGTTCGCTAGGCGTATAGCCGGGCCGCTCCACGTTCGTAGAGTCTTGCATAAGTGCAAGCACACCTTCCTTGCCATATTCGGCGAAGGCATGCAGATCAAACATCTTGTTATCTGTCGGAGTTAGATCGATCTTGAAGTCGCCGGTATGAATGAGCACGCCGAGCGGCGTATGGACGGCCAAGGCAACGGCGTCCACAATCGAGTGTGTAACTTGTATCGGATGAATCGTGAAGGGGCCAAGCTGGAAGCGTTTCCCCGGTATCATTTCGTTCAGTTCTGCGTTGTCAAGCAGACCGTGCTCTTCCAGTTTGTCTTCCACATAGGCCAGGGTGAACTCCGTGCCATAGATCGGCACATTCAATTCGGAGATCAGCCACGGAATGCCGCCAATATGGTCTTCGTGCCCGTGCGTCAACAAAACTCCGCGAACCTTATCGCGGTTTTCAATCAGGTAAGTGAGGGCAGGAACGACGATATCCACGCCGAGCAATTCGTCCTCAGGAAACATCATTCCGGCATCGATGACAATAATGTCATCGTTCCAGCGGATGGCCATGCAGTTCATTCCGAACTCGCCCAGACCACCTAGAGGTACTATGTGAAGTTTTCCGGCTGGCATAAACCTTGATGCTAGCACATACGGAGACCCTCAGCAGCATTCCCGATCGGCACATCTCTTGGGGAGTAGCGCTTTCAATCCTCGGAATCTGCAAGATTGGGTGCCGCAAGACTTTCGTTTGTGCCACCTTTCTCTTCGGGCTGCATCCGAATACACTGGTGCGCAATGGCTGATCCTCAAACAAAAAACTCGTGGCTTGCCCGTCGTCTGGAGACCGTACTGAAATCTACGCTCGCCCGTGCCTATGATTCCGTCCGAGTGGAGCCTGAGGAGTACCTGATGCACCTCCGAATGGCGCACGGTGTTCCGGTACAAACCTACGAAGGATTGTTCTCGGTTCCTGTCGCGGAACTTGATTCCATCGCGCAGCAGACTGTGAGCGGTGCCATGAAGCTGGCCGGAGCTGAAGGTGCGGGCATGGGGTTTGGTGGATTCGCCACCGTTGTGCCCGACCTGGGAATCCTATCGGCCATCACCATGCGCATGGTGCAGAAGCTCAGCCTTATCTATGGCTTTCAGTACAACACGGACGAAGAGGTAGCCGAACTCTGGATCGCAGCAGCCACCGCTGCGGGCGTCGATATCAGCAAGGAACTGCTGGAGAAAACCTTGCTGAAGACATTCGTGCAACGGGTGATCGGTCGCATCGCAGCCCGCTTCAGCACTGAATTTGCGGAGAAAGCGGTTGCCCGCGCGTTCCCCGTGCTCAGCTCTGCCGTGGGTGCCGTGCTCAACTACTATTTTGTACGCACTTGGGGGAAACGTGCCTTAGCACATTTCCATCAACGCCACCTCGACGAACGAAACCGTCGGGCTGCCCAACCTATACTGCTGGGTCCGGCATCAGCTTCCAGTCGTTAGCCGACTCGACTGTCGGAACTACCGGATTGCGATCGGACGTTCTTTCATCAATTCCGTGAAGCGTTCGTCCTTCACGACCTGTGCGAATTCCTTGTCGCGATAGACATCATTGATCCTCGGGTAGCCTTCTTCGATGGCGCTTCGCAAGAAATGCAGCGTCCGGTCCAAATCCCCGCTTCCGGCGAAGAGTCGCGCCATGACAAATGAGAACTGTGCACGATCCTGCGGTGAACCCATGTGAGCGCTCACGCCGTTGCGCGATACACGCTCAAAGAACGATGGGTCCAAAGCAAAAGCCTTGCGATACTCGGACACTGCCCGTTCAATCTGGCTGGTATCTATGAGCGCGGCGGCAAGATTGTTGTGAAAGGATGCCGAATCAGGCTTGAGCGAGATGGCCCGTTGGTAGATGCGGATCGCATCGTCATACTTGTTCCGCATGTAGTAAGTTACGGCCAAATTGTTCCAGGCCTCCGCAAGGTGCTTATCTTTGCGGACCGCCCGTTTAGCGGCCTTCTCGGCGTCTGCTGGACGCTGCAGAAGCAGGTCGGAAATCGCAATTTTGTTGTAGTACTCGGCAGTCGAATGCTTACGGATTGCTTCGCGATAACAATCTACCGCGGAGAGATAGTCTTTACCTTCCCGCATCCGATCGCCTAACTGATCTAACTGCTCCGCCGTCATGGCGCGCATTTCGGAGAGACTGGGCGCGACGGGTGCAGTACGTTGCGTGATCGTCGCGGATGGAGTTTCCTGTTTATGCGATTGGGCGGGACGTGAAGTTTGTTCGTCGTACGAGGTCTGTGTCTGCGGCGCGTTCGCGGCGGCCAGAGAGCACGCAACCGCTAGCGTGAAGCAAGCCATACTGAGAGAACGGAGAGCCATGCCCTACACCCCCAAAGCGGCACCGGAACTCACATCCGGTGACTGCTTTCAACGTGCCTCAGAATGTTAGACCTATCTGGGGTTAGAATCGCTCTCGTCTTGATTTTTATTTTTGTCCTTGTCGTCTCCCCCGCCAAAAACTCCGGCCACTTTACCCCAGAAGCCCTTCTTGTTGTCCTGAGGTGGTTGGCCTTGCCCCGGTGCGGGTTGCGCTCCGCCCGGAGCTCCCGCGGCCTGACGCGGTTGGTTTGGAGGGATAAGTTTTCCCGGCTGATTTACCGGCGGCACAGCCGGCGGAGCTCCACCAAATATCTTCTGGAAGACATTGCGCTGATCGGCCCGGTCGCAAGTCTCTTTGGGTTCTGATCCTTCCACAAAGGCGGAATCATAATCTTCTGGGCAGCTTGCGGTAGCTAGCAGGTTGGTCGTCTTATCTAGCGAAACCGTTACCACCCCGGACGGCGGAGTAAAGCTTGCCGTGTTGCTGTATTGTGGCAGCTTCACAGCTTTTTTCATGAACTCTGCCCATATCGGACCCGCTGTCGGGCCACCTTCCAGCTTTAAATCGCTGTAGTCGTCATAGCCAACCCAAACAATGCAAAGTAGGTTGCTGGTATAACCTGCGAACCACGCATCGTGAGACGTTCCTGTTTTGCCCGCCGCAGGGGCAGTAAAGCCGCGCGCCCGAACCGTAGCGCCTGTGCCATGATCGAGCACGTTCTGCATCATGTTCGTGATTACATAGGAAACGCGTGGGTCGAGTACCGGACGCTTATCGTTGTGGAAGTCTTCCACAACGTCGCCGTTGGCCGCGCGGATTGAATGAATAAGTAACGGGTCGACGCGAACACCGCTGTTGGCCAAAACCGTATAGGCTCCCGCCATTTCCATCGGGCTTGCGTCGTAAGCTCCCAAGGCAGCCGCTGGAGTTGCCTTAACGCTGGGAATGCCCGCGCTCCTCGCAAGCTCTGCTACTTTGTCGTAGCCCACCATCTCGGCCATCTTGACCGTGGCATTATTCAGGGAAAACTGGAGTGCGTAGCGAGCCGTCACTTGCCCGTGGTACTTGTTCCCGAAATTGTGTGGATCGTACTCCTTGCCGTCGAACTCAAACGTTGTCGGAGAGTCGTCAATCAGTGAAACCTGCGTGAATACCGGATCCGTGCCCTGCGCCGTCAGCGCGGAGTTCATCGCCGCCGCATAAACAAACGGCTTAAAGATAGAACCAGTAGGACGCTTGGCAATTGCGTGATTCAATTGGCTGAATCCGTAGTTCCTGCCGCCCACCATGGCTAGCACTTCGCCGGTATGTGGGTCCAGTGCTACCAGCGCCACCTGCGGAATCGGACCGGTGGTCTTGGTCTCCTCCACCTTGGCGTCCTTGCCCTTGCCAATCTTCGTTCGCCGGGTGCGCTGCTTTGCTACCTGATCATCTACAAGCTTGATGCCTTCTGCCACAGACTCGGCCGCCGCATGCTGCAGGTCAGGATCGATGGTCGTGTAGATTCGGTAGGCGTTCTCGTTCAGGTCAGTTCCTGAGTATTTGTTCGCGAGAGTGTCCTTCACCAAATCGACGAAATAGGGAGCGTCGCTCGCCTCTACGTTCGGGGGGGCCAGTTTGAGCGGAGTCGCCTTTGCAGCCTCACACTGCTCGCGGGTAATCGCCCCGGTTTCAACCATCGAGTCCAGCACAATATTGCGCCGCTCGATTGCTCTTTCCGGTCGTTTGTAAGGATTCCAAAGATTGTTTGGCGACTGGATGATGCCAGCTAGCAACGCCGCCTCGGGAAGAGTGATTTCCTTTATGTCCTTGCCAAAATAGGAGCGTGCCGCTTCGCCGAAGCCGGTGATTGAGAATGACCCACGCTGACCCATGTACTCTTGGTTCGCATAGAACTCAAAGATCTGCTGCTTATTGAACTTCTGCTCCAGTTCAATTGCAATCAGCATTTCTGTCGCTTTTCGCGTGAATGTCTTCTCAGGCGTCAGGAAGAAGTTGCGCGAAATTTGCATGGTGATCGTTGAAGCGCCCCGGCGCCTGCCCACCCCACGAAGATCATTGATAGACGAGCCAATCAAGCTGAACCAGTTAATGCCGCTGTGCTCGAAAAACTTGCGGTCTTCGATCGCAAGCACTGCATCCACCATCACCTTAGGCATGTCGTCATAGCGCAGAATCTGGCGCTTGGTACGATCCTGACCTTGGAAAAGGGCAGTCAGTAGCTCCGGTTCCAATTCATAGGAATCCAACGCTGCGCCTGAGTTTGCACCTATTCCCACGATGCGCTCTACACGTTCGTCCGGGCCGTCGAGAATCTTCGCTCCATCAGTAGAGTGATAGGACTCCGGACCTGGACGAACCTCGATTCCGTCTCCAACGATGCGGAAGGTACCCATTGGAGCGTCGGCCTTGTTTTCTGCGTCCAGATATCCGGCATGCCGTAGCGTTGTTGCAATCTGCGAGGGTGAGAACTTATCCCCGGGATGGACTGTGACAGCTCGTGCGAAGATCTTTGCCGAAGTCGAGAAGATCTGCCCGCTCATCTTTGCAGTGATGATGTGGTCATACTTCACGTAAAAGAACGCGAAGGCTCCGAAACAGAAAAACGCGAGAATGATGAAGACTGCGATGGCTGCGCGGAGAATAGGACTGCGCGAACCGGAGGAGGAGCTCGGAATTTTCAGTTTGATGGCCACGTCGATGCTCCTTGTATTGTAAGGCACCAGAGTGACGCAAGGAAGTCGTCCGGCTAAAAGCCTATCTCGGGAATCACTGATTGGATGAGATTGTCCGCATGGCCAAGGTGGAAAAAGACACGGGGCATCAAGAATGCCACGCGTTAAAGCAATCTGGGAATGGAAAAGGCCCGGCGCTCTTGCTAAGCTCCGGGTCTTTCTAACTGTGCAGAATTACTATTTCATCACGTTCTTGTTCTTCGTAGCGGTCCTAAAATTCAGATCAAAAGGGTAAATTGGCATATCCACGTGAACAGAGTACTCGGCTGTGATGCCCAACTCACTTCCTCCGCGCGTCACCTTAATCTCCTCTGGCGTGAGAGGAACATCAATCTCGCGGGCTTTTTCGGCGACGGCCTTCGCAATCTCATCCTCGCTCTTGTTGGTATAGGTGTAAACCATCGCCTGATCATCCAGCATTTGGCCCAGTTTGAAGTCACCCCAGTAAGCGGGAATCACCTTGTAGAGGACAAAACCCCCGACAAGCAGCACCAGTAGCCCGAAAATCGCTTTCATGGATTCCTCCTAAGCTAGCGGATTGTACAGACCTTGCAAATGAGTCAGCGTCTCAGCCACGGCAACTTCCACAGATTGAGCTTTGGCCCGTTCTACCACTTCCACCTTGCCGTCAGCCAGCTTCTTGCCAACGTTCACGCGATACGGAATCCCAACGAGATCAGCATCCTTGAATTTCACTCCAGGACGTTCGTCGCGATCATCGAGTAACACGTCATACCCAGCGGCTTCCAACTCTGCAGCGATCTTCTCGGACGCTTCCAGCAAACTTGCGTCCTTCACGTTCGTGGGCACCACTACCACGGTAAAGGGAGCAATCGAAGGTGCTAGCCAGAAGCCGTTATTGTCATGATTCTGCTCAATACATGAGGTCAGAATCCGCTCGACGCCGATTCCATAGCTACCCATGATGATTGTGACTTCTTTTCCGTCTTTGTCCAGAACCTTCGCGCCCATCGAGTCAGCGTACTTGGTTCCCAGTTTGAAGATGTGTCCGATCTCCACTGTCTTGCCGAGCTTCAACGGTTCTCCACAGCGTGGGCAGCCTTCGCCTTCCACCACGTTTCGCAGATCGGCATAGCCAGTGACTTCAAAGTCAACGCCCACAGTCAGGCCCGTGAAGTGATGATCCGGTTCGTTGGCTCCGCCCACCAGATTCTTACGTCCCCGCAGGGCTTCGTCCATCAACACTACGAACTGATCGGCATCGCCCAGGTATCCGGCCTTGCCTTTGTTCTCCACAACGCGAACTTGCTTCAGTCCCACCGGGCCTAAGTATCCAGCCGGAGAACCAAAGTACTTCACGATCTCCTCTTCGACCATGGGGCGGAACTCACGTCCGCCTATGGCTCCAGAGAGCTTGGCTTCATTCATCTGGTCGTTGCCGCGCATCAGCACCAACAAAGGACGATAGATCGCATGCCCCGCTGTCGTTGTGCCATCGGTCATCACATAAGCCAGCGACTTCATGTTGTTGTTTACAGGAGTCTTCAGGAACGCAGCTACATCATCAATCGTCTTTGTTCCTGGCGTGTGAATCTTCTCGCGTACTCCGCTGGCAGTTGCATCCAGCTCTGGAACGGCTTCGAGTTTTGAAGTTGCCTTTTCCAGATTCGCCGCGTATCCGCATTTGCCGCAAGAAGCTACAAGGTCTTCTCCGGCATCGGTGTAAACCATGAACTCCTGTGACTGCGATCCGCCCATCGAACCCGAGTCTGCCTCGACGGCGACAAAGTCCAGTCCGCAGCGTTTAAAGATGCGGCGATAAGCTGCATCGTGCAGATCAAAGCTCTTATCTAGCCCCGCCCGATCAATATCAAAAGAGTACGAGTCCTTCATCGTGAACTGGCGCACTCTCAACAGTCCGCTCTTGGGGCGCGGTTCGTCGCGGAACTTCGTTTGTATCTGGTACCAGATCTGCGGCAATTGTTTGTAGCTGCGCAGTTCTTTGCGCGCGATGTCAGTCATGATTTCTTCATGGGTCATGCCGAGACAAAGATCCGCTCCCTTGCGATCTTTCAGTCGGAACATGTTGTCGCCCATTACGTCCCAGCGTCCGCTGGCTTCCCAAACTTCGCGCGGATTCAGGGCTGGCAGATATAGTTCCTGCCCAATCGTGTCCATCTCCTCACGAACGACTTTCGTGATTTTGAGAATGGTCCTCTGGGCCAGGAATAGGTAGGAGTAGATTCCAGATGCCAACTGCCGGATATATCCGGCCCGCACGAGAAATTTGTGACTGGCAACTTCCGCATCAGCAGGCGCTTCACGAAGCGTAGGGATAAACAACTTGGACCAGCGTTGCATAAGAATGATGGATTCCCGTCTTTGTAGTGTTGAAAGCTGATTGTAACAATTCATATGCTGGTCGTCAGTGCCGAATCGCCAGCACACCCCAAAGCTGGGCGCCCGCCACTCACACCGTTGAACTCCCCATTCACCACGAATAAGTTACTCCCGGCTACGTGTCGCATTGTTTCTATGCGCTTGCACACGGTACACTCTCAGAAAGCTATCGCCCGGATTCCGGCTTGCGGCACCCTCTCCTGTCCGGAACATTTACGGGATTAGCTTTTAGGAGGCAACACATTGTCGTCGCAAAATAGGTTTCTATTCACGTCTGAGTCGGTGACCGAGGGGCATCCCGACAAAATTGCAGACCAGATCTCTGATGCAATCCTCGACGCCTGCCTGGAGCAGGATCCGTACAGCCGCGTAGCATGTGAGACTCTCACGTGTACCGGTCTCGTCGTGATTGCTGGCGAAATCACCACTAGCGCTTATGTCGACTTCCAGGCATTGGTGCGCGGCGTTGTCAGCTCAATCGGATATGACAATGCCCTATACGGCTTCGACTCGAATACCTGCGCGGTGATTTCGAGCATCAACAAGCAGAGTGGCGATATCGCCATGGGTGTGGACACCGGCGGCGCTGGCGATCAGGGCATGATGTTTGGATATGCCACGAACGAGACGCCTGAACTGATGCCAACACCAATCTCGCTGGCCCACAAACTTGTGCTGAAACTTACCGAAGTGCGCAAGTCAGGCAAACTGCCCTATCTGCGTCCAGACGGCAAGAGCCAGGTCACGGTGGAGTACGACGAAAGCGGCAAGCCTCTCCGCATTGACGCCGTGGTGATCTCGACTCAACACGCTGATTCAGTTACTACCGAACAGCTACGCGCCGACATCCTCAAGCTAGTCATTCAGTCCACACTGCCTGCCAACCTGCTCGACGAAAACACCAAATACCACATCAATCCGACCGGACGTTTCGTTGTTGGCGGACCGATGGGTGACACTGGTTTGACGGGCCGCAAGATCATCGTAGATACCTACGGTGGCATGGGGCGTCACGGTGGCGGTGCGTTCAGCGGTAAGGATCCGACAAAGGTAGATCGCTCTGCTGCATACATGGCTCGCTACATTGCTAAGAACATTGTTGCTGCAGGTCTTGCCGATCGCGCTGAAGTTCAGCTCGCTTATGCCATTGGTGTTGCCGAGCCGGTTAGCGTGTTGGTAGAAACCTTTGGTACAGGTAAAGTGAATCGCGATGTACTCGGAGACTTAGTACGCAAGAACTTCTCTTTGACGCCGAAAGGCATCATCGAGTCGCTGAACCTGCGTCGCCCTATCTTCCAGAAGACCGCTGCTTACGGGCACTTTGGCCGTACTGATGTGGATTTCACTTGGGAGAAGACCGATAAGGCCGAAGCATTGCGCGAAGGTGCAAAGGCTGCCCTAGCTGCTACAAAGTAGATTAGTGTCTTGTAGTCCGATTCAGTAAAAGAGGACGTCGCGATTTGCGGCGTCCTCTTAGTTGTTACGAAGATGACTTGTAAGTGTTTGGAGGTTCGTTGCTAGGCGCACTTAGTTGGCCCGGTAACAAGTGTTTCTCTTTCATGATCTGTTCGGCGCGATCCAATGCCTCTTGGATGTTATTGCAAATATTCGCCAACCCAATCTTTTGTGCGAAATCGCTTTGGTGGATTAAACGCGAGGGGTGCTCCTTGGCACCGCACAATAACAGCGTGCGTCCAGAGGCATTCAGGCGATTTGATATATCCTCGATTGCACCCAACCCCGTAGAGTCGATTGCACTCATTCCTCGTAATCGAAGAATGACCACGGGGGGCAGCGTGTTCAATCGATGGAGGATGACTTCAAGTTTTTGTGCAGCTCCGAATAGCAGTGCCCCTTGCACGGTAAAGACCTCGACGTAATCAGGGATGTGCTTATCGTGCAACAGGTGGGCGCGTCCGGTCAGAATGTAATCCTTCGTGACTGAAGAGACTGACGTGGTTTCGGCAACACTGCGGATAAAGGTAAGTGCTGCGAGAATCATGCCGAACTCGACGGCTGTCGTCAGATCGGCCATGACAGTTAGACCAAAGGTGACCAGCCAAACCGCTACTGCGGATTTGGTAACTCGCAACAGGCGCAATGTTTCAGCCCATTGGCCCATGTTATAGCTGACTACAAACAGTATCGAAGCCAGTACAGCCATCGGAATGAAACGCGCAAGCGGCGCGGCGAATAACAGTACAGCAAGTAACGTCACGGAGTGAACTATTCCAGCGACGGGAGTTTTAGCTCCTGAGCGGATGTTGGTTGCCGTGCGGGCAATTGCGCCCGTTGCAGGCAACCCGCCAAAGATTGGCGAAACAATGTTCGCGATACCCTGGGCGACTAACTCGACATTCGGATTATGTTTATCTCCGCTCATGTTGTCAGCCACTACGGCGGACATCAGCGACTCGATTGCGCCTAACATCGCGATCGTGACCGCTGATGACATTAACGGCAGAATCATTGAAGTGTGAAACTCAGGAAACTGCAGGTGCGGCAAGCCGGAGGGAATTCCTCCGAATCGTGTTCCGATTGTTTCCACTGGGAGGTGGAATGCTACTGCAGCGGCAGTCCCCGCGATCAGCGCGACAATGTAACCCGGCACGCGCTTACTAACTCGAGGTGTGAGCAGAATAATTGCAAGCGAGGCAATTGCCAGTAACGTGGCCGAAAGTGAAACTGTGCCAGCGTGCTGGATCAGTTCGCGCATGCGGGCAAAGAACTCACCAGGATTATGTTCCAGACGCAATCCAAAGAAGTCGCGAATCTGCGTGCTGGCAATGAGTACCGCGATGCCGTTCGTGAAGCCCATTACTACAGGACGGGGAATGAACTGCACTGCTTTGCCCAAACCCGTAACGCCCATGATGACGAGCATGACTCCGGCCATCATGGTGCACAGAAAGAGTCCGTGAATGCCGTGCTTGGCAAGAATCCCGGCGATGACTACAACGAATGCGCCGGTCGGTCCGCCAATCTGAACCTTTGATCCACCTAAGAGGGAAATGATGAAGCCAGTAACCACCGCGCAGTAGATGCCTGCCTGCGGAGTGAGTCCGCTGGCGATGGCAAAGGCCATGGCTAGCGGCAGCGCAACGAGTCCTACAGTTACGCCCGCTGCAAGATCAGCAGCAAAAATGCGAGCAGTATAGCCTTTGAGACAGAGAACGAACTTCGGAAGGAATTGATTCCACTGCGACTTAGTAAATTCCATGGAACTATGATCATAACTCCATTCCCCAAATAGAATTGTCAGAGTAAAAGCCTAGTCAGTACCCAAAGCAGCCTGAGTTCCTTCGAAAGTTAGTTCAATTTGAGCTTCAAACAAGCGTATGCCCCCTGTATTCTTAATCAATTATGAGTCGCGAGCAGAACTGGAAGCCTCTTACCCTTGAGAACTGGAATGACTTCGAAGCACTTTTTGGAGCGCGCGGCGCGTGTGGCGGATGCTGGTGCATGACTTGGCGGCTGCCGGTAAAGGAGTTTCGTGCGAACTCTGGGGAAGGGAATCATGTTGCGATGCGCGCTCTGGTTGAAGGCGGCGGAGAGCCCGGCGTACTGCTCTACGAAGATGGGCGTGCCGTGGCTTGGTGTGCGGTAGCGCCTCGCGAGGACTACGTGCGGCTAAGAGCTTCGAAAGTATGGGCTCCGGTAGATGACGAGAAAGTTTGGTCTGTCAGTTGTTTCTTTGTTGATAAGAAAGCGCGAGGAAAGGGACTGTCAGTTGCAGTGTTGAAGGCCGCTGTAGAGTTCGCGCACTCAAGAGGCGCAAGGATTGTAGAGGGGTATCCGCAGGAATTAAAAGAGAAGCTGCCGCCGGCGTTCGTGTGGACGGGAGTGTTTCCAACCTTTGTTCATGCTGGATTCAAAGAGGTTGCGCGGCGCTCAGGGAAGAAGCCGATCATGCGCTTCGTGACTGAGTAGGCACGGGAAACGAAATGCGAGTGAACAAAGTAGTGAAGGCCAAGCGCGATAGGTCCAAGCCAGAAAAGACCAGTATGTTCTCGGATATGCTGCGGCAAGTAAGCAAGGTGCCGCGCGGCAAGGTTGCGACCTATGGGGACATCGCGTATGCGGCTGGTTATCCGGGTGCCGCGCGGCAAGTCGCATGGGCACTGCATGCTGAGAGTGCCGGATTACCGTGGCATCGGATTGTTGGGGCAGGTGGAACGATTCTGCTACCGGGCGAGCAAGGCTTTGAGCAGAGGATGCACTTGCAGGCGGAGGGCGTTACTTTTCTTGGACTTAAGGTTAATATGCTGGTCCATCATTTTAGCTTTTTTCCGAACGAGTCAGTAAAAGACAGAGCCCGTAAAACCGCTGTTAAATCTGTTGGTCGCAAGAACGTTCGCTCTGGTTTGTAACACTCTATTCACAATGATGTCATCTAATGGAGACAGCGGAAGTATGTACCGCGCCAGAGAGGCGTCATGAATAACCGTAAATGGATGTTAGGTTTTGCCCTTGTAATTGTTGGGTTGGGTTTGGCGTGTAACTCAAAGTCTAATGCGAATGGCAGCAGCACTGTAGTTAAGAGCGGCAACCCGAATCAGATCATCGGAGCAGGATCTACTTTCGTCTATCCCATCATGAGTAAGTGGATAGAAGGATTTCAGCAGCAGAGTAACGGAGTGCAGATTAACTATCAGTCCATCGGTTCTGGCGGAGGCATTCAGCAACTCAAGAAAGGGTTGGTCGATTTTGGCGCCAGCGATGCGGCACTCGACGATGAGGCGCTTAAGGGGACCGCGCCGATGTTACAGATTCCGGAGAGCGCTGGGCCAGTTTGCATTACCTATAACTTACCAGGATTGAAAGAGCCGCTGCATCTTACGGCCAAGGCTCTGGCTGGAATTTTCCTTGGGACGATTAAGACCTGGCAAGACCCGGAGATCAAAAATGCCAATGCCGGCGCGGCTTTGCCGAACAGCGCCATTGCAGTTGCGCATCGCACCGAGGGTAGCGGGACAACGAATATCTTTACTACTTACCTCTCGGCGGTAAGTCCGGATTGGCAGTTGAAAGTGGGCAAGGGAACCAATGTGCAGTGGCCCATCGGCCTTGGTGGCAAGGGTAGTGAAGGCGTTACGGGCATTGTGAAACAGTCGCCCGGTTCCATCGGTTACGTTGAACTTACTTATGCGCTGGGTAACAATTTGCCGGTGGCAGCCATACAGAATGCCGCTGGAAAGTTTGTTACACCTAGCGCAGAGAGCGCTTCTGCAGCCATCGCGGCGTTTGCTGGACAGATTGCAAAGGACGTGCGGACTCCGATTGTGAACCCTCCGGCGTCGGCTTCGGAGGCTTATCCGATAAGTGGACTTACTTTCTTAATGGTTGCTACGGATGGGCCGGACGCTGCAAAGCGGGCGGTGGTGAAGAAGTTTGTTAAGTATGTAGTAAGTGATGGACAGAAGATGGCGGGTGACTTACATTATGCTCCGCTTCCGGCGTCTCTCATCGAACAGGATCAAAAATTGGTCGACCAGATGACCGCCGAAGGGAAGCCTCTGCCCTAGTTTCCATTCACTTTTTCGATAAGTTTGTAGTGTGCAGAGTTGATAAACAAGGCAATCGTTGAGCAAAGGTCTCAACGATTGCCTTGTTGTGGACTATGGCTGTCTCCACTGTTGATCACAAAGTACATCGTCGGGCAGAGCAGCTCAGGATTAGGCGAAAGCTAGAGGGAACAATCGAGAAAAGCTAGACCAGTTCAACTCCCCAGAGGTCATGGAGGTGCACGACTCCTTGGAGCTGATTACCGTCGCCAACGACCATGAGCGACGTGATTTTCTTTTGCTCCATGAGGTCGAGAGCTTGGGCGGCAAAGGCGTCCGCGGAAATCGTGCGGGGGGTGATCGTCATGCATTGGGAGGCGGTGAGGTCGAGTACGTCTTTGCCGCGATGTTCGAGCAGGCGGCGGAGGTCGCCGTCGCTGATGATTCCGAGAAGGGCGTCGGCCTCGGTGACGGCGGTGATGCCAAGTCCCTTGCGCGACATTTCATAGATGACTTCGATCATGGGCGTGGATGGAGAGACTCGGGGGATGGCTTCGCCGCTGTGCATGAGTTGAGAGACACGGGCGAGGCGCTTTCCGAGTTTGCCTCCGGGATGGAGGTCGGCGAAATCTTCGGCGCGGAATCCTCGACGCTCACTGAGGGCAACGGCCAGCGCGTCTCCTAGGGCAAGCATGGTTGTGGTGGAAGCGGTGGGGGCGAGTCCTAGGGAACAGGCTTCCTTGTGGATCGAACAGTCGAGCGCGACGTCGGCGGCCTGGGCGAGTGAGGATGGCGGGTGTCCGTTGCGGGGATGGAGGCAATCTCCGGTGAAGGTGATGAGTAAGGCTCCGAGGCGCTTGATGGTGGGGAGGAGTTCGAGAATTTCGGCAGTCTCGCCCGAGGCTGAGAGAGCGAGCACGAGATCTCCGCGCATGACCATTCCAAGATCGCCGTGGAGTGCTTCGGCAGGGTGGAGGTAGAGAGCCGGGGTTCCGGTGGAGGCGAAGGTTGCGGCGAGTTTGCGTCCGATGAGGCCGCTTTTGCCCATACCGGTGACGACGACGCGTCCGGCGCAGCAGAGCACTAACTCAAGAGCGCGAGAAAAATCCTCGGCCATGGGGCCGCCAATGCGGTCGGCGAGACGGCGAAGGGCTTCGGCTTCGATACGAACTACGTTTTCAGCAGTGGTCATGATGGATGAGTCGGTGCCGCTCGGTGGCTCAAGCAAGGCAAAGGGGCACCGTAGTCGCTACTGCTCTTTTGCCTGGTGCATATGAGAGTTACCGCTGGCTATCGTAACATGTTGGAATGGAACGTTTCTTGCGAGTCCCTGTGCAGGTCTTGGCTGTGGTGGTGTGCATGGCCGTCGGGTTGGCGGCTCAGACGGATGATGGCGCACGGTTTAAGCGCTGGAATCAGGAGTTGGGATTCTGGGGTGGGTACTCGCCGACCTCGATGATTGGGATCGGAAAGGTTAACGACCGGAAGTTCTTTGAATTAAACGCCCAGTATGCTGTGACCATTTTTGCCAAGCGGCAGGTGGCTGTGAAGTGGGTTACGGAGATTGTGCCGGTCGCGCTGCTGAATGAACCTAAAGAGTATTACTTCGGTACCAATCACCATCTCACCGGATCTCGCGTTGGGGCGACGACCTATGCAGGGGGCGCGACTCCGCTGGGGATGCAGGTGAACTTTCTGAATGGACACCGGATACAGCCGTTCTTCGATGCACATGGGGGAATGCTGTATTTCACGCGTCAGGAGCCGGTTCCGGATTCCTCACAGTTCAACTTTACCTTTAACTTTGGCGCGGGAGTGCAGGTGTTCACGGGGAAACGCTCTTCGATTCTGATCGGGTATAAGTATCATCACATCTCCAATAATGAGACCGCGCCGCAGAATCCGGGGATTGATAATAGCGAGGTTTACGCGGGGTATGTGTGGAAGTGGCGAGGGAGGAATCGGTAGACGAGGGCTCCTGGTCAGCGGAATCCGGTGTTGTGCGTGGCGAGAATTCCTGATTCCAGGTAGTGAGATAAAATGGCTGTTTCCGACAGGAAACGGGAGGGTGGAGGCACTACAAGGCAGGCGAAGTCTGGGTTCACGTCCCTCACCCTCGGCCAGTCCTTCCAGCTCAATAACGAGCTGCCCTCCGCGACTTTCTGTCCTGAGCCACTCGTCGCGGCTCCCTGAATTGAGGTTAGCAGTGACTTTCTTCGGCTGCCTCCTCCTACTTAGCTTTCACAAACTGACCGGGACTTTCGCTCGATGTCACCTGCAAAGGCTCTACCCTCCTCCTTTAGGTGCCGTCGCAAGAACAAGCCGCCGAGGCCATTTATGTAGGCGGCAAAGGCCAGCAACTGATTAGGGAAATCGGCGCCGATTGTGCAAACTAGCTCGCATCGGTCGGAGCCTTTCGCTCTCACTTCCATCTCCCAAGGAACTCCAACGACGACAGGAAACCAGCGTAGGACATAAGCTTTCGTGTTTTCGGAGTAGAACTTTACATGGTCCGACTGGTGCTCTTGCAAGGCGTAGTTCTGCACGATCATTTCGTTGCCAATCGTTTCAACGTTAACCATGAAGAAGCGGCCATCGCTGAAATAACTCCCCATCGCCTTGTGGGCACCCGCATAGGACACGTAATCCGCGTCCGTCATTTCCGTCACCCACCGATAGAGATCAATAGCTTTCTTGGGCAAAGCAATCTCAAACTTTTCAGTTACCCTCATTCCTTTTCTCCTCGACTTCTCTGGATGCGCCTAAGCTACTCCGTGTCGATAGCCTATCGTTGATAGGCTATCGATGATAGGTTATTGTATAATTCTGTCTGATGTTGTTGTCAAGCACTGAAAGTATAAAAAGAGGTAAGTTCATGGAGTCAGAGACAAGACCCTCCCGGAAGCCTCGACCTGTGGGCCCACGGCGCGAGGAAATTCTGGCGGCTGCATTGAAGTTGTTCAGCGAGCATGGAGTGCATGCGGTCACCACCCGACAGATTGCCTCGGCAGTCGGTATTTCGCAGCCGAGTCTCTACGCATTCTTTCCGAATAAGCAGGCCCTGGAGGCTGAGGTATGTACTCGGGCCTTCGGGGAATTGACGTCGCGCATTACCGGGGGCGTGGAGGCGCTTAAACGGGGAAGCTGCGACATATATGACCTTGGCAAGATCTACGTGGAGTTTGGCTTGGCGCACCCAGATGCCTACAGGCTCGCGTTCATGGTTGAGAAGCCAACACCTGGTCCAAGCGGCACGCGCGATCCCATCCTTGCGGCTGGTTTGAAAGCCTTCTCACTTCTCCGAGAGGCCGTTGGCCTGACGATTGGTGCGGGTCTGTCACCCAAGGAACTTGAGCTCATGGCTCAGAGTCTCTGGGCCTCGCTGCATGGACTGGTCTCGCTCTTGATCGCTCGTCCAAACTTCCCATGGAGCCAGCGAACCCGTCTGGTCAAGTCTCACGTCGCGCGCGTTTTTCAAGTGCGGGAAGGCTGCGGAGGAAGCTGCTGAGGTTTGTAATTAATTTCTACTCTCCATCATCCCGCGTCGAGCGTCACTGGCTTCGTTCCTAGTCGGCTGCGGGAACTCCAGGCGCGTTCGGTTAGCTGAACCGCCCGAAGGTGTGGCTTACGGATACTTGTCGGATAATTGCACAGTATCTCCGTATCCGGTTTCGGGCATTGCGTTGGACTTCTGGTTGCAGGACAGAGCGGTTGACTCAGAATTGACCGTATTCAGCAGATATTCGTGATCCAGGTTTCCTGAGCAGTAAACAGCATTAAATATGGGGCTGTTGAGCAGAGTGGAATCAACGGTCGTACAATCCTTTGGAGCTCACAAAGGAGACCAGATGATGCGTGGCATAACTTCGCTTCTGGGTGCCGTCCTTATTATTTGTTTTTCTTCCCCACTTTTATCTCAAACTACGCCTGACACAAAGCCCGCTGCCGAGGCCAAACAGAGCGCGTCTTCTGCGGCTGAGACTCCGAAGTTTACTAGTCGGACGCAGTTGGTGTTGGTGCCGGTGATTGTCAATGGTAAGGATGGTCAGCATATGGGCGGGCTGGGACGCGGGGCATTCAAGATTGAAGAGCAGGGGAAGGTTCGCGAGGCCACGATTTTTGAAGAGGTGAAGACGGTTGCTCCGGACGCGAAGGCTCGTCCGGTGGCGGCGGTGGAGGGGCACACGAACTTTGGTTTTTCAGACGCGAAGAACTGGCGCATGACGGTGGTGGTGCTGGATATGTTGAATACACCGTTTCTTTCGCAGGCAGATAGCAAGAAACAGTTGATTCAGTATCTATCGAAGTCTCTGCAGAGGGATGAACCGACGTCGCTGTTTGGGTTGGGGAGGAATGGACTGAAGCAACTCCATCCATTTACTACCGATACGGGCGTGCTGGTGGCCGCTCTGAGGAAGGTGAATGGGCAGGTTGGTGTGGACGAGATTAACGATCAGTCTGCGGGCGCTACGGAAGATACGGCGGCGGAGATGGAAGCCTCTGGCAATGCGGAGATGCAGGCGATTGCTCAGTTTATGAGGGACTCGGAAGGGATTATGAATGCCTTTCAGCAACGCGAGTCGATTCGCACGACGTTGACGGCGATGACGCAGATTGCACATGCGTACACAGCGATTCCGGGCAGGAAGACGATGATATGGGCCAGCGGCGGATTTCCTTTCATGATCGATGACCCACAGGCGTTTGCGCATATGGGGACGGACATGATGGGGCTGTATGACCAGACCTGGCGCGCGTTGGTGTCGGCTGATATTGCCGTCTATACGGTGGATGTGACGGGGCTTTCGCCATCCGGTTCGGGCGGGAACTATGATGCATCGCGGCACTCGTCGGGGATTCGTCCACCTTCGTATCGTCCAGGTTCCAACGCGCAGATGCGGGTTCCGTATGACAAGAACGCGGAGAAACAAGCAACTCTGCGGGCGTTTGCCGATGCGACGGGCGGGATTTCGTGCGTCAATACGAACGATCTTGAGAAGTGTTTCGCGCGTGCGATTGAAGACTCGCGGGAGTATTACATGCTTGGGTACTACTTGCCGGTTGACGATCAGAAGCCGGGGTGGCGCAAGCTGAAGGTGAAAGTAGACGCCGGGGGAGCTCATGCGCGAGCTCGCGAAGGGTTCTATGTTGGGACTGCGGTGGAGGAGACGCAGGAGGTTCGGAATCGACAGATCGTGGACGCGTTGCAGTCTCCGGTAGAGTTTACGGGCGTTCGGTTTAGTGTGGCGGAACTGCCTGCGGGGGGGAGCGTGAAGCCGGTGGCGGTGGGGAAAACTCTGCATGAGTTCAAGCTGACAGTGCAGGGAAGGTCGATCACGGTGGATGCTCAGAATCAGAATGCGGTGGATATGACGTTTATCTCGGTGGCGTTTGGCGCCGATGGCAAGAGCGCCGGACAGACGGAGCGTCACTGGACTGCAAAGCTGACTCCGGAAATGCTGCAGAGGGTTCGGCAATCTGGAATGGGGCTGAAGCAGTCGCTGGAACTGGCTCCGGGGAAGTACAACATGCGGGTGGCGGTTCGGGATAATTTGAATGGCGAGATTGGGTCGGTAGAGTATCCGCTGGTTGTGAAGTAGGAGTTTTTGTTCAAAAGCTAGGATCAACGACAGGAACAAAAGTCAAAAGCCCCACGTCTGCTGAAAACGGCAGACATGGGGCACCAGAGACATTACTGGCCGCCGGAAAGTAAGTGTAGCTGGCGAAAACACCGGGTGATGGTTGGATGGCCTTCAGTCGGCACGAAAGATTGAGCGGAACGGGGATTCCTCACTTCGTTTCGGAATGACTGCTCCTTCTTAAGACTCACTGTTACATAGATAGTGCGGAAACACCAACATCTAAAACTCTCTAGACAGTGATGGCGCGGTGGATTGCCAGTAACTGTTGAAGTGTTGCTTTCAGGTTTGAGAGCGGGAGGGCGTTGGCTCCGTCACTCTTGGCGGCGGCAGGATTGTCGTGGACTTCCATGAAGATTCCGTCGATTCCGGCTGCTACGGCGGCGCGGCTTAGAACGGGAATGAACTCAGGTTGTCCTCCGGACTGCGTGCCCTGGCTGGGGAGTTGGACGGAGTGGGTGGCGTCGAAGATCACAGGGGCGTACTCACGCATGATGGCAAGGGAACGCATGTCGACTACGAGGTTGTGGTATCCGAAGCTGGCTCCTCGCTCGGTGAGGCAGACGCGATCATTGCCGCTCTCGTGCAGTTTGGTGACAGCGTGGCGCATGTCCTGGGGGGCGACGAATTGTCCCTTCTTTACGTTTACGGCGCGTCCGGTTTGGGCGGCGGCAATGAGCAGGTCGGTTTGACGGCAGAGGAAGGCGGGGATTTGCAGGACGTCGACGACTTCTCCGGCGATGGTGGCCTGGGAGGCATCGTGCACATCGGTGAGGACGGGGACTCCTACTTTTTCGCGGACCGAGGCGAGGATGCGGAGTCCTTCGGTGATTCCGGGGCCTCGGAAGCTGCTGATAGAGGTGCGGTTCGCTTTGTCGTAGCTGGCTTTGAAGATGTATGGGACGGAAAGCTCGCGGCAGATGGCGGCGATGGACGTGGCCATGAAGAGCGCGTGCTCCTCGCTTTCAATGACGCAGGGACCGGCGATGAGAAAAAGTTCGGGGCCACCGATGGTGACGTTCTGGACGGAGAAGGGCATAGTGGGATTATAAAGGCAGAGGCTGCGTAGGGATTCGTGGTGCGTGGGGCAGGGCTGTAACATCAAAAAGGTAGTGTTACGAAATAGGAGAAATATTAATGCAGGAACGTACTCTTGGAAGTCAGGGACTCAAGGTTACTTCGCTTGGTTTGGGCTGCATGGGGATGAGCGACTTTTATGGTTCGCGGGATGATGCCGAGTCGACGGCGACGATTCATCTGGCGCTGGATCGCGGAGTTCGCTTTCTGGATACGGCGGACATGTATGGTCCGCACACGAACGAGGTTTTGGTGGGCAAGGCGGTAAAGAGCTGGACGGGCGGCAAGCGCGAAGATGTGGTGATTGCTACGAAGTTCGGCATTGTGCGCACGGGGTCGGGTGCGATGGATCGGAGAGTTGACGGTTCTCCGAAATATGTAAAAGAGGCTTGCGAGGGAAGTTTGAAGCGGCTGGGGATTGAGGCCATCGATCTCTATTATCAGCATCGTGTCGATCCGGACACTCCGATTGAAGATACGGTGGGGGCGATGGCGGAGTTGGTGAGCGAGGGAAAAGTTCGCTACATCGGGCTGAGCGAGGCTGGACCGGAGACGATTCGGAGGGCGAATAAGGTTCATCCGATTACGGCAGTACAGACGGAGTATTCGCTTTGGACACGCGATCCCGAGGACGGCGTGCTGGATATGTGTCGGCAACTGGGGATTGGCTTCGTGGCGTACAGTCCGTTGGGACGCGGGTTTTTGACAGGGCAATTTAAGAACTGGGATGAGATTCCGGAGGACGATTATCGAAAGCATCATCCACGGTTTGCGGGTGAAAACTTCAACAAAAACTTGGAGCTGGTGAAGAAGGTTGAAGAGTTAGCAGCACAAAAGGGGTGCGCTCCTTGCCAGTTGGCAATTGCCTGGGTACTGGCGCAAGGGAAAGACATTGTGCCGATTCCGGGCACGAAGCGGAGGAAGTATCTGGAGCAGAATCTTGGGGCGCTGGATGTGCATCTCTCGGCTGAAGATCTGAAGCAGATCGAAGCGATTGCGCCGAAGGGCGTGGCGGCTGGGACGAGGTATCCGGAGCAGATGATGAGCGGAGTGTCCCGGTAGAGTTAGGGGCGATGCTGGTGCCGATGAACCCGGCACCAGCATCGATTGTTTTGCGGTTTGCATTGCGCTGGGCTAAGTGCTGGTGAGATTTCGCGTTGGTGGTGTAATCTAATTGGTCCTGCACCTTGGACTTACCCCCGGAGGATCGATCAAATGAAGGGAAACGCGAAGGTCATCGCCGCTCTGCAAGAGGCTCTGAAGGAGGAGTTGCTGGCGATCAATCAGTATTTCCTGCACTCGGAAATGTGCGAGAACTGGAAGTACGATAAGCTCTCGAAGTTTATAAAGAAGCAGTCCATCGATGAGATGAAGCATGCGGAAAAGATTATCGAGCGGATTCTGTTTCTGGATGCGACTCCGTCTGTACTCGGGCCGACGCAGTTGAAGGTCGGCAAGGACGTGAGAGAGCAGATTGGCAACGACCTGGAACTTGAGTTGGGTGCCGTGAAGCTTTATAACGACGCAATCAAACTTTCTCGCGATGAGGGTGATAACGCGACGGCGGAATTCCTGCAGGTGATACTGAAGGACGAAGAACATCATGTGGACTGGCTGGAATCTCAGCTTCACTTGATCGAAGACATTGGGTATGAGCGTTACTTGTCGCAGCAATTAGAAGATCAGTAAGAATAAAGGATATGGCGTTATTGAGAGGCTCGGGATTCCGGGCCTCTTTTCGCGTTTAGAGAGCGAGAGCGAAATCAGAGGGATGAGGTTTGCGGAAGGTCAGGCAGTAGAGTTTGTCGTGATTTACGGTGCGCACCTGGACGTCGGTGGTGTTGGGCGGGAGCAGATCGGTCGGCGATGAGACGGGGGTTGTGCGTTTCTGGAAGAAACCTTTTATGTAAGGAATGCGGCGGTAAATTCCGGTGACTACTCTTTGGGTTTCGTCGCTGACGATGAGTTTGCTGCCGGGACGAGCAACGCGAAGCATCTCTTGAAGCGCGCGGCGGCGATCACTGAAAAAATTGATGCCTCCGACGTGGAAGACCAAGTCGAAAGTGTTGTCGCGGAAAGGGAGGCGCTCGGCTTCTCCCTGATAGAGTGCTGCTTCGCGATGTTTGCGACGGAGATTGCGTCGGCAGGCGCGGAGCATTCCCATGGAAAGGTCGAGTCCGTGGATTTCTGCATCTTGCGGGAGGAGACGGAGATTGGCTCCGGTGCCGATGGAGACTTCCAGAACACGCATGTGGGGGCGGACTTCGAGTTCGGCGGCGAGGAAGGCTCGGAGATCTCGCCTGGCGATGCGCTGGTAGGCGGACTCGGCAAAATCGTAGAGAGGCGCAATACGGTCGTACATGCGCTGGTACTTACGGTTCAATGCTTCAGGGACCGGAGCAAAGACAGGAATACCCTCTTCGATGTGATATCGCTGCCCGTTGCCGACGAGAGACTGTGCACGAAATTCGAGCGGCGCGCGGGAAAGCGGGTCACAGAGGACAGCCAGGTCAAGCGTCGCCATGGGGCCTCCAGAATAGGGTTCACCTGATTGTAGCGGATTCGCTCGGGTGAGGTGCGTCGGCAGTTCGGAAAAGCAGGAGAGAGAAAGCAGCCTCGATGCTGTTTGGTGAAGCGAAGGGGGAGGGCCGTTGGCGGAAAGCGTTGCCTCCGGCGGCCTCCTCGAGGACTACGCGGCCAAGTTCGTTTCCTTTACTTTCTGTTCAAGGGCGCTCCACTCATCGGCATTTAGTTTGAGCGAGGCGGCTTTGAAGTTCTCTTCCAAGTGTTTGACGGAGGATGTGCCAGGGATTGGCAGGATCATCGGAGAGCGGTGGAGCAACCAAGCCAGAGCCAATTGCGAGACGGTGGCGTGGTGCTTTTTCGCAGTTTCATCGAGCAGTCCGCCGGGTTGGGCTAGTTTGCCTGCTGCTACCGGGAACCAAGGGATGAAGGCGAGCTTGTTCTTCTCACAATAATTTAGGGTGTCTTCGTGCTCGCGATCCGCGATGTTGTACCTGTTCTGCACACTGACCACGTCGATGATTTTACGGGCGTTTTCGATTTGGGATGGCTTTACTTCGGAAAGTCCGATGTGGCGGATTTTGCCTTCATCTTGCAGCTTCTTCAGTTCTCCGAACTGCTCTTCGGCGGGAACTTTGGGATCGATGCGGTGGAGTTGGTAGAGATCGATACGCTCAAGTTTCAGTCGGCGTAGGCTCATCTCCAGGCATTGTCGCAGGTACTCTGGCCTGCCGACCGGAGCCCATTTATTGGGACCGGAGCGGGTCAGGCCGCCTTTGGTGGCGATGACTAGGCCCTCGGCGTAAGGAAAGAGAGTTTCACCGATGAGGCGTTCGCTGACCTCTGGACCGTAGGAGTCGGCTGTGTCTATGAAGTTGATGCCCAACTTGACAAGGCGGTGCAGAACGCGTTTGGCTTCGGATGGGTCCTTTGGTTCTCCCCAGATGCCTTCTCCGGTTAGGCGCATTGAGCCGAATCCTAGTCTGTTAATAGTAAGATTGCCGCCCAGTGTAAATGTTTCAGTCGCAGTGATGGAATTTGTAGGCATAAGGTAAAGATTCGCAGCGCGCCAAAAGGTTGAATTAAAAATGGGAGAACGCGGCGCCGAACTGGCGGGAACTGAGGTAAGAACAGTGCATCTTGACATTCACGAAAAGAGCCCAGATCTGCGAAGGGCGGCAGATCTGGGGCACCAAGATTTTGATTCCGAGAGATGGACCGTTTATCTTACTGAACGTTTGCCGAACTGTATGAACTTTTACGCAACCCTTGAGTGTGGTTTCCTCGATGCGAGTCTGTCGGATGGCGCTGGTCCGTGGTGTTGATTTTGAAATTGCCGACCAGGGATTGCAAGTTAAAGGCTAGGTTCGAGAGATTTGTGCAAGCCTTGGCATTTTCGCCGGCGTTAAGAGAAGACTGCGAGGTCATCTCTGCGATATTGGCAACATTGGAGTTCACCAATTCGGCGGTTGCGCTCTGCTCAGTTGCTGCAGTCGCGATTTGCGTAACCATGTCACCGACCTTAGACGCCATTTTAATGATCTGATCGAGCGCTTTGCCGGTGCTTTCGGTCTTGCTGACACCTAGTTCCACTTCGCGCGTTCCGTTCTGTACTGCTGTGACGGCCTCGCGCGCATCCTTCTGAATGCTCTCAATCATGCCAGCAATTTCTTTGGTGGCTGTTGTGGTGCGCTCTGCAAGTTTGCGGACTTCATCGGCGACTACGGCGAAGCCTCGTCCCTGTTCACCGGCACGGGCGGCTTCGATGGCTGCGTTAAGCGCCAACAGATTTGTTTGATCGGCAATATCGTCAATTACAGCGGCGATAGCTCCAATGTGCTCCGAACTCTTCCCAAGTTGGCCAATTTGGGCTCCCACGGAAGCGTTTGAGGTCGCAATTGAGCGCATCGCCAGCAGAGTTTCATTGGCAACCTTACCGCCTTCGCGGGCGGTCTCAGAGGCTTCGCGAGCCGCATCGGCAGCTTGCTGGGAATTACTGCTAACCTCTACGACAGTGGCTGACATCTCATGCATTGCCGTGGCTACCTGGGCGGTTTGGTCTGATTGGCTCTGCGCAGATTCGGACGATTGTTGTGTAGTGTTTGCGATGGATTCGGCCGACTGCGCCAACTGATCCGCTCCCGATGCGATCTGTCCTAGGATCTCCCGTATGGTTTTGATGGTGGTGTTGAGGGATACAGCCATCTCTCCCACTTCGTCTGCGGAGTTCAATTCGAATGTCTGTGTTAGATCTTTCTCAGATACGCGTTTCAGAATGGACGAGGCTTCCACTAGCGGCTTGGCAATTAAGGTGGTTAACAGCATTGTTGCAAAGATGCCGACAGCCAAAGTAAGAGCAATGGCGCTGCTCACCAGGGTTTTAGCGGAATCGTTCGTCGCTATCACGCGCAAGGTGGCGTTCCCGGCACCCTTGTTATACATATCGATGACTTGGTCCCCGACGGTGTAGGCAGCGTCATAGGTTTCTCGGCTGTGCGCCAGTGCTTCTTGGATTGCCTGTTGACTTGCCCCGGAGGAAGAGACAGAGATGGCCTTCTCCGCTGCTTCGTCATAGGCTGTAACCAACTGATTCAAATAGGTCAACAGGTTCTTCTCTTCCGGGGTGGTGATAAGCGCTTGAAACTGTCGAAACCCGGTGCCCAAACGCTGTTTTGCTTTCTCGTAGTCAGTCGCTTTATCTTGCCTGCACTCTGGAGTTGTACATAGGCTATGGTTTAGTACGGACCGCTCCATGATCGAATGCTGACTGTGCATTTGATCCAGAGTGCGCACCCCAGGGAGCCATTTTTCGTTGATTTCAACTGTGGCCTGACTGACCTGCGACTGCATGACCAGGCTCAACACACCAATTCCCGCTGCCAATGTGCAGACAACGCCGAAAAAACAACATGAGCTTCTTCTTGATACTTAGGTCACGCAGAAACTTCATCACATACCACCTTCCTGCCAAAGGGCAGCCCACACATAGAATGAAGAAGGCACAGCACGCCATATATCGAATCTTTACGACAGAGAAAACGCTGAGCCACTTGCAGTCATTAATAGCTCTATCGGATATCTGGGGTCTGAAGGTGAGCTACGGGAGCACATTTGTCGGACAGCGTGTCTAAGAGGGGACGGGCATGCCAGTCGTAATCCGTTGTGGGCAGTGACAAGTCAGTGAGCACCGTTACAATGAGCAGACAAGGATTTCGAAAGACAATGACAAATCTTACTCAACCTAACAATGCACTGTTGTACCTGAAGACTCTGCTTGTTACTGGAGTCATCGTGATCTGTTCCACTAGTTCCGCATTGGCCGCGGGGGAGTTTGGTCCCTCGAATCCGTTCTTCGCACCCAGCACTCTGCCTTTTCAGGCTCCTGCATTTGACAAGATCAAGGATGAAGATTTTCAGCCCGCGATCGAGGCAGGAATGGCGAAGCAATCTGCCGAAGTCATGGCTATCGCCGACAATCCGGCAGCACCGACCTTCGACAACACCATTGTTGCGTTGGAGAAGAGCGGGCAATTGCTGGACCGCGTGATGGCCGTGTTTAGCGGGGTTACTGGTGCTAACACCAATGACACTCTTCAGAAGATCAAGACTATTGAGGCTCCGAAGCTCTCGGCTCATCAGGACTCGATTCATCTGAATGCAAAGCTTTTTGCGCGCGTAGAAGCTATTTACAAGCAACGCGCGGGGCTGAAGCTTGACGCTGAATCTTTGCGACTGGTGGAGCGCTACTACGACCAGTTTGTACATGCAGGAGCGGCGCTTTCAGAAGCAGACAAGGCTGAGCTGCGAAAAGTGAATGAAGAGCTGTCCACGCTTTCGAACACGTTCTCGAATAAGCTGCTGGCGGCAACGAAGGATGGAGCGTTTGTTACTAAGGACAGGGCGTCGCTGGCTGGACTCTCCGACGCTCAGATTGCGGCGGCTGAACAGGCCGCTAAGAGCCGCAAGGTTGACGGGTATTTGATTCTGCTTCAGAACACGACGCAGCAGCCTGATCTGGTTTTGCTTACGGATCGCGCTACGCGTCAGGCGATCTTCGAACACTCATGGAATCGAACTGAACGCGGCGATGCTAACGACACGCGGGACACGGTTGTCAGGATCGCGCAGCTTCGGGCGCAGAAGGGGAAGCTGCTGGGGTATCCGAGTTTTGCGGCTTGGAAGCTGGAAGATCAGATGGCTAAGACTCCGGAAGCCGCGCTGAAGTTTATGGATGCGATTGTTCCGGCAGCGACTGAAAAAGCGGCTCGGGAAGCGAAAGATATTCAGGATGTTATCGATGCTGAAAAGGGTGGGTTTCAGTTACAGCCGTGGGACTGGACCTATTATGCCGAGAAGGTTCGCAAGGCTCGCTACGATCTCGATGATGCGCAGGTGAAACCTTATTTTGAGTTGAACTGCGTGCTGGAGAACGGTGTTTTTTATGCTGCTACGCAGCTTTATGGAATCACGTTCAAAGAGCGGCATGATATCCCGGTTTACCATCCGGATGTGCGCGTGTTTGAGGTCTTCAATGCGGATGGATCGCATCTCGCGCTGTTCTACTGTGACTACTTCAAGCGCGACAATAAGAACGGCGGCGCGTGGATGTCGGAGTTTGTGGGGCAGACGCGGTTGCTGGGGACTTCTCCGGTTATCTTCAACGTTGCAAACCTGCCGAAACCTGCTCCGGGCGAGCCTGCTCTGATTAGCTTTACTGACGTAGTCACGATGTTCCACGAGTTTGGACACGCGCTGCATGGGATGTTCTCCGATGCCGAGTATCCGACGTTGGCTGGGACTGCTACGGCTCGTGACTTTGTTGAATTTCCTTCACAGTTCAACGAACACTGGGCGCTTTATCCCTCGGTGTTTGGGCACTATGCTCGTCACTACAAGAGCGGTGCGCCGATGCCGGAGGAACTTGCAGCGCGGATTCGGAAGGCAGCCACTTTCAACAAAGGTTACGAGATGACTGAACTGCTGGCTGCGGCTGAACTCGACATGCAGTGGCACTTTCTAACTCCGGCGGACCCGCTTCAGAATCCTGACCAGTTTGAGAAGCAGGCTCTTGAGAAGACACGTCTCAATGTTGGCTATGTTCCTCCGCGATATCGAACTACTTACTTCAGCCATATTTGGGCGAGCGGGTACAGCGCAGGGTATTACGCTTATTTGTGGACCCAGATGTTATCGGATGATGCCTACCAGTGGTTTGCGGAGAATGGCGAACTTAGCCGGGCTAACGGCGACCGCTTCCGCAAGATGGTGTTGTCTCGCGGTAACACTGAGGACCTTGGCAAGATGTATGAGACTTGGCGCGGGGCTCCTCCGAACACGAAGGCGATGTTGAAGCATCGTGGGTTGGAAGCGGCTCCGGCGAAGTAGTCGGGAAATGCAGTGTTGCTGGAAACAGTTCTGGAATGCGTTATTCAGATTACTGAGTAACGCATTCCAGATTTTCTTGCTCGAACGGTTCGGAATACAGACACCGTGAAACCCGTTTAGTGTTTGCCTGCGCCTTCGGGGCGGAGGTATTGGTTTAGCTCCGCTGGTTCGGACTGGGCAAGGCGTTTGGCGCGGTGCTCGTAGCTGGCGTGGATGAAGCTCAGGAACAAGGGGTGCGGTTCCAGAGGCTTCGACTTGAACTCGGGGTGGAACTGGCATCCGAGGAAATAGGGGTGGTTGGGGAGTTCCACAATCTCCACGTAGGTTCCGTCGGGTGAGCTTCCGGTGAAGCGCAGTCCGGCTCCGGTCAATAGCTGTTCGTACTCGCGATTGAACTCGTAGCGGTGACGGTGGCGCTCACTGATTTCAGCTTTTCCGTAGGCCTGGAAGGCTTTGGAATCCGCTTCGATGTGGCAATCCCACGCGCCGAGGCGCATGGTGCCGCCGAGTTCTTCTACGCCGCGCAATTCGCGCAATTTATAGATCACACGATGCGGGGTGGCGGGGTCGAACTCGCTGGAGTTTGCGTCGTCGAGTCCGCAGACGTTGCGGGCGTACTCGATGCATGCGGTTTGCATGCCAAGGCAGATACCGAAGTAGGGGACGTTGTGTTCACGGGCAAAGCGGATGCCGTTGAGCATTCCGGCGATGCCGCGCTTGCCAAAGCCTCCGGGGACGAGGATGCCGTCGAATCCGGTGAGTTGGGGTTCGTAGCTGCGATCGTTCTTGTCCTTGGTTTCAAGGCCTTCGGCTTCGATCCACTGCACGTTAAGCTTGAGGTTGTAATTCAAGGCGGCGTGGACAAGTGCTTCCTTCAATGATTTGTAGGAGTCTTCGTACTCGACGTACTTGCCGACGATTCCGATGAGGACTTCATCCTGCGGATTGTAGGCGCGGTGGACGAGTGCTTCCCACTGGCTCATGTCCGCATCTTTGGCATCGATGTGCAGGTACTTGAGTACGAGTTTATCGACACCTTCCTGGGCGAACGCGAGAGGGCACTCGTAGATGCTGGCTACGTCGCGGGCGGTGATAACGGCGCGCTCCTCTACGTTGCAGAAGAGAGCGATTTTGGCTTTCATCTCCTGCGGCAGGAAGCGGTCGGTGCGGCAGAGAAGAATGTCGGGCTGGATTCCGATGGAGAGCAGTTCCTTGACGGAGTGCTGCGTGGGTTTGGTTTTTAGCTCTCCGGCAGCGGCGATGTAGGGGACGAGCGTGACGTGGACGAAGAGAGTGTTTTCGCGTCCGTGCTCCTGGCGCATCTGGCGGATCGCCTCGATGAATGGGAGCGACTCGATATCGCCAACGGTGCCTCCGATTTCGCAGATGACGACGTCGACATCGTGCGAAACCTTCTTCATTGCGGCCTTGATTTCGTTGGTGACGTGCGGGATGACCTGCACGGTTTTGCCAAGGTAGTCGCCGCGGCGCTCTTTGGCGATGATCTGCTCGTAGATGCGTCCGGTGGTGAGGTTGTTCTCGCGGGTGAGGCGGGAGTGGGTGAAGCGCTCGTAGTGTCCGAGATCAAGATCGGTCTCGGCACCATCGTCGGTGACGAAGACTTCGCCATGCTGAAAGGGCGACATTGTGCCGGGATCGACGTTGAGGTAGGGATCGAACTTCTGAAGATTGACCCGCAGGCCGCGACTTTCCAGCAGGCAGCCGATGCTAGCAGCGGCTAATCCTTTGCCGAGAGAAGACACGACACCGCCCGTCACAAAGATGTACTTTGCCGACATATCGTCCTCGTAACCAAGTTGTATTTGAATTGGTGATTTTTGCAGGGGTGCACAATCAATTTTCCATGAAAACAGGGCTGGTAGCAAGTCGGAGAAGCGGATGACGTTGGAAAAGTTTGTAAAAGTGAAAGCGGGAATGAACCTTTTGAGGGCTGAGGAGTGGTATCGTGTGAGGCTATGGAAAGTACAGGACGACGAGCTATGTTACATGGACTGAAGGGGTTGGCTGTAATGGCGGTGATGGGGATGGCGTTTGTGGCGAGCGCACAGGCGCAGGCAGCGAAGCGGTTAATTCTGACAGACGGAAGTTTTCAGACAGCGACGGAGTGGAAGAAAGATGGAGACCGACTGAAGTATTTCAGTGCGGAGCGAGCCGAGTGGGAGGAAATTCCGGTTTCGCTGGTGGACTGGAAGGCTACGGACGAGTGGAACGCAGAACGCGCGAAAAGTGCAGCGGAAGAGTTGAAGCAAGTGACGGGCGAAGAAGTTGCGGCGCGGAAGGAAGCAATGCTCAATACGCCACTGGTGGCTCCGGATGTGCGCTTGCCAGCAGAGGGCGGGGTGTTTCTGCTGGAAGATCGGGCGGGCAAGCCGGTGTTGAGCAAGGTAGAGGGCAACAAGATTCAGGTGAACGACAATGTGGGGAAGAATATTTTGAAGCGCTCGATCATTCCAGTTGCGAGCCAGGTGCAGACGATTGAACTGAAAGGTCCGGCGGCGAAAGTGCGGCTGCATTCGGCCACTCCGACGATTTTTGTGGATGTCGAGAATGATCAGGGCACGATTCCCGCTGACAACTTTCGTGTGGTGAGGTTGGTGCGGAAAAAAGATCTGCGAGTCGTGGCTAAGAACACCGTCGCGATGAGCGGGGATCAGAGCCTGAGTGAAAAGTTTCTGCAATCGCGGGCGGAGAAATTTAGCGGAGAGTGGTGGAAGATCATACTGCTCGAAGACCTGGCTCCGGGTGAGTACGCGATTGTGATCTCGGCTGCGGGAGATGACGGGAATGGGGCGGCTTGGGACTTCGGCGTGGATAAGTAGCGCCTGGAAGTCCCGGTGGCCTGATGACGCGCCTCATGATGCGTCGTCTCAAGATGCGTCGTCTCATGAGACAAGGTGGTAGTGTCCGTCTTGCTTGGTGACCTGCACGGGACATCCGAATAGGGAGGTTAGGCGCTCGGAGGTCAGGAGTTCGGGCTTTGTGCCATCGCCGACGATTCTTCCTCCACGCATGAAGATGACGCGCTGGATTTCGGGGACCACGTCGGGCAGGTGATGGGTGATCAACAATAGAGTGATGCCGGATTGCGCTAACTTGCTCATGGTATGGCGGAGTTCGATTTGAGCGAAGACATCGAGGCTGTTGCTTGGTTCGTCGAAGAGCAGAGCTTTTGGTGCGTGAACCAGAGCGCGGGCAATCATTACGCGTCGAGCCTCTCCGGAAGACATCTCGCAGATGATCCGATCGGCTAAGTGGACAATCTCCAATAGGGCAAGCAGTTCATCCGCTTTCACCTGCATTTCGGACGTGATTTGCAGGTGACGGGGAAGACCTATGCTGCTGAAGAATCCAGAGAGTACGGCGTCACGGCCGGTGATGGGACGATTGCAGAAGACGTCAATATCGTTTGTCACGATTCCGAGCATGGAGCGCAATTGGGAGACGTTCCAGGTTTCCTGTCCGAAGAGCTTGATTGCAGAAGACTCGCTGTAGAGCGGGTAAAGCTCACGCGTGATTGTTTTGATGAGCGTGGATTTACCGGAGCCGTTGGGACCCATGATGGCGACGTGCTCGTTGGCTTCGATGCAGAGGTTGAGGTCGTGCAAGATTGCACGACCGTTGCGGACGATGGAGACATTGCGCAGTTCGATGATCGGGGGATTCGTGTTCGTCATTCAATCAGGCTCCATCAATCAGAATTACTTAGCTGAGCGCGTATGCGAAGAAGAAGCATGCGGTTAGGATGAGAGCGGCTACACTCCAGATGAGCTTTTGCACGAGGACGTGGTGCATGGGTTCCTTTCCTTCGTTTTGACTTCGCTAAATCAAATTCAATCTCTAGACCATGTCAAAGCGTTCGGTGTGGATCAATGCCGGTCGAACGCCGAGAGGTGGGAGGATGTTTTCGACCGCATCCATCATGGGCGTGGGGCCGCAGACAAAATACTGGAAACGCTTGTACTGCTTGGGCAAGTGGCGGCGAAGAATTTCGGCTGTGATGAAGCCTTTCTCGCCAGTCCAGTCTGCGGGTGGGCGCTCGAGGACGTAGATGACCTTGATGTTCATGCGCGATTGAAGATCTTCGAAGTGTTGGCGGAAGGTGAGCGATTCGGTGTCGCGATTGCAATAGAAGAGTAGGACGGGGCGCACGTCTTCGCGATCGGCAAGGGTGAGGCACATGGAATGCAACGGAGTGATGCCGACGCCTCCTCCGATGAGGACGTAGCCGGGACCTTGCTCACGGTCGGGAGTGAAGACACCGTAAGGACCGTCGAGCCAGAGACGTTTTCCGGGAGTGAGAGCGGGGACGACTTTGCCAGACCAATCGCCGAGCGATTTGACGGTGAAGGCTACGTCCTGGCCGGGGGCGTCGTATGCGCAGGAGGAAAACGAAATCGGATGCTGGTCGACATGGAAGGGCGTGGAGCCAGTCATGATCCATGCAAATTGTCCGGGTTGGAAAGTCATTCCGGTGTGGTCCACGGGGCGCAGGACGAGGGTGTGAGATTCACCTGGATTGGGGATGTTGCGAATGACTTCCCATGGATGGCGCAGCATGAGCAAGGGCTTCAGGATCTTAAAGTTGAAGACAAGGCCGAGGAAAGTGACGGCGTAGAGAATCCAGAGAATGTGCATGGGGCGCGTCGAGGTGAAGTTGCCAACCATGAAGATGTGGGCAATGGCCGCGAACAGGATGATGAGAGCGAGATGCATGTGGCTGACCTGCCACCACTCGTAAGGAATGCGTAGACGCTTGCGGAAGATCGAGAGTCCGCAGAGCAGGAGGACCACTACAAAGGCGAGGATGCCTAAGCGAACTGACCACGGCGTAGCCGCAGCAAAGGGATTGGCCCACGCGAGAGGATATCCGTTGGCGAAAATGAGGATGGGGTGGAGCACGACGAGAGCGAGAGCGATGAGTCCCATGCCACGATGGAACTGGATGAGAGCGTCTTGTCCGAAGGCTCCTGAAGCAGCTTTGACGCGGGAGATGAGTGCGAACTCGAAGACCATGATGGCGAGCGATACGAATCCGCAAGCTACGCCGAATTGCAATGGTAGCGGACGCGATGCCGCGCCTCCGGGGACAACGGCCGCGACGAGCAAAGGACAGAGAATGAAAGCAAGGTAGAGGCCGAGCCAAGCCGCACCTTTAACAATGAGATTCATGGATGAAGGTACCTCTTATGAGTGCTGCTTCAAGTGTAAATCAGGAGGGAAGCAGGATTATAGCAACCAAAACTGCTGGCAGTCGCTGAATGGGGGGAAAGGGATTCAGGCTGCGGAGATGGTTGGGACTTTGGCTGCTTTTCGGCGAGCGTAGATCAAGCCTGAAGCTACTCCGAGTAGTTGCGCACAGGATCGGGCGGCGAGCAGTGCAGGGGAGAGCAATCCGATGACGGGATCTTTCTTGACTGCGCGGAAGGTGAATGGGAACGTGGTGAGCAGAAATCCGGCAACAACGATTAGAGATACTGGAACTTCGGGGCGCACGGTTAGGTCAATTGCTGCTGCAAGCAGAAGCGTGGGCACAAATAAGAGTTGGAGCTTCATGATCTGCGGAGTGTGACTGTCTTTGAGACCCTTGCTCGGATTCTTACGCACGGCTAGGACTCGCCAGAACGCGAACTTGTATTTCTTGCGGAGATAACTGGAGAGCGTGTCTGGATGTGTGTGGTAGACAATTGCTGAAGGAGCAAACTTCATGATCCAACCGCGCGCCGACATGCGGTAGGAGAGCTCGATGTCTTCGGCGCATGCAACCGGAAACGATGTGTCATAACCATTCATTTCCAAGAAACGGTCTCGGCGAAATGCGGCAGAATAAGTGTCTATAAAATCGATGTTAGGAAGGCTTGCCATCAAGTGATAGCGGTCTTCGTACTCGACCTGCACGAAGCGGGCTGCGAGGCGGTTTTGGTGGGTGCGGTAGACTCCCTTTGCTCCGACGACTTCGGGATCGTTGAACGGCGCAAGCATGGACTCCAGCCAGTCTGGCATGGGGACACAGTCGTCATCGGTGAACAGGATGATCGTTCCGCGAGCTTCCTGCGCGCCGCGATTCCGGGCTGCTGCGGGTCCCGCATTCGCTTGAGTTATCAGACGTACGGCACGATATTGCCGGACCACTTCAGCAGTATTGTCGGTTGACCCGTCGTCAACTACGAGGATCTCAACATCGTGGCCAGCAGCCTGCTTTACGAGCGCGTTCAGGCAGTTGGAAATTCGCGGGGCACCGTTAAAGGTTGGAATGATGATCGATACTGCTTCGCCGAGACACACCACTTGCGGGTCTCCAGTTCCAGAGACGGTCCCTTGCCATTCACAGAAGCATGCTTGGGAAGATGGGACCGCCTTCAGATACTTCGTTCAGAAACAATAGTCAGGTTGTTACGCAGCCGTAACGCCCTCGGGCTTTACGGGACCCTGGGTCGAGGTCTTCTCGTGCTGACTTCCACGTAGTAAGTACTTCGACAGAGTAACAAAGCCTTTCAGGTTTCGCTGTAACTCACGACGGTCGAGCAGGGACTGCTTCAACTTATACATCAAGTAAGAAGGAGCAAGGTAGAAGCTACGTCGCGCTCTATCGCAGAAGTCCACCAGTTGCTCGTGCGTTATGTTGGGCAAAGTAACAACGCTGTTGTGGAGACCATCCTTGGTTAGCCAAGCGCCCCAGTCCTCGATTTGAATGTAATTCCGCTTCTTGGCTTCCTGGTAGGCGACCGTTCCTGGATAGACCATGATAGGGAAGAATTGGGCGGTGTCAGGACGGAGTTTTTTGGCGAAGTTCAGGGTCTTTTCCATGCTGGCGGGGGTCTCGTTGAGATTGCCGACCATGAAGCAACCGTGAACCATGATGCCCGATTCCTGGCACCGGCGAACAAATCGGTGAGCCTCTTCGTGATACTTCGCATCACGCCGAGAGTCGTTGTTCTTCTGCATGCCGTTGATCACTTCAACATCGCCGCTCTCAAATCCTACGCAGAACAGACGGGCTCCGGCTCGGTGTAACGTTGAAAGCAGTTCAGTCTCTGAGCCGATGTCGGCGCGGCAATTTGCATCGAAGGGTAGCTTATTTCCGCGACGGATCAACTCATTCGCCAACTCAAGCGTGCGTGGCTTACTTACAATGAACGTGTCATCTTCCAACATCACGGTTTTGATCTCTGGCATTTCGCGGGCGACAAACTCAAATTCATCAGCCACGTTTGCCACAGAACGATAACGCATGGTGTGTCCGCTGAAGGTTTGCGGGTAAACACAGAAGGAGCAGTGATATGGGCATCCGCGGCTGGTGTCAAAGACGACCAGCGGCCACAATGAGTGTCCGTAGAAATAGTCTGGAGTGTGGAGGAAACGTTTGTAGACTTCGGAGACGAACGGGAGTTCATCCAGGTTCTTGATGGCGTCGCGTTGTTTGTTGCTGATTACCTCTCCGGTCGCGGGACGGCGCCACACGAGGCCGTCGACGGTGGAAAGATCGGCACCGCAAGATACCGCCGATAACCAGTCCCGCACCGTATATTCATACTCTCGGATGGCGACGGCCTGCAGAGAAGGTGACATTGCAAGTGTCTCTGTGGGCAGTGCCGATACGTGGCGACCAACCATTAGCACGTGCAGAGATGGCTTTGCCGCGACAAGTGACTCGATAACATGGACGTCGTTGATGATGCTAGGGGTAGAGGTGTCACAAACGACAGCATCGATGTTCTTAGCTTCGATACGGTCGATGATTGCCTGCACAGAATAACCCGCTGCTGGAGCATCGACTAGGTCAACGTCGTGACCATCTCTGATTGCGACTCCTGCTGCTGTAGCGAGCCACTTAGGATAATAGAGTGTTCCACTCTTTGTAACTGCAGGGCTGCGTTGTTCCCGAGAAAAGCGCGAATGAAAAGGAGGGTTGAGAAACAGCACACGCATCGGCATGGAACTCCCGTATCCAATCTCGAAGTATATATCAAAACCTAAACCACCCACTGTTTAGGACATACGGTGGTAAAAGGTCCGGAATCTTGTTGGATGCACTTCGCGAGGGTAACTGTGAGTACTTGAAAAAGTAAGTATTACAAACTCATGAAATCTAGGACTAAGTGATTCATCGTGACCCTAGTTTCGTTGTCCGTAAGTGGGCATGTCGTCTTAAGCTCTTCAACCACGCATGTCAGATTAGATCCGTACGGGCCAACTCACCATCCATGTCCGCAGCCGAACAGTTCGATTTCGGCGTCAGCATGGAACCGCATCTCCGCCCCGATCCAGTACAAGACAGAGAGAATGAGGGGAACCGTGGCCGTGGACTATCAGTTCCAGTTCGGGATGAATCGGTATTCGCAGAGACTCGGGAGGTTTGTTAACCTATATGTCGATGGCTATTTCTCCTCTCAATGTAATGTCCTTAATCAGCTCGGTCGCGGGTGCGATTGTGGTGATGATTTGGCGGGTTCGCGAAGCGCGCACCGCGGTGTCGGCAAAGAAGATCATTTTGCCCCCGCTGGGAATGGCAACCGGATTCGCTATGTTTCTTGTTCCTGGATTCCGAGTTCCGTGGATATGGGCAAGTTGTGCGTTTCTGGCGGGTGCGCTCGGCCTTGCATATCCATTGCTGCGGACTTCGCGTCTTGTGCGTGAAGGCGAGACGGTTATGATGCAGCGCTCACACGCATTTTTTGCCATTGTGATTGTGCTCGCGGGGATTCGCATCGCGGCACGCAGCTACCTGGATACGGTGTTGACGGTTCAGCAGACAGCAGCGCTGTTCTTCGTTTTGGCGTTTGGAATGATCCTTCGGTGGCGAACGCAAATGTTCCTCCAATACCGCGCACTCATTAACTAGAAAGTTAACGGAGGAGCGCCATATATTGCTGCTGTCCGGTTCGAAACTTCTTCAGGGTAGCTGTTACGCTGACTTCGTTCCGGTATCGTTTTCTTCCTGTGCTTGCAGGGCAAAAACCAGGAAAGAGTGACTGGTTACTCCGTATTGCTTGCCAGAGTGATGGGTACCTTTCTCACTGTTGTCGAATATATTTGTGTCGACTAGCAGTTTCCAGGTGTCCCCACCTGGGCACTGCGGCAACGTGAACTCCACAAGATCGGTGTGGTCGTTGATGACCAGCAGCAGCGTTGCGTCGTGGCCACACTGCTTGATGCCAGTGGCCTGCGCTCGTCCGTCGAGCAGCATACCGAAGCAGCGCATTCCGGAATCGCCCCATTGCTTGTCTTCCATCTCTGAACCGTTGGCGTTGATCCAGGTTACGTCTTTAACGCCCAGTTCCTCGTTGTACTTACCGGTCAGGAATAGGTTTCTCCGCAGGATGGGGTAGGTATGCCGAAGGTTGGTGAGACGCTGGACGAATTCGATTAGACGTCGTTTCTCTTCCGTGATGTCCCAGTTGAGCCAGCTGATTGGATTGTCTTGGCAATATGCGTTGTTGTTGCCACCCTCGGTGTGCGCGGATTCGTCTCCGGCTACAAGCATTGGGGTACCTTGCGATAGGAGCAGGGTGGCAAGCATGTTTCTCATCTGGCGATTTCGGAATTTGTTAATTTCCGGGTCGTCAGTCGGGCCTTCTACGCCGCAGTTCCAGGATTGGTTATTGGAACTTCCGTCGGTGTTGTTGTCTCCGTTTGCTTCGTTATGTTTTTCGTTGTAGGTGACCAGATCGTTCAGGGTGAAGCCATCGTGAGCTGTAATTAAGTTGACGCAGGCCCATGGGCGACGGCCTTGATAGTTGAACGATTCACCCGAAGCGCAGAGGCGTTTGGTAAGATCCGATGCAATTGAATCACCCTTCCACCACTCACGCACGGTGTCGCGAAATCTGTCGTTCCACTCGGCCCAGCCTGGAGGAAATTGGCTGACCTGATATCCACCGGGGCCGCAGTCCCAAGGCTCGGCGATGAGTTTTGAGTTGCTGAGAACAGGGTCTTGACTGCATGCTTTCAGAAAGCCGCTCTGGTTATCGAAGCCATCGGGTTCGCGTGCCAGGACCGTACCGAGATCGAAGCGAAAGCCGTCCACATGAGTCTGTTCGACCCAATAGCGCAGGCTGTCCATCACCATTTGCAATACGCGAGCTTGGCTGACGTTGAGCGTGTTTCCGGTGCCGGTATCGTTAACGTAATAGCGCGGCTTGTCGGGCATTAGGCGATAGTAGCTGGCGTTGTCGATTCCTCGGAATGAGAGCGTGGGGCCGAGTTCGCTGCCTTCGGCGGTGTGGTTGTAGACGACGTCGAGAATGACCTCTAAATCAGCCTCGTGGAAGCAAGCGACCATTTCCTTGAACTCACGCAGCGTGTTGGGTTTGTCGGCCGCATATCGCGGGTCGGGGGCGAAGAAACCAATTGTGTTGTAACCCCAGTAATTTGTGAGTCCTCGCTCCAGAAGGTGACTGTCATTTACGAAAAGGTGGACAGGTAGGAGTTCAACAGAGGTTACGCCAAGCGATTTGATGTACTGAATCACTTCTTTTCGCGCAAGACCCGGATAAGTTCCCTGCAACTCCTGGGGGACTTGGGGATTCTGCTTGGTGAAACCTTTGACGTGCATCTCGTAGATGATGGTGTCGTCCCATCCGACGCGGAGTTTGCCGATTCTTGGAGTCTGGCCATGCCAGTCAAAATCCGGGTCGACTACGATGCACTTGGGGACGAACTCGGCACTGTCGCGCTCATCGAATGTAGTGTCGTCTCCGCTCTCCATTTGATAACCGAAGATGGCAGGATTCCATTGCACCTCGCCGGTGTGCGCAACCGCGTAGGGATCAAGCAGGAGCTTGTTTGGGTTAAATCGATGGCCTTCTTCAGGAGCATAGGGGCCATGAACGCGATATCCATAATGTTGGCCGGGGCCGATATCGGGAAGATAGCCGTGCCAGATTTGGTTCGTGTATTCAGGTAACTCGATGCGCTGTACTTCTTTGTTTTCATCAAACAGGCACAGTTCGACCTTCGTGGCATGAACGGAAAATAGCGCGAAATTAGTGCCGTGGCCATCCCAGGTCGCGCCACGCGGATTTGGGGAGCCTTCTTGAATTCGGAGCCTCGGGTCGTTCATGTCTTGCTATTGCCCTTTCATGATCCACTCCCTCCCCGTGTTGACGGGCTGGACAATGTCTGTCGGTCAGTTGAGCGGGGTTTCAAGGTCGTGGGAGGGATTCGGACGTCCATTCTCAACTCGTGCATTCCACTCTGGACACTGGGTTGGAGTCGGCAAATGCTCTGGACGTTGTCTCGCGCCACTGAGCTTCGTATGGCGAACGTTCTTGAGGATGTCGAAATTCCAGTGAAATGTCCGTTGGCTGACAGATACCGGGGTCGCTTTCTCATAGAGTACGTCTCGATAGCTTAGATTTTGTGCACGTACCGCACGTGGGAATCCATGAACGTTTACTCGATGCTTGCTATTTTCGGCGCGATTCTGCTGGTAGTTGGAGAAGCAGCGGCGCTTCTGAATCTTCGGAATGTGCTGCGCGCTCAGATTTACGGGACGGTGGCCGAGTGTGGCTATGTCCTGATGGGGTTTGGCCTGCACACCGCATCTGGCTGGACCGGCGCTTACATGCATCTGGCTTATCAGGTGGTGATGCGCGGGTTGGTGTTCGCGACGCTCGCTTTATTGATACATAAGGTCCGCTCGTCTCGGTTGGATCGGCTGGCGGGAGTCTGGCAGAAAGAGCCACTCTTGGCTTTGCTATTTGGGTTTGGACTCTTCTCCGTGATGGGGCTTTCGCCGTTTAAGGGATCATTCAGCAAGTTTCTTGTACTTTATGCGGCGGTAGAGAGCGGACATTGGGTGCTAGCATCGGCCGGAACGCTGGCAAGCATCATTGCGGCAGGGTACAACGTTTACATCATTCAGCGCATGTGTTTTGAGCGCGTGGAGCAGGGAAGCAAGACTGGCTGGAGAGTTTCTGTTTCTCCGGCGATGCTTGGGGTACTTGCGCTCACGGCTGCCACTGTTTACATGAGCTTGTTTCCTCAAGGGCTGCTGAGGCTCGCATCGGGGCTGGCTAGTTCCTGCGCGGGAGTGATTCCCAATTACGAGACGCCGTGGTCACTGCTAGTACTGCTACCGTACGTTGGCGGATTTGTGGTTCTGGGGATTGGATGCTTCAGCGCACGTTTGCGTAACGTTGGCGCGGTGGTGTTGGCGGCAGCGACTCTGGTAGTTGCGTGGAGGCAGACGGGACTCGACAGTGTTTCGTGGCTTGCTGAGGTGATCTTTGCCGGGATATGTTTCGCCGTGGTTCTGTATTCCACGTCGTACATCTCGGGTGGTACGGCGAACCGCTACTTCTTCTTGTTCTTCCTTATGCTCGGGTCGTTGCTTGGCGTGGCGACGGAGCACCAGTTTGGAAGCTTCTACGTTTTTTGGGAGTTGATGACGTGGACTTCGTATCTGCTGGTCATTCATGAGCAGACGAAGGAGTCGCTGCGCGCTGGGTTGAAGTACTTTCTGATGTGCTCCTCGGGCGCTTATTTGATGCACTTGGGAATACTGCTTCTGCATGCTCATCTGGGAACGTTTGACATGAATGTGATCGCGAACAACATTGGAACGCTTACGCCGGGCGTGTCCTTCGCAATCCTTGCACTGTTCATGATTGGGTTTGGCGTCAAGGCTGGACTGGTTCCGATGCACAGTTGGTTGCCGGATGCGCACCCGGTCGCGCCGTCTTCGATTTCGGCACCGATGTCCGGCATTATCACCAAGGCCGGAGTCTTTGGACTGCTGAAGATTATCTTCGTCGTTTTTGGCGCGTCGGCGGTGGCAAGGTGGTCGGTTGCCGGGTGGCCGAGTCCGATGGCTTTGGTGTTGAGCACCTCGGGTGCAGCCACTTTGCTCTATGGCGAGTTGATGGCTCTGCGGCAGACGCAAATCAAACGGATGCTCGCGTATTCGACGCTGGCGCAGGTGGGCGAGATCACCGCAGTGTTGGGGTTGGGGACTTACCTGGGCGTTGCGGCTTCGATGTATCACGTTATGAATCACGCGATCATGAAGAGTCTGCTGTTTTTGGCGGCGGGCGCGTTGATTTATCGGACGCACAAGTACTCGATCTCCGATTTAAAGGGCGTGGGGCGCGTTCTGCCGGTTACTTCGGTGTGCTTTAGCATCGCGGCGCTATCGATCATTGGACTGCCGCCGTTTGGTGGATTCTTCAGTAAGTTTCTGCTGATCTACGCCAGCGTACAGAGTGGGCATCTTCTGCTGGCCGCGTTGATGTTGTTCGGTGGAGTGATCGCTGCGATCTATTATTCGCGAGTGATTCGGATGTTGTTCTTCGAGAAGTATGAAGGACCGGAGTTGCAGGCGGTGCCGTTCACAATGCAGGCTTCGATCGTGGGGTTGACGGCGCTGGTACTCCTTGGCGGAATCTTTCCGAATTACGGAATTGGGTTTGCCAAGCCGGAGGCTGATCTTGTTGCCGGGCGCGGCGGATTGGCCGTTGAGTCGCTGCCTTCGTTGCAGATACTCTGGCCCGCATGCGCGATTATCGCCGGGTTGGGAGCATTGGTCGCTTATGCGGTTGGTAAGCGTTCGACGAAGTGGGCGGGGATTGTTTCGGTTGCTTCGATGGCACTTGCGCTGGGAAGTATTCTGCTTCGCGCTGGTCGATTCGAGTTACTGTCGTTCTGGTTTGCTGTCCTGATTGCTACGGTTGGTGGAGTGAATCTTCTCTATTCGCTTGGGTATTTGAAACACTCGCACGCGCATAGCCGGTACTACTTCCTTTTCATGTCGATGATTGGCGGGTTGCTCGGCGTAGCAGCCAGTAAGGACGTGCTCAGTTTCTTTGCCTTCTGGGAAATCATGAGTAGCTGGACGTTGTACTTCCTGATTATTCATGAAGAGACGGCGAGCGCGATTAAAGAGGGGACCAAGTATTTCGTTTTCAACGTAATTGGCGCGAGCTTTATGTTTCTTGGGATCGTCATGCTGGCGACGCGGGTGGGGAGCTTTCGCTTTGCCGTAATCGCCGAGAATGCACGTAACTTGCCCACTCTGTGGCTTGCTACTGCGGTGATCGCGATTGTTGCGGGATTCGTGATGAAGGCAGCGATGCTTCCGTTCCGGATCGATGTTCAGATGCATCCGTCAACTGCACCTACTCCGGTGAGTGGATACATTTCGGCGGTGTTACTCAAGAGCGGCGTTTTTGGAGTTCTGAAGTTCCTCGCACTGTTTGGTGGAACGCTTCTGTTTTGCAGGCTTGGACAGGTTGCACGGCTCGATACCATTCAATATGTTGTCGCAACGATCGCTGCTTTCACGGCGTTATACGCAGGGGCGATGGCGGTGGTTCAAAACGGCGTCAAGCGATTGCTGATTTACAGCACGGTCAGCCAGTTGGCATATATGCTGCTGGGGATCTCTCTGGGTTCTGCGATGGGCGTTGCCGGTGCGCTGATGCATGTGGTGAATCACATGCTTCTGAAGGATGCGCTGTTTCTTTGCGCGGGGTGCATTCTTGCGCAGGCGCATGTTACCTCCCTGGACGAACTTGGTGGACTGGCGAAGCGTATGCCGGTTACGTTTGCAATATTTCTCTTCTCGGGACTTTCGCTTTCAGGTGTGCCGCCGTTCAATGGGTTCTCTTCGAAATGGATGATTTATGAGGCAGCGCTGCAGTCGGGGCATTACTTCTTCGCGCTGGCTGTGTTGGTTTCGAGCTTGTTCACGCTGGCAGCGATTTTGAAGTTTGCGCATGCGGCGTTTATGGGAAGGCCTTCGGTGGTGAGCGCAAAGATGACAGAGGCTCCGAGCTCGATGCTGGTGGCGATGGGAGCGTTGACAACGGCAAGTCTCGCAATCAGTTTTATGCCCGGCCTGTTGCTGGTGCCGATTTCTCACGTGCAACTCGCGCTGGGGTTGCCGGCAATCGAGGCGACCTGGACGGGGGCGCTGCCCGGTACGAATCAGTGGAGTCCTACGACGATGTTTGCATTGCTTGCGATGCTTGCGCTTGTCGGCTGGGGGTACTTGCTGATCGCCAAGCGTAAGACAGTTCGCACGCGGCTTTATATGTGCGGAGCGGTGGATTTCAATCTGGACGAAGCCAATGTGAGTGCGTCGAATATTTACGAGTCGCCGGATGCGTTGATCGGTCAGGTATTTCCTGAGCACAAAGAAAAAGAAGAGGAAGTTCATGCCTGAGATCTTGAAACTCATGCTGGAAGTGTTGATCTTCCCAGGCGGATTATTTGTGCTGGTCCTGGGGTTGCTGATGAAGGGGCTGGAACGGAAGTTGCGCGCACGGTTACAGCGGCGCGTTGGGCCTCCGTTGCTGCAACCGTTCTTTGATCTATTCAAGCTGATGCAGAAGGAAACAACGATTCCGGAAGAGGCTCCGGCGGGATTGTTTCAGGCGTTGCCGTTGGCTGGGGCGTGCAGCATGGCGTTTGCTGCGGCGATGGTTCCGATTGCGGGCGCGTACTCCGCGCCCAAGGAGCTGGGCGATCTCGTCGTGCTGTTTTACTTGTTGGCGGTCCCGGCGATTGTGCTGATGCTGGCGGGTTCGGTGTCCGGTTCGCCGTTTGGGGCGATTGCGTTTTCTCGCGAGCTTTCAATCATGATGGCTTACGAGGCTCCGATTCTGCTGGTGTTGTTGAGTGTCGCGATTCGGGTGGGTGTGGCGCAGGGTGGGTGGATTGCACTTTCGCTGAATGACATTGTGCAGTATCAGATGCAGCACGGCGCGTTTCTCTTCGATCCGCTGATGTGGCCGGCACTGCTGTCATTCTTGCTCTTCTTTCCAGCGAATCTGGGGATCGCGCCTTTCGATATTCCGGAGGCGGAGTCGGAAGTGCTGGAGGGGCCGATGCTTGAGTATTCCGGGCCTCTGCTTGGGATGTTCAAGATGATGTCGGCGATGAAATCTGGCGTGGTAGTTGGGCTGGGGATCGCGCTCTTTTATCCGAACGCTCCAGCAGGTGTTTTGGGGTTGGGATGCTTCGTTGTGAAGTGCGTTCTCGTGTCTTCGATTGGCGTCGCGGTGTTACGTACTTCGATGGGACGCATGCGAGTTGATCAGGCATTTTGGTTCTTGTTGAAGTGGCCGGGGATTCTCGGCGCGTTGAGCCTGGCCGCAGTGTTGTGGCGGCATTGAGGTGAAGATATGAAGATGCTTTCGAGTTTTGCTGGTAAGTCACCGTGGTTGTATCGAATCAATGCCGGGTCTTGCAATGGGTGCGATGTGGAGTTGGCAACGACGGCGATCATTCCTCGGTATGACGTTGAGAGGCTTGGGTGCCAATACTGCGCCAGTCCGAAGCATGCCGACATTGTGCTGATTACGGGGCCGATTACGGCTCGGGTGAAAGACAAGGTGTTGAGCGTTTATAACGAAGTGCCGAATCCGAAGGTGACGGTTGCCATTGGGGTTTGCCCGATTTCGGGTGGTGTATTTAGAGACAGTTACGCAATGACCTGTTCGCTTGATGAACTCGTTCCGGTTGACGTTAACGTGCCGGGGTGTCCGCCGAGGCCGCAGGCGATTATCGAAGGCATTGCAGAAGCGATCAAAATTTTCGGGTCCCGGAGCTAACGTCGTGTGGCTATCTGTTCTGTTTAAGAATCTGCTGAAGGGGCCTGCGACGGAAGCTTTCCCACTTGGTGAAGCCACCGCGACACCTAAGCGCTACCGAGGGCGGGCGATGTTTGACGCTTCTTCTTGCAGCGGATGTCGTACGTGCGAATATGTCTGCGCAGGCGGGGCTATTCACTTTGAGGAGCAGAGCGACGGTCTGCATTTTACGCTCTGGCATAACACTTGTGTGTTCTGCGGAATGTGTGAGCAGAACTGCATGTCGAAGGCAATACACCTGAGTAACGATTGGCATCTTGCGCATACGCAGGATAAGAAGTACGCAATGGTGGAGCAGGGAACAGTGCCTTACAAGCCTTGTTTGAGCTGCGGTAAGCAGATGTTGCCCACTCCGGCTCCTCTGATGGAACTGGCTTACCGAGGCGACAGTCTGCGAATTGCAGAGCTTCGTCAGCTGTGCCCAGATTGTCGCCGTGCGGCTAGTGCGGGAGGTAAACGATGAACCAAGAATTGAAAGATCTTTTGGATAGAGACCTTACGGGGCGCGTTGAGGGTCGGTGCGGAGTCGAGTGGAAGACCAATCGCAAAGGCGTCACAGTTGCATGGTGCCGTCTGGAAAACGGCAGCGATCTGCTTAGCGTGGCAGAGTTGCTGAAGACTTCTTGCGCTCGACTGAGCACGATTACGGCGAGTCTTCCGGAGCATGCACGGGCCAATGGGATGCATGAGATTGCGTACCACTTCGATTTCGATGGAGACACGCTCACGGTCCAGGTGCGGATTCCGTTGGACGACGAAGTGGATTCACTCGTTCCAACATTTCCCAATGCTGATTGGAATGAGCGGGAGTTCATGGAGTTGTACAGCATCAAGGTGCGCGGCTGTATAGATCACCGACGATTGTTTATCGACGAGAAGATTGATCCCGCAGTGCTCGATAGGCTCATACCGTTTTCAACGCTGGTGAATGCCGCTAGCACCAAAACACTTTGGGAACGGATTCTGGGCAAGGGCAGCGAGGGGAAGCAATGACCACTACTTACAAGATTCCGGTTGGCCCGCTACACGTTGCGCTTGAAGAGCCAATGTATTTCAAGATTGAGCTACAAGGCGAGACGATTGCCGGAGTGGAGATCACGGCGGGGCACGTTCATCGCGGGATCGAATACCTTACGTCGAAACGTAACTTCATGCAGAACGTGATTTTGACTGAGCGCGTTTGCTCGCTTTGTTCGAATAGTCACCCTACGACGTTTTGCATGGCGTTGGAGCAGATCGCTGGAATTGAGATTCCGGAGCGGGCCGAATTTCTGCGGACGATTGCGGACGAGACGAAGCGTGTGGCCTCGAACTTGTTCAACGTAGGAATACTGGCACACATTGTCGGATTCGACAGTCTCTTCATGCACGTGATGGAAATTCGCGAGATCATGCAGGACGTGAAAGAGACGCTCTATGGCAACCGCATGGACTTGGCGGCGAACTGCATTGGTGGCGTTCGTTATGATCTGGACGCCGAGCAGCGGGCTTATTTGCGAGCTCAGATTGCTCGCGTTGAGCCGTTGCTGGGCGAAGTACGGAAGCTCTATGAGACGAATCGCACGATCCTCTCTCGGACGCGTGGAGTGGGGGTGCTTTCGAAGAGTGAAGCATTGCAGTTGGCACTCGTAGGGCCGGTTGCTCGTGGATCGGGTGTTGATTACGACGTTCGAAAGAAGGCTCCTTATGCCGCCTACGACAAACTGGAGTTTCCTGTAGTGACACAACAAGACGGAGACATTTGGTCGCGGGCGATGGTTCGGATTCGTGAAGCTCAGGTGGCGCTGGACATTCTGAAACAGTGCGTGGACAAGATGCGGGAAGGTCCGATTGCTGTAACGCCGCTCCCGGAGATTCCGGCGGGTGAGGCTATAGCGAAGTCTGAGGCTCCACGGGGAGAGCTGATTTACTACTTACGTACGGACGGTTCGGACAAGCCTTCGCGTCTTAAGTGGCGAGTTCCCAGCTACATGAACTGGAGCGCGTTGTCGCCCATGATGAAGGGAAACAAAGTGGCTGATGTGGCCATTATTGTGAACAGCATTGACCCGTGCATTTCGTGCACGGAGCGTTAGATCGTGGGCGGAAAAATCTCGTCAGAAGTGTCCGCTGGACGACATACATGGAATCCGGCCCAGACGAGAATGACATCGGCCTAAAGAAGTTTTGACGTACTACAGGGGATCGAATTACAAGGTTTGTGAACGTAGCAGGAGAGAGCAACGATGCAGTCATTCCAAGAAAACTTGATTATCTATGCAAATCCTGAGAAATGCCTAGGATGCCATAGTTGCGAGTTAGCATGTGCGGTGGCGCATGGGGACGGGAGCGATCTGCTGACAGCAGTCGCCACCGAGCGCCCGCTGCATCCGCGAAATCGCGTGGTGGTGGCCGACGGCGTAACCTTCCCAATGCAATGCAGACAGTGCGAAGACGCTCCATGCACCTTCGTGTGTCCAACCGGCGCTTGCCGCCAATCGAACGGTCAGATTGTTATTAGCGAGAAGAACTGTATTGGTTGCAAACAGTGCGCCATGGTTTGTCCGTTTGGCGCAATTACGGTTTGCTCCGATGAACCCGTCAGCGAAGACTCATGCACGAATCGCGGAGTGGCCAAAAAGTGCGACCTTTGCACCGAGTGGCGAGCTAAGAACGGAAAAGCTGACACGGCTTGCGTGGAAGCGTGCCCGACGAAGGCTATCCATCTCGTGAATCTGAAAACCTATCGCAAGGCGCTGATTGAAGCGCGCGCCCGTGAACTTGCCCAATCGCACCGTACAGTGCGCATGCCTTTCTAGAGGATATCGTAATGAACGAACGACCTTCATCTGATCCAAGCGTACTCGAGCTTCTGCCGATTGCGAACGCGCGCGGCATTGAAACCGTTTTCGACCGTTACAAGACGCAACAACCTCAGTGTGGATTTGGAAGTCTCGGCCTCTGTTGCCGCGTTTGCTGGAAGGGGCCTTGTCGTATCGATCCCTTTGGCGAAGGACCGAAGTATGGGATTTGCGGAGCGGATCGCGACACGATCATTGCTCGCCAGTTGGCGCGCATGATGGCTAGCGGTGCGGCAGCACACTCGGAGCACGGGCGTCATATTGCGCTTGCGCTGCTGGAGATTTCTAAGGGTAAGCTGCCGGATTACAAGATCCGCGACGAAGCTAAGCTCCTTGCTGTCGCCGGTAAGCTGGGCGTGGTAACAACTGATCGCAACATTCTTGACGTGGCTCGCGAAGTCGCACTGATTACATTGGAAGACTTTCAGAATCAGGATCAGCACAAGCCATGCAACTGGTTGACGGCGACGCTTCCGGCGAAGCGCATGAAGCGTCTTGGTGAACTTGGCGTGTTGCCACACAACATCGACGCAGTGGTAGCGCAGACGATGGCGCGTACTACGGTTGGTTGCGATGCTGATGCGACGAACGTTATCCTTGGCGGAATCCGTGCGGCGCTGGCTGACTTCGATGGCATGGCTTTGGCTACGGAACTTTCGGACGCGTTGTTTGGTACTCCGAAACCCACGATTACGGCGGCGAATTTGGGCGTCATCAAGCCGAACGCCGTGAACATTGCTGTCAACGGGCACAATCCGCTGCTTAGTGAAGTGATCTGCGATGTGGCGAAGGAGATGAATCAAGCAGCAATCGAAGCAGGGGCAAAAGACGGCATTAATGTTGTCGGTATCTGCTGCACGGGCAATGAGGTGATGATGCGCCATGGGATTCCGATGGCGGCCAATTATCTATCTCAGGAGATGGCCATTATTACTGGGGCACTCGATGCAATGATTCTTGACGTGCAGTGCATCATGCCTTCTCTGCCGCGCATTGCTGAATGCTTTCATACACAGATCATTACGACGATGGATGAGAACAAGATCAGCGGCGCAAAGCATGTAAGCTTCCACGAAGACCATGCAAGCGAGACGGCTCGCGAGATCATTCGGTTGGCAATCGCAGCTTATGCGCATCGCGATCCGAAAACCGTCAACATCCCCAATCACAAGCAGACGGCTATTGTGGGATTCAGCGCTGAGGCCATTATTGGTGCGCTCTCGTTGCTGGATGCTGCCGATCCTCTGAAGCCTTTGCTGGACAACATTGTGAACGGCAACATTCAGGGAGTCGTGCTATTTGCTGGTTGCAATAACACGCAGCACGAGCAGGATGCAAGCTTTGTGACGATTGCCAAGAAGCTGGCGAAGAACAATGTGTTGCTGCTTGCGACGGGCTGCGGAGCCGGGGCGTTTGCGAAGCATGGACTTATGACTTCGGAAGCTACGGAGAAGTATGCAGGCGACGGGTTGAAGGCTGTGCTGACAGCGATTGGGACTGCCGCTGGGTTGAATGGTCCGCTTCCGCTGGTATTGCACATGGGATCGTGCGTGGATAACAGCCGCGCAGTAGCTGTGGCGACGGCGTTGGCAAACAAACTCGGTGTCGATCTCAACGATCTTCCAGTCGTGGCTTGTGCGCCTGAAGCAATGTCTGAGAAGGCTGTTGCAATCGGGACTTGGAGCGTTGCAGTCGGATTACCTACGCACCTGGGAACCGTACCTCAAGTGCTTGGATCGGCGAAGGTGGTTCAACTCGTGACGGAAGATGCGAAGGCTTTGTTTGGCGGATACTTCCTGGTTGAGCCGAATCCTGAGCTTGCGGCTGACAAGTTGTTTGCGGTGATCAAAGAGAAACGCGCTGGGCTCGGAATTTAACATCGCAGGGCAAAGTACGGAGTAGTGGAATAACGGGCACAACAGAGGGAACAATGAAACTTGCGATTGCTGGCAAAGGTGGAGTGGGGAAAACAACGTTAGCGGGGTTACTGGCCCGCTCCTATGCGGAGAGCGGAAATCGCGTTCTTGCTATCGATGCGGATCCCGACGCAAATCTTGCCTCCTCTATTGGAATTAGTCCTCAGCAGGCGGCCAGTATTTTGCCAATTTCAAAGATGAAGGAATTGGCAAAGGAACGGACTGGCGCCTCTGAGGGCTATGGCTCGCTCTTTATATTGAACCCGAAGGTGGATGATCTTCCTGAGCGTTTCTTTGTGAACCACAAGGGAGTTTCTCTGCTGGTTATGGGGACGGTGGATCAGGGTGGCTCGGGATGCGTTTGTCCTGAGCACACGCTGGTGCGCACGCTTATGAAGCACCTTTTGTTGGATCGCGATGACGTGTTGATTCTCGACATGGAAGCAGGGATTGAGCACCTGGGTCGCGCGACGGCGGAATCGGTGGACGCGTTGATTGTGGTGGTCGAAGCCGGGCAGCGCAGTTTGCAGACTGCCGCTCAGATCGAAAAGCTTGCGGCCGATATCGGCATTCGCAATGTTGTGTATGTCGCGAGCAAGATGCAAAGTGAGTCCGACCTTGAATTCGTAAAGAAGGCTCTGCCTACGAAAAAGTTTATGGGCAAGATCTCGATGAGCGAGAGTATTCGCGAGGCCGATCGGTTGGGTGTCTCTGCTTACGACATCGGCGGCGAGATACTGGCTGAGATTGACGTTATCAAGAAGAACCTTGAGGGCTTTCTGCGGGAGCAGGGAAGTGTGACTCAGGAGGCGCAACATGTGTGACATAAAAGTCAGGCTGCTCGAAGAGAGCGGTACGGCGACTTCGTTTGAAAACGTTACGAACCTGGAGATTCGCGAAGGGTCGATTTGTGTTGAATCGATGTTCGAGGAGCCTCGGGAATTGAGTGGCGTCGTTATTGACAAGATTGATTGCCTGCGGCATACAGTCGTGTTGCGGCGAGTGAATTCGGGAGTTCAAGAGGGAGGTCACGTATGAGCGTAAGTGCGATTGAAAAGCTGAAGGTTTTGCTGCCCCATTGGGCTGCACATAACTCGGAGCACTCGTCGGAATTGCGTGAGTGGCAGCGGGAGGTATCTGGTAACGCTGACGTTGCAGCGTTGCTGACTCAAGCGGCGGATTTGTTGGATCGAGCCACGGTGGCGCTTGAAATCGCTTCTGATAAGTTGGGAAGCAGCGATACGGGCTTGGAAAATCAGGTGGGAGACCATAGCCATGTGCATCCTCACCATCACCAATGAATAGGGAAGCTGTTCCGTAGTACTAATCATTGGGAGAATACGTCTGAGCGTGCTACCATTCGTGAGCCAATAACGACTCACATGCCACCATTGAGCAACATCCTCTCACTCCTGTCGCTTCCAGAGAACCGGCAATATTTGAGCCGATTCACCCGCCGTTCATTTGAAGAGAAAAATATCGTCTCAGATAAAGAGACAAGGCGCGGGGGAATATTCATTGTCACGGCGGGGCGACTTCGCGTTTACCTTTCTTATGAGGGGCGAGAGTTTACTTTGCTGTTCCTCGAACCAGGCGACGTATTCAGCATGCACTCGGAGGCGATCATCGAAGCCCGACAGCGGAGCGAAATCCTTCTCACGGATATCGAGGGATTCGAGGATATTCTTTTGCATATCCCGAGTGTGTCCCTGACCGCGGTTGCTCTGCTCGGCAAAGTGCTGATGAATACGACTCACATTATTGAAGATCTGATGTTTCGGGACGTCAAGAGTCGTCTGTTGCGCTTCCTGATCGAATTGACGGAGCAAAAAGGGCAGCCCGGCCCCGCAGGGATCGAAGTCCCTCTGGATCTGAACACCGAAGACGTTGCGATGCTCATTGGTTCGACTCGGCAATCGACCTCGTCGCTACTGAACGAACTCATTAAGGATGGCCATTTGCGACGCATCAACCGGCACACGATGCTGGTGAAAGAATTGCAAGGCTTGAAGCGCTTGAGGGATGAGCCGCCTCGCCGCCGAGTGAATGAGTAGAGCTTTGAATTAAAGGACCCCGGCTTCGGCTAGGGTCTTTTTTAGTTTATTACGCGCCCATTCTCATCTCGACCATTGCAGGAACTCTGAAAGCTTAGTTTTCACGAGATGTTCATCAATCTTTTACCAGCGACCTGTCGTTACTTTGGTAACGTTGGGCCGCTTGGCAAGCTTTCTCGCCGACTAGCCACTGTCTGCAGCGGTGGCATGGAGACCGGCGTCAACCGCATAGATAGAGCTATCGATTTATGAGAGGACTGACGATGAATAGCAAAAGATGGGCGCAGGTGTGCGCTTCCCTGACGGTGTGTGCATTGACGATGCAACCGACCGTAGGCCTTGCCCAAGATTCCCTTGCCCACGATTCCACTGCAACTAAAGTCGTAGAAGTAGTTCCGAAATCGAGCGATGCAGTTGCCAAATACACGCTTCGCGTTGAGGATTCGCCGTATCTCTCGCATGAACAGAAACTCGATTTGATTCGCAAAAAGATCAAGTATGTATTCGTTCTCTTCCAAGAGAATCGCTCTTTCGATTTCTACTTCGGGACCTATCCTGGAGCCCGAGGGTTATTCTCGCAATCGACGTCGAAGACCCCTGGCTTTGTGCAGCCGATCGTGTTGGCCAGCGGAACAGTTGGCTCCATCTCTCCTTTCAAGATTCCACAGTCGGTTACGGATGTTAACAGCAAGACCGTCCTGCTGTATCCGGAGGACACGGACTCGGTTAACCACTCGCACGTTGGCATCGATGCCAAGCTGAATTTGGATACCAATCACGTGGCGCAGAATAATCGCTACGCGTTTGTGGAAGAAGGGCTGACGGGTACATTAAGCTCGGACGGAAGTACTTATACCGGTCCCGCTCCGACTGAACAGCAGGTTCAAAAGGGCGAACTGGTGGTCGGCCATGTGGATTGCGATACTGCTCCGTTTTTATGGAATTATGCGGATCGCTTTACGCTATTTGATAACTTCTTTGACACCGTTATTGGTCCCTCGACGCCGAACGCGATTGCTATGATTGCCGGACAGTCAGGAAAGACGCAGTGGGTTAAGCATCCGTCGCTTGGTAGTAACTTTACAACTACGAATGCGCAACTTCCGGTTACCGCCGACCCTCAACCGTTTTGGGGATCAGCGTTGGATGTATTTACTCCGACGAGTGAGAAGCAACCGGTTGATAACCCTGGAGGAGTAAGTTCGAATCCGGCGTCTAACTTGACCTTTGCCACGTTACCGCTTTCCTTTATGGGTGAGCAGATCGAGAACATTACGGCTCAGGATATGGATCCGGCTTTCGATCTTCTGGACGTTCAAGGCGACATCAAGAAGATAGCGGGTGATCATAATAAGCAGGTGAACTGGGCGTGGTTCCAGGAAGGGTACGATCACGAACCTACTGATCCGTCTGGAACGGTGACGAACGGGGACTATATCGCTCATCACAACGGGCCACAGTACTTTGGGTATGAAGCGAATAACCAAGTCGAAACCAAGGCTCACTTGAAAGGACTTGGAGATTTCTACACGGCGATTAACTCGAACGCTTTGCCTGCTGAGGGAGGAGTGTTCTATGTTCGCGGTGGTTATGGAAATCTAGATGGACTCGTTCCACGTTCTCCGAGCGCGGCGGTGAAAGCTGCATTCAAGGGAAATGATGATCACCCAGGGTACTCGGATGCGCAGATCAGCGAGGCTCTTCTGGCGGATTCGATCAACGCAATCGCCAACAGTAAGTACTGGTCCGAGAGCGCGATCATCATTACCTACGACGAGACTGATGGGCTTTACGATCATACTCAGCCGCAGATTCGCTCGTTTGATCCACTTGGAAACGCTCTGGATCAAGGGCCTCGGATTCCGGCAATCGTGATCTCGCCTTATGCGGTAGCCCATGCTATCTCACATGAAGCTACTGAGCACGGATCGATTATCAAGTTCATCGACGAACTCTTTAAGCTGACTCCGCTTGCTGATCTTCCTGACGAAGCAGCGGCTCGCGCGCTTGGCGAAAAGAAGTACGGTCAGAAGTATTTTGGGCCATCGGATGACAAGACTCCGAATGTCGGCGATCTGTTTTCCGCATTTGATAATGCCCGATTGAAGGGGACAGCCGCACCGTTGCCTGCACAATATGCGACTATCCCGAGTTCCGAGGTTTTGAGCTTGCCGCATGTAGGAGCTCAAGGCTGCCGCGCTTTGCAGATCACTCCGACGGACGTGGTGAACGGAGTGTTGATCGATCCGGCTCCGGCAGATTTCAATCCTCGCCCCAGTACTAACCCAGGTCTGCCGACATCTGGCACTTGGCCCTCGAACTAACTCCTCAATCATATTTTCCGGCGACTGGAACTTCCCCGGTCGCCGCGTTTCATATCTATACAGCGCCCGTGCTTATTGAAAGGACCGAACTAGAAATGTCCAGATCGTCAACAGTAGTGCTTTTAGTTGCTTGCCTGATTGGAACGGCTTCGACCGCCTACGCTGGCTCGACACTCGACAGGATCAGAGCCAATGGTTCACTTCCTTGCGGAATTAATACGGATGAGCCTGAGTATTCGACGCAGGACGCGCATGGGAATCACTCTGCTTTTGATCTGGATATTTGTAAGGCAGTGGCAGTTGCTGTTCTGGGAACAAATGCCAAGTTCACAGTAGTGCCTTATCGGGACGAGCAGGACGCATTGAAGGCACTCAACTCCGGTGAGATCGCACTGCTTGCGACGGCTTCACCGAATCTCATTAATACGAGTAGAACGAGCTTCGGCTTCGCTCGTCCGATTTTCTTTGATTACCAGGGATTTCTAGTGAATCGAACGATGGGGATTACCAGCCCGAAGGATCTCGCTGGCAAGAAAGTGTGTTTTCTTGGAGGGACTGAAATAGAGAGCCAATTGCAAGGCTACATGGCGCGTGAGCAGATCAAGTGGCTGCCTTTCGAGTTTCAAGAAGAGGGTGAGATGGAAGCCGCTTTTATCACACGCAATTGTGCCGCTGTGAGTGCCGACGTTTCTCAGCTAGCGTATGAGCGAATCGCATTCAAGAACTTAGCGCGCAATTTCGAGATATTGCCGGACGTTGTTGCCAAGGACCCGTTGGCCCCGGCCTACAGGCTGGATGATCCGCAATGGGCTGTCATCGTTAACTGGACCGTTGAGGCCTTGCTTCAAGCTGAAGAGAGCGGGGTAACAAAGGCCAACCTTGCGGAGATGAAAAAGAGTGACGACCCGGTGATCCGGCGGTTACTTGGCACCCAAAAGGGGTACGGCCAATTTGTTGGACTCGATGATGCGTGGGCCGCGCGAGCAATTGAAGCGGTGGGCAATTATGGCGAGATATTTGAACGGGACTTGGGATCAAAGTCTGTGATGAGGCTTGCCCGAGGTCCTAACGATTTATGGACACGCGGCGGATTGATGAGTGCGCTTCCTATTCGATAAGACCTCTTCGGAAGGATTGAGGCAGGAAAGCAATGTGTAGTTTTGGGAAAGAGAGATAAAACACTGAATTCGTGTTCGCCTGGATGCTTTTCAGCATCTAAGTTACTGGTGCTAGATAAGACGGGCCATGTTTCACCGTGAGGCGGTTTTCCATTACGACCGCGGTGGCATGTAAATCCGAAGCTTAGTGGCTCTGTCTCCAGTAGTTGTGTAACCCACTCTCGATTAGGCCTACAAGATTCAGGAATCCCTAGAACTGCATCTCCAGATCCGCACGTCTATGTCACGGGCGTAGCTGTTGCTTGCCGCTCCAAACAGGGAAAGAAGAAGAGCAAATTATGAAGAAGCTAATGTTGTTCGTTACGTTACTTAGTGTGTCAAGCATGGGATGGGCCGAAACAAAGCACAAAGCCTCTGTCGAACGTTTAGGCAACGCGGGCAGTGTGCTGCGTGAAGTTATGAGCGCACCTGATAAAGGCATTCCTGAAGAAATTCTCGATCATGCAAAATGCGTAGCAGTGGTGCCACACATGATTAAGGGTGGCTTCGTGTTTGGTGCTGAAAACGGACGCGGTGTAGCGACCTGTCGGACGGCGAATGGCTGGAGTGCACCTGCATTCTTTGCAATTACGGGTGGAAGCTGGGGCTTGCAGATCGGTATTGAAGGTGTCGATCTCGTCATGATTATTCAGAACGACAAAGGTATGCAGCGCTTATTGTCGAGCCAGTTTCAGCTTGGAGCAGATGCCTCGGCGGCAGCAGGACCAGTTGGACGTCACGCTTCGGCCGACACGGATTGGAAGCTGGATACGGAGATTCTGACCTACTCGCGAGCCAAGGGAGCCTTTGCTGGCCTCACATTGAGTGGCGCGTCGATCCGTCGCGATAATGATTCGATGAAGTCAATCTATCATGGCAAATACGGTCATGTGGTCACGACCCGCGATGTGCTGACAGGTAAAGTGGCGACACCGCATTCGGCAGAATCGTTCCTGAGTGCAGTTCGAGGCGCGAAGTCACAGGCTAGGCAGGCTGGTATCCAGTAATTGATTCAGTTCTGCAGAGTGCCGGTGCGGTATGGTCGGTGCTCTGCAGAGAGTATTTTGCTATGTCTATGGTTGAGGTTTTAGCGGTGTTATTGAAACTAGTGTTGAACAGAGCGTCGAACTAGTACTCCGACCGTTGAAAAAGGTTCGCTTGGTAGTGGAAGACAGCCTGCGCGTCTGTGCGCGAGAAGTTCCATCGGATGATGACGCGGTTGCGATTGATG
>Ga0224528_1000089_pt1 | contig 73739 bp, 63 predicted proteins | sample CBST25metaG_2_FD_179888 | JGI IMG/M metagenome (GOLD analysis project Ga0224528, IMG submission 179888) | Peat soil microbial communities from Stordalen Mire, Sweden - C.B.S.T25 | ecosystem: Environmental > Terrestrial > Soil > Wetlands > Peat | place: Sweden: Norrbotten County, Stordalen Mire...
GTCTTACTGTTAATCTTATGAATTAACTGTTTGTCACTCTTCAAGACTTGGTATTTTTTTGTTTCGATACCGTCTTGTGAGTGCCCACACAGATTGTCTGACAAATTGTTAAAGAGCGTGCGTCAAGGAGGAACAAATCTCACTCGGCGCGGGTTGCGTATATTACGCTTCCCCGTTGAAGAGTCAAGCTTTTTTGCTTGCGCATACTGTCTTTTTCTCTTCCCGACCCGGTCCGCTTTAACGCTTAATCCCGGTCAGTGGAGGCGCATTATAGGGACTTCCTCGGGCGTGACAAGCCTTTATTGCATATTTTGATTTAACAGGCGAATAATTACTCAAGAACCCATCGTTAAGGGCAGTTTCTCCAAAGAAAAGAAGCCATACCGCCGCAAAACCGATAGCAGCTCCATTGATTGCGGCGTCATGGTTAAACAATAGGCCTGGTTTTGGCTAAGTGATCCGGAACCATCAATCTCATGCGCTATTAGCCAGGCCGCGCGTTTGGCGATAGCGGAACCGGAATCCACCAGCCGGGTGCCATCCGGTAGCACCGCCTTGAGCTCCGCCGATAACAAAGGAAAATGGGTACAACCCAAAACCACGGTGTCGGGCGGTTCCACCAGTCTCAGCCAAGGGCGGAGGATTTTTTGCAATACCGGCAGCGCTATGATTTCACCATGCAGCTTGGCTTCCGCCAATTCCACCAATTCAGCGGAACCGAGCGTGATGATATGGCAATCGGCGGCGAATTTGGCGATTAAATCGTGGGTATAACTGCGGTGTACCGTGGCGCGCGTCGCCAATAGTCCAACGATACCGTTGCGTGTCAGTTTGGCCGCCGGCTTGATCGCCGGAACCACGCCGACAATCGGGCAGGCAAAGCGTTCGCGCAAAGCGGGCAAAGATATGGTGCTGGCGGTGTTGCAGGCGACGATGACCATATCCAGCGAGTGCAATTGCGCAACCGCGGCGACAATACTAATCACCCGCTCGACAATAAAGGCTTCCGGCTTCTCGCCATAAGGAAAAGCCTCATTATCGAAAACGTAGATATAATGCGGGTCCGGCAATAATTCGCGAACCTCATTATAAATGGAAAGGCCGCCGACACCCGAATCGAAAATCAAAATGGTAGGTCGTTTTTTCTTGCTACCGTCAGAAGGAATAAGTTCCTGTGAGATAAAATTCTCGTCCTGGGGTCTGGTAGCCATAAACTGTCTCGTAGTCTTTATCAAACAAATTGGCTATTCTACCACGAACCGTCAAATGTGGCGTTAGCGGATAAGAGGCGGCGATATCCCATAAACTTGCGCTGCCCAGTTTGACCTGCTCGTTAGTGTTGTAATCAGTATCATAGCGCGGGCCGATATAACGATAATCGACCGACCAGTCGATGGACGCCGCTTGCCAGTCGACCTGATATTTTACCTGTTGCTTGGCCCGGCGTTCCAGCAGTTGATTGGTTGTGGCGTCGCGTGGATCAAGATATTCGAGGGTTAACTGATGGTGCAGCGGCCCGGTATCCACCGAGTTGGTCCATTCCACCCCTTCAATGCGTGCCTTGCCGATATTGTAATATTGGTTGGTGAAAGTATTATAATCGATTAATTCATTGATATCATTACGATAAGCGGAAACGCGCCAGGTTACCGGACCGCTTAGCCCTTCCATGCCGCCTTCCCATTGTTTGCTTTGCTCTGGCTCCAACGCGGCATTGCCGCCATACGAACTGTAAAGCTGGCCAAGATTCGGCGCCTTATAAGCGGTGCCATAAGACGCGATTAATCGATAGCCATCGATAAATTCCCAGGCGGTACTGGTTTGCCAGGTGTCATGCCAGCCAAACTGGGAGTTATCATCGGCCCTTACCGCGCCTTCGATGGTTACCGGTCCCAACAATTGCTGCGTCGTGGCATAAATACCGGTATTACGTTGCTCATACCCGTCGTCGAGTTCATCGGTTCCCGGCTCGGTGGTCTGCTCTTGCCAATCCACCCCGGCGCTGGCCATACCGTGGGCCAGTTTCAGCGTATTACCCCATTGCACATTATATTGATTGGAATCGTCCAGCGTTGCGGAGGCGGAGTAAGGGCCGTACTTGGGATCATAGTTATAATCCAGCGTGTGGTTATAACTGAAAAAGAGCTGAGAAGCGTAAATCCCGTCCTGGAAGCGCAATCCGGTATCGTAGGTTCGGCTGTAGAGTTGACGGGTATCGAGCAAAGCATCGGGATGCAGCGGATCAGTATAGGCATAACTGCCATCGTAAGCGGTACGATTATCATAACCATAAGCCCGGGCAAAACCGCTGAACTGCTCATCGAATTGGTGTTCCAACGAGGCGTACAGCGTCTTGCTCATAAAACCGTCGCGGTCGGGTTGCGCCGGATCGCCATAAGCATCCGGCAGATTGGCTTTCACATCAAAACCACGGGTATAGGTATAGTTGCCGGCCACCGTGGCGACAGTGCTATCGCCAAGCCGTTGCTGGGTGGAACCGTCATAGGTTTGGTAACCGTTCGACCCCATACCGGTACTGATAGTGGTGCCCGAATGGCTACGGGTGGTAATGATATTCACCACGCCGCCAATAGCATCCGACCCGTAAACCGCGGATTGCGGGCCGCGGATATATTCAATGCGTTGAACCAGGGAAATCGGGATTTGGCTAAGATCAGGCGAGCCGGAGATGCCGGCCTGATTCATTCTGACGCCATCGATAAGCACCAGCGCATGATTGGAATTACTGCCGCGAATAAACAGCGAACTTTCCTGCCCCAGACCGCCATATTGGGCAATATCTACGCCAGGCAAACGGCTTAGCGCTTCGGCCACCGATTTTATTTGACCGCGATCGATATCTTCGCGTGTCACCACGCTGGTCGGCGCCAGCACCGAGGAAACCGGTTGAGGAAAACGATTGGCCGATACGATGATAGCATCGCTATTATCAGTGGGCGCGCTATTGTCCTGCGCCCAAACAGGAAGAGCCACAGCGGACAACAGGGTCAGCACGGAGTTTTTCAAGGTCAACATAGCTATAGCATCCAAGCAGTCAGGAGGATGCCGCAGGTTCTCTGTCTAATGGCTCGCGATAAACAGGAATATTGCGACGAATACCGGTAGGTTTTCGGGCTTGGGATGTGAATATTTTCACCAGGCGAAGACTTCCCATCCTAAGACAGTGTCTGCTTGCGCGATCGCCCTGACGTCCCCTTACCGCTGCGCGTCAGCTCTAGCTTTGCACTAGATTCCCTTTTAACTTCAAGAGACCGGGGAAACATCCTACAATCATAGATATACCAATGTCCACAATACTCATTAGCTTAGCATCTATACCCTAATGATTTATGGGTTTCGAATGGCAGGGTATATAACGACATTGGACTTCGCCCCCTAATCCCCTACAATCCTCTGCAACTCTATAAACTGCCCTATTTCAATGAGAAGCCATGATGACCACCGAAGCGTTGCCAATCGATATTTATGAAGATCAACTGGCGGAAAAAACCGCAAGGCTGAAAACGATGATGGCAACCTTTCAGGCGCCCGAGCCGGACATTTTTCGTTCACCAGCGCAGCATTACCGTATGCGCGCCGAGTTCCGGGTTTGGCATGAAGAGCAAGATCTCTACCACATCATGTTCGATCAGCAGACCAAAGAACGGATTCGTATCGATCATTTCAACGCCGGCAGCGAACTGATCAATCGTCTGATGGTGGTTATGATGCAAGCCTTGCGTCTTTCGCCGGTGTTACGCGGCAAGCTTTTCCAGCTCGACTACCTTACGACCTTAAGCGGCGAAGCGGTTATCACGCTGATTTATCACCGTCCGCTGGATGAGGAATGGCAAGCGCACGCCTGTGCTTTGCGCGACGAGATGCGCAGTCAGGGTCTGGCGGTGAATTTGATAGGCCGGGCCGCCAAAACCAAGATTTGCCTGGACAGGGATTATGCCGACGAGCACTTGCCGGTGGCGGGCCGGGAGATCATTTATCGGCAAATCGAGAACAGTTTTACCCAACCGAACGCCGCGGTGAATATTCAAATGCTGGAATGGGCCTTAACCGCTACCGAACAGGCCGAAGGCGATCTGCTGGAACTCTACTGCGGCAATGGCAATTTCTCATTGGCCCTGGCGCGTAATTTTAATCGGGTTTTGGCGACGGAAATTGCCAAGCCGTCGGTCGCCGCGGCGCAATTCAATATTGCCGCCAACCAAATCGACAATGTACAGATTATCCGTATGTCGGCGGAAGAATTCACACAGGCGATGACCGGGGTTCGCGCGTTTTCCCGACTTAAAGATATTGACTTGGCGAGTTATCAATGTGAAACCATTTTTGTCGATCCTCCCCGCAGCGGGCTGGATGATGCCACGGTGAAGCTGGTGCAAGGCTACCCCAGCATTTTGTATATCTCCTGTAATCCCGAGTCGTTATGCCGCAATTTGGCCGCCTTGACGGCAACCCATGAGATTAAACGACTGGCGCTATTTGATCAGTTCCCTTATACCCGCCATATGGAGTGCGGCGTGCTGTTAACAAAACGTCTTAGCACCGATTGTGTGTTATCACTCAATGAAAACTCATAAAGTGGTTTTTTTGAATTGTTAACGGAGCAAATATGACCGACTTATCTTTGCGCGACCAGCAACAGGCAGCCTTGAATGCACGTTATGGCGCAAAGCAGGTGCCCGCGACCGGGCCTTGGAATGAAACCATCAATGCACTGCTATCGCACCGTTCGGTGCGGAAATATCTGCCCACGCCCTTGCCGGAGCATACGCTTGAAACCTTGATTGCCGCCGCGCAATCGGCGGCGACGTCATCCAATCTACAAACCTGGTCGGTGGTCGCTATCACCGATCCTGCCATCAAGGCCCGATTGGCCGCGGTGGCCCACGACCAAAAACATGTTATCGAATGCCCCTTATTCTTGGTTTGGGTGGCCGATCTCTCCAGACTGCAACGGGTCGGCGAAAACAATGGTGAACAACTGGCCGCCCTGGATTATCTTGAAATGCTGATGGTGGCGACGATAGATGCGGGGCTGGCGGCGCAAAATGCGGTTGTGGCGGCGGAATCACTAGGCCTATCGACAGTGTATATCGGCGCATTGCGCAATAATACGCGAGCTGTGGCGGCCGAATTGCATCTACCGGACAAAGCGGTGGGCGTATTCGGCTTATGCGTTGGTTATGCCGATCCTTCCGCCGTCGCCGAGGTCAAACCCCGACTGCCGCAGGCGGAAATTGTTCATCATGAACACTACGATGCGCGGGAAGAAGCCGAATTAGTCAAAGAATATGATGCTGTTTTAGGCGCCTTTAGCAAGCGTAATGAGATGGCCGCCAGTGACTGGACTCACCGGGCTATCGAGCGCACCAAAAAACTTTCCGCGCTTTCCGGCCGGGATAAACTCAAAGAGGCGTTGCTCGCACTGGGTTTCGCTTTACGTTAACGATATTGATTGGCGATGGAATAAAGGAACGGTAGGCCGCAGATTGAGCGCAACCGTTCCCCGCCGGTTAAAAGGGTGAACAAAAGGCATGTTCCCCCCTGGATGCCGGTTATTTCGTGGGATAATCGGCGCCGAGACTGACCTCTTTCCATTGCTGTACTTCTTCGAGCATGGCGCGCAGTTTGGTTTCAACGCCGTCATAACCGACACGTCCCAAGATCAAATGCCTCGGCGGAGTCGGCGATTGGACCGCTTGTATCACCGCTTCGACGCCTCGCACGGGGTCACCCGCCTGCTGGCCGCTGTAACTGGCCGTTTGACGACGGCGCGCCCCGGCTGATTTTTCATACGCATCAATGGAATGCGACGATTGTTTCAGCGAACGTCCCGCCCAATCAGTACGGAACGGTCCCGGCTCGACCACCAGCACATGGATGCCCAGCGGTTCGACTTCCTTCGATAAAGATTCCGACAATCCTTCCACCGCGAATTTGGTCGCGGCGTAATAGCCTGAGCCGGGAAAACCGATAATCCCCCCAACCGATGAGATATTAACGATATGCCCTCGCCCACGCGACCGAAAAAATTGGTCTCGAACATGGCTCTGATTTCCGGTTCTTCGCCTTCTTCCACCGCTGATAAGTAGCCATAACCCGCATTATTAACCAGCACGTCGATACGGCCGAAAACCCGCTCGGCTTTATCGACCGCATGCTTGATATGATTTGCATCGGTGACATCGAGAGCCAGGGCAATGGCCTGTCCTTCGTAACCCGCCACCAGATCATCAAGCTGAGACGGATCACGCGCCGTCGCCACCACGCGAAAGCCATGGGCCAGCGCCAGGCGGACAAACTCACGACCAAAACCAGTAGAACAGCCGGTGATAAACCAAACGGGAGAGTCTGAGGTAATTTTTGCCATGAAACATTCTCCTTCATTGAAAGAAAGGGGCAGAATCCAGCAGTATTTAAATTTCGCCGTCCTGATTGTCGCGTTTCAGGACCTTGAGTTTGCGGCCAATCCAGAATACCAGCACCACCGCCAGGATTGCGGGAATGAAATTGGAGCCAATGGCCGGATATTCCGCACGGATGATGGCGCTATAGACCAACAAGCCCAACAGGAAGCTCGCAGCGGCCAGAGAAGGGAAACCCTGCGGCATAGCGCTGTCTTGATAGTGATAATGCAAAGAGTAAACCGCCAGCACCAGCGATATGAGGGGGAACAATGAAAAGGGCACCACGGAACTGAACATGGCCATAAATGAGCCATTAAGCGATAATCCCGCGATCAGAGCCAGTATCAGCGTGCCTTTTTCCCCAAGGGGCTTATTTGTCATTTTACCTACCTGCCAAGCCAATAGAGAGAGCGGCCGCTTTTTCCTGTTCTCGACGATACCAATAAAAGGCGCCCTTGGAAATCATTCGGAGCTGCAAAACCAGACGTTCCTCAAGCTCGCGCCGCTGGTTGCTATCGACATCGAGCGCCTCCGCACCGGCATTGAAGACAATGATGACCATTGCCTCGGCCTGGGCTTCGGTGAAACTGCGCGGCATATGATTTTCGATTTCAAGATAGTCGGCAAGTTCCGCGATAAAATGCTGAATTTCGCGGGCGACGGCGGCGCGGAAAGCGCTGGAGGTGCCCGACCGTTCACGCAGCAACAGGCGGAAAGCATTGGGATTATTACCAATGAATTCCATAAAGGTGGCCACCGAAGTGCGGATAACACTACCGCCTCTGGCGATGCGTTGCCGCGCCTGACGCATCAGTTGTCGCAGCATCAGGCCGCTCTCATCCACCATGGTCAATCCCAGCTCATCCACATCGCGAAAGTGGCGGTAAAAAGAAGTGGGAGCAATGCCGGCTTCACGGGCGACTTCGCGCAGGCTCAGGCTGGCGAAACTGCGCTCCGCGCTTAATTGACTGAACGCCGCTTCGACAAGAGAACGCCGGGTCCGCTCTTTTTGTTGCGCTCTGACGCCCATGATTCAGTTCAGCCCTTTAAATTGCTTAAAATTCTACTATATCAAAATTTGTTGCAACCGCGTTGATACAAGCTCTGATTTTAGCAAAAACGCGCTAACTGCGTAGCCTGATGCCATTTTAAGAATAAAAAAGCCCCTGATCATTGGGATATTCAGGCTACAATGTTACATTAACGTTGTGATTTTGTTTAAAGATAGGTTAGGACTGAATGCAACCACAATACGACTATGATGCCATCATTATTGGCTCCGGACCGGGTGGTGAAGGCGCCGCCATGGGGTTGACCAAACAGGGCGCTCGCGTCGCGGTCATTGAACGTTATGATAATATCGGCGGTGGTTGCACCCATTGGGGAACCATTCCTTCCAAAGCGCTGCGCCAGGCGGTCAGCCGTATAATCGAATTCAACCAAAACCCGTTATACAGCGGTAATGCCCAGCTTCCTCGAGCCAGTTTCTCCGACATCCTCCACCACGCCGATACCGTAATCAAACAGCAGACCCGCATGCGGCAAGGTTTTTACGAGAGGAATCAATGCAAGATCATCACTGGCGACGCCAGCTTTGTCGATGCGCATACAGTGCAAGTGCGTTATCCGGATAATTCGGCCGAACAGTTCAGCGCGGCGCATATCGTTATTGCCTGCGGCTCCAGGCCTTACCATCCGGAAAATGTCGATTTCAATCATCCACGCATTTACGACAGCGACTCTATTCTTGATTTAAAACATGATCCCCAGCATGTAATTATCTATGGCGCCGGGGTCATCGGCTGCGAGTACGCCTCCATTTTTCGTGGATTGGGCGTAAAGGTCGATTTGATTAATACCCGTGATCGTCTGCTGGCGTTTCTCGATCAAGAAATGTCGGATGCGCTGTCATATCATTTTTGGGAAAATGGCGTTGTGATTCGTCATAACGAAGAATATGAACAAATCGAAGGCACCGATCAGGGCGTTGAGGTCCATTTCCGCTCGAGCAAACGAATGAGGGCCGATTGCCTGTTATTCGCCAATGGACGCACCGGCAACACCGATTCGCTGTCTTTGGAGAATATCGGTCTGGAAGCCGATACGCGGGGACTGATCAAGGTCAATAGCATGTATCAGACCGCGCTGACGCATATTTATGCGGTGGGCGACGTTATCGGTTACCCGAGCCTGGCTTCCGCGGCTTACGATCAAGGACGCATCGCCGCGCAGGTTATTATCAAGGGCCGAGCCAATGTGCAATTGATTGAAAATATCCCAACCGGCATCTATACGATTCCCGAGATAAGTTCGGTCGGCAAAACCGAACAGGCGCTAACCCTGTTGAAAGTGCCTTACGAGGTCGGCCGGGCGCAGTTCAAACACCTGGCCCGGGCGCAAATCGTCGGGATGAATGTCGGTAGCCTGAAAATTCTGTTTCATCGCGACACCCGGCAAATCCTGGGGATCCACTGTTTTGGCGAACGCGCCGCCGAAATCATTCACATCGGCCAGGCCATCATGGAACAAAAGGGCGAAGGCAATACTATCGATTACTTCGTTAATACGACCTTCAATTATCCCACCATGGCGGAAGCTTACCGTGTTGCCGCCCTGAACGGTTTAAACCGCCTCTTTTAGCTGATCCTGGGTCATATACGCCTGCATATGCTCGCGAATGGATTCAGCCAATTGTTCATAGCGCGCGCGCAGCGGCGAACCGGGACGATAAATGAGGGCGATAGTGCGTTTGGGTTCCGGTTTATAACAGGGTAAATAGCACACGCCGTCGCGTTTACGTTCATTGGGAATAGCCAATGCCGGTAAAAGCGTAATGCCGCTGCCGGCAGCCACCATGTTGCGCAAGGTTTCCAGACTGGTAGCCCGGAAATGGGTATCTTCTTCGGCGCCGGCCTGGAAACAAAATCCCAGCGCTTGATCGCGCAGACAATGGCCATCTTCAAGCATCAGCAGTTTTTCGCCGGCCAGGTCGGACATCGGCACCCGGTCACGATCGGCCCAGGGATGGTTGGCGTAAATAGCCAGTTGCATGGGTTCATCGAATAACGGAATCTCGATAAAAGCTTCCGATTCCTTAACCAAAGCCAGAATGGCGCAATCCAGTTTGCCGCTATCAAGTTGCATCAGCAATTGACTGGTCTGTGCTTCATGCAAATACATTTCCAGTTTGGGGTAAGCCGCATGCAGCATAGGAATAATATGGGGCAACAAATACGGACCGACGGTGGGGATCAGGCCGATATGCAAAGGCCCTGACATGGACTCCCCCTGCTGACTGGCCATTTCCCGTAGTATTTTCACTTCACGAAGTATGGTCCGTGCCTGTTCCACCAGCAATAAACCGGCTTGGGTGAACAACACCTTGCGGCTGGTCCGTTCAAGCAGCATGACACCCAACTCGTCTTCCAGCTTACGGACCTGGCCGCTCAGCGTCGGCTGGCTAACATGGCTGGCGTCGGCGGCACGACGAAAATGACGATGCTCCGCCAGCGCCACCAAGTACTCTAGGTCGCGAATATTCATCAACTTCCTCCGATTCGCGATGGCTCGCGTCGATAGATAAAATAACGATCAACGATTATCCCTATCAATAGTCAATATAAATCATACTACCCAAGCAGTATGTCATGCTGTGCTTTCTTTATATTCTTTTTCAAAGAGTTTAGGGAAGCTAATCGCCATTAATGTTAAAACCCAGGCAGGATTGATGTTTTCGTCGTTAGAGGAGGGGTGGTGTGTTGGCAGGCGAGGACAACCTGAAGATTTCGCCTTGGACGCCAGCGAAAAGGATCCGCTGGCGTCACAAAACGTGTCGGCCTATTACAACGAATCGAGGCGGCTTTGCGCTTCGCTAATGGCTTGCGCGACTTGTCCAGGGGCCACGCCGCCTTGCGCTGAACGTTTATCCAGGCAGGATTGCAGCGATAAAGCCTGATAAACGTCCTCGTCTATCGCCGGTGAAAACTGACGCAAGGCCGCCAACGGCAAAGCCTCGAGCGGGATGCCCTGGCGAATCGCATCCAATACCACCTCGCCGACGATATGATGCGCTTCACGGAAAGGAACGGCTTTGGACACCAGATAATCGGCCAGTTCAGTGGCATTGGCGTACCCCTGCTGGGCGGCTTCCCGGCAGCGTTCTCGCTTGACCCGCAAATCTTGCAAGACCAATGCCGCCATATGCAGGCAATCCAGCCAGGTGTCCAGCGCGTCGAATAAGCCTTCCTTATCTTCCTGCATATCTTTGTTATAGGCGAGCGGCAAGCCTTTAAGCGTCATCAGCATACCGGTTAACGCCCCTTGCACCCGTCCGCATTTACCACGAATAAGTTCCAGCGCGTCCGGATTTTTCTTCTGCGGCATCAGTGATGAACCCGATGTGACGCGATCGGATAACTCGATAAACGCGGCTTCGCCGGAGTTAAAGAAAATCATATCCTCGGCAAAACGGGATAGATGCACCATGCTGATGGCGGCGTCAGACAAGAGTTCCAGTACATGGTCGCGATCGGAAACACTATCGAGGCTATTGCGGGTCGCGGAAGCGAACCCCAGCCAATCGGCCAGTTGTTCGCGATCAATGGCATACGCGGTACCGGCCAGCGCGCCGGAGCCCAAGGGACTGACATCAAGCCGTTTCAATGCGTCTTTTAACCGGGTCTCGTCGCGCGCCAGCATTTCCGTATACGCCAGGCACCAATGGGCGAATGTCACCGGCTGAGCGCGCTGCATATGGGTGTAGCCGGGCATAACCGCATCCTGATTGGCTCGCGCTGTGGCAATCAGGGCATATTGCAACTGCCGCACTGCGGATATCAATTCGGATACCTGCATTTTGCACCACAATTTCAAATCGGTGGCCACCTGGTCGTTACGGCTGCGTCCGGTATGCAGCTTTTTGCCAAGATCACCCACCTTATCGATTAAGCGTTGTTCCACCCAGCTATGGATATCTTCCGCATCGCTGGCAAGAATCGCCTGCGGCTCGGCGCGAACTTCCTCAAGGATAAACGCCAGCGCTTCTTCGAGACGGAGTTGTTCGTCCGCGGTCAGCACGCCGACGGTTACCAGCGCTTTGGACCAAGCTACCGAGCCGACAAGATCCTGCTCGGCCAGCCGGAAATCAAACCGTAACGAGTCATTGAACAGTTTAAACCGTTGATCCGCCGCCTGACTGAACCGACCACCCCAAAGTGCCATACAAAACTCCCTTCACTAATGTTCACTAAGATAGCATCCAGATAACGTCATAAGCGGAGCGAAGCCCCGCCAGAACCGTTATTGACCGAAACGTCAGGCCAGGATGCGAGTACCGATGGAAACGCCATTAAACAAGGCGGGAAGTTGATCAGCATGCCGCCAGCTGGCGATATCCACCGGTCTTCCCAACGTGCGGGCGGCATCCAAAGCCGCATTGACTTTAACGATCATACCTTCGGTGATAATGCCTTGTGCAATCAATTGCTCGGCTTTATGCGCGGTCATTTCGGCAATACGCTGGCCTTTACCGTCCAGTATCCCGCTGACATCGGACAACAGAATCAAATCGGCGCCGAGGGTTTCCGCCAAGGCCGTGGCCGCCTGATCGGCGTTGACGTTCATCAGTTCGCCCTGCTCTGTGAAGCCGATTGAGCTGACCACCGGCAAATAGCCGGCATCGAGCAATGTGGTCAACAGTTTGGCGGAACCCGGTTGCGCTTTACCCACATGGCCAAGTTTGGCATCAAGCGGAGTCACCTTCACGCTGTCCCCGTCGCCCAGGCACAATCCCACCGCGGGGATGGCGTGTTTTTTCGCCCAGGCCAACAGGGTTTTATTGGCCGTACCCGCCAATGCGCCGGTGATGATGTCAATTTGATCCGCCGGCGTGACGCGCAGTCCGTCGATTTTGACGACCGGCAGAGCCAGTTTTTTCATCAATTCATCCACCAGGCAACCGCCGCCATGGACAATGACCAGAGGACGCTGCTGTTGCGAGCGGTAACTGTCCAGCGCGGAGAATAATCTTTCCAGCGCTTCTTCACTATCGAGCAGCACGCCGCCTAGTTTTACGATTAACGGATTCATGGTAGTTGTGTTATGCCTCGTAGTTTGCCGTTAAAGAAGCGACATCGTTTGTGGAAAACCAAACCGGATGTTGGCGCACTGAACCGCTTGTGCCGCCGCCCCTTTCAATAAATTATCAATGGTGGCCACCACAATCAGATGTTCACCCTGCACTGAAAAGCCGATATCGCAAAACGGCGTGCCCACGACCGCTTTTAGCGCGGGGACGCCTTTATCGTAGAGCCGCACCAGCGGCTTATCCCGATAGGCATTCTGATAGCATTCCGCGATATCTTGCACGGTGATCCAGGCTTTCAGCCGGCAGGTGATAGTGGCCAGAATACCTCTGGCGAAGTTGCCGAGATGAGGGGTAAAAATCACCGGAATTCCCAGATGAGCGGCGATTTCCGGTTGATGTCGATGGGTAAAAATACCGTAGGGCTGCAAGCTGACTTCGCAAAAGCTATTGGCCAACGAGGCTTTGCGTCCAGCGCCGCTGACGCCGCTCACAGCATTGATGACCGGCCATTGTTCTTCGTTAAGCAGACCGGCATCCACCAGCGGCTTGAGCGCCAATTGCGACGCGGTAGGATAACACCCCGGCACGGCAATCAATTGCGCCTGTTCCAGGGCTTCGCTTTGCCATTCCGCCAGGCCGTAAACCGCTTTATCCAGCCAATCCGCATGCTGGTGTTCAAAACCGTAGAATTGGGTGTAAAAGTCAGCCTGATTGACGCGATAGGCACCGGAAAGATCGAATACCACGCAACCGGCCGCCAGGAAAATCGGCGCCAGGTCATGGCTGACCTCATGGGCCGTCGCAAGGAAGACCACGTCTACGGTTTTGGCCAGCTCCGCCACATGCTCATCCAACGCCTGCAAAGGCAAATCAACAATTCCCTTGAGCTGGGGATGGAGATCGGACAATTTTTTCCCCGCATCCGCACTTTGCGCTGAAACCGCCAGAGCGGTTATGTTCATCTGCGGGTGGCGATTCAGGTAGGCCGCAAGCTCGGCTCCGGCATAACCGCTGGCACCGACAATCAGCGTATTCAGCATGACGATTGTTCACCTTCTTGATTAACGTTAACAATGAGAAGGGATGTCCAGCGTATGTTCGCTGTTCACCCAAGAGGCCAAGCGTAGTAGTCTGGTAATTATCCGTTTACTTTGCGCTCAACGCTAGTGTATTTTTATTCATAATTATTGCATGAATATTGATACTATCCAAATAAAAGGCTGTCAACAGTGAAGATGATTTTACCCCCTTTCATGGAGCTATACCGCGCTCTGATTGCCACTCCCACCATCAGCGCCACCGATAGCGCCCTGGATCAAAGTAATCAAACGCTAATCAATTTACTGGCGGGCTGGTTTAGCACTCTGGGTTTCAAGATCGAAATCCAGCCAGTGCCGGGAACCCGGAATAAATTCAATATGCTGGCCAGCATCGGCAGCGGCACTGGCGGTCTGTTGCTAACCGGCCATACCGATACCGTCCCGTTCGACCAGGGACGCTGGACCCGCGACCCCTTCACGCTTACCGAACATGATAACAAGCTATACGGGCTAGGTAGCGCGGATATGAAGGGTTTTTTTGCGTTTATACTCGATAGTCTGCGCGATCTAGATGTCAGAAAATTGAAAAAGCCATTATATATCCTGGCTACCGCCGACGAAGAAACCACCATGGCCGGCGCCAGTTATTTTTCGACGTCCAGTCATCTGCGCCCGGATTGCGCCATTATAGGCGAGCCAACCTCTCTGCAACCGGTACGTGCCCACAAAGGACATATGTCCAATGCCATACGCATCGTCGGGCAATCAGGCCACTCCAGCGATCCGACGTTGGGCGTCAATGCCATCGAATTAATGCATGAAGCCATTACCCATTTACTGGCCCTGCGCAATACATTACAGCAAACCTACCACCATCCGGCCTTTGTCATACCCTATCCAACCATGAATCTCGGCCATATCCATGGCGGCGATGCCTCCAACCGCATTTGCGGATTCTGTGAATTGCATATGGACATCAGGCCGCTGCCAGGCTTGACCTTAAGTGAACTAAACGGACTGTTGGCGGATGTATTAGCGCCGGTTAGCGAACGCTGGCCAGGCCGTTTGACCATCGAACCACTCCATCCGCCCATTCCGGGTTATGAATGTCCGGCTGACCATCAGTTGGTGAAAGTGGTGGAAAAATTATTGGGCACCAGCACTGAAGTGGTAAATTATTGTACCGAGGCTCCCTTCATCCAGCAAATATGTCCTACGCTAGTATTAGGTCCTGGTTCAATCAATCAGGCGCATCAGCCAGATGAATATCTCGATACAGCATTTATAAAACCCACAAGGCAATTAATATCCCAGGTCGTACAACATTTTTGTCTGCAATAAAGTTTTTGCGCGACGGCCTCAGAAGCCAAGACGGCCTATAACAAGAAAAAAATACGGTTATAGCGGTATTTTTGGCCGCTGAAATAAGTATTACTTATAAGGGCTCCGTGTAATTAACTTTCACGAATTACCCTGAATATGAAGATTTATGACGTGAATTGATGTCATTTGACGAATCAATAGATACATGGCTAGATAATGGCGGGTGATTTACGTCATTCGGGTGAAACAAAATTTCAGGTTAGTTGGATCAGGGTGCTATGAACGAACAATATTCGGCAATGCGAAGCAATGTTAGTATGCTCGGGAAACTTCTGGGCGATACCATTAAAGATGCGATGGGTGAAAATATCCTTGATAAGGTTGAAACCATCCGTAAGCTTTCTAAGTCCTCCCGAGCGGGTAATGAGACGCATCGCCAGGAATTGTTATCCACGCTACAAAATTTATCCAATGACGAGTTGCTGCCGGTAGCTCGGGCTTTTAGTCAGTTTCTCAATCTGACCAATACCGCTGAACAATTCCATGCTATTTCCCCCCATGGAGAAGCGCTTAACAACCCGGAAGGATTGGGTAAAGTTTTCGCCCGCCTGAAAAATAACAAAGATCTGGACGATAAAGACATACGCGCCGCAGTCGAATCCTTGTCCATAGAATTGGTATTGACCGCTCATCCAACGGAAATTGCGCGCCGCACCCTGATTCACATGCTGGTTGAAGTCAATAGCTGCCTGAAACAGCTGGATCACAACGATCTGGCCGATTATGAACGTAAGCAAATCATGCGCAGGCTACGCCAGTTAATCGCGCAATATTGGCATACCGATGAAATACGCCGCAATCGTCCTTCTCCTGTCGACGAAGCCAAATGGGGCTTCGCCAACGTGGAAAACAGTTTGTGGGAAGGCGTACCACAATATCTGCGTGAACTGAATGAACAACTGGAAGACGTGTTCGGTTTCAGTTTGCCGGTGGATAACGTGCCGATTCGTTTCACTTCCTGGATGGGCGGCGACCGCGACGGCAATCCGAATGTGACCGCCGACATCACCCGGCGAGTCTTGCTGCTCAGTCGCTGGAAAGCCGCGGATTTGTTCTTACGCGATATACAGGTGTTGGTTTCTGAATTATCCATGACCGAATGCACACCGGAAATGCGGGCGCTGGCGGGAGGAGACGATGTTCAGGAACCCTACCGCGTGGTCATGAAACGTCTGCGCGCGCAATTGATCGCAACCCAGAATTGGCTGACTGCCCAGGTCAAAGGCGAGCATCAACTACCGCCGGACGATTTGCTGGAAAATAACGAACAACTGTGGCTGCCGCTGTATACCTGCTACCAATCACTGAAAGCCTGCGGCATGAATATCATCGCCAGCGGGCAACTGCTCGATACGCTGCGCCGGATCAAATGCTTCGGCATCCAGTTGGTGCGTATCGATGTTCGCCAGGAAAGCACCCGGCATACCGAAGCCTTAAGCGAGGTCACGCGTTATCTCGGCCTGGGGGACTATGAAAGTTGGTCCGAGTCCGATAAACAGGCATTTTTGATCCGTGAATTGAATTCCAAGCGTCCGCTGCTGCCGCGCCATTATCAACTCAGCGACGAAACCCGCGAAGTACTGGAAACCTGCCGGGTCATTGCCGATGCGCCGCAGGGTTCCATTGCCGCTTATGTCATTTCCATGGCGCGGACCCCCTCCGATGTGCTGGCGGTGCATTTACTCCTGAAGGAAGCGGGTTGCCAGTTCACGCTACCGGTAGCCCCGTTGTTTGAAACCCTTGATGATTTGAATAACGCTGACGATGTGATGAGCCAATTGTTGGGCATCGATTGGTATCGCGGCATTATCCAGGGCAAGCAGATGGTGATGATCGGCTACTCCGATTCCGCCAAAGACGCCGGCGTCATGGCGGCTTCCTGGGCGCAATATCGCGCGCAGGATGCTTTGATAAAAACCTGTGAAAAAGCCGGCATCGCTTTGACGTTGTTCCATGGACGCGGCGGCTCCATCGGCCGCGGCGGCGCGCCGGCCCATGCCGCATTGCTGTCACAACCGCCGGGAAGTTTACGGGGCGGCTTAAGGGTTACCGAACAAGGTGAAATGATTCGCTTCAAGTTCGGCTTGCCGGAAGTCGCCATCAGTAGCCTGGCGCTCTATACCGGGGCTATTCTTGAAGCTAATCTGTTGCCGCCGCCGGAACCGAAGCAGGAATGGCGCAAGCTTATGGATGACCTGTCAACCACCTCATGCAACATGTACCGCGGGTATGTGCGTGAGAATGCTGATTTCGTGCCGTATTTCCGCTCGGCGACGCCGGAACAGGAACTCGGCAAATTACCGCTGGGTTCCCGCCCGGCCAAACGTCGGCCCACCGGCGGCGTTGAGAGCCTGCGCGCCATCCCATGGATCTTCGCCTGGACGCAGAACCGGCTGATGTTGCCCGCCTGGCTAGGCGCCGGCGCGGCCTTGCAGAAAGCCATCGACGAAGGCAAACAGGATCAGTTGGAATGTATGTGCCGCGATTGGCCGTTCTTCTCCACCCGTATTGGTATGTTGGAAATGGTCTTCGCCAAAGCCGATTTATGGTTGGCGGAATATTATGACCAACGTTTGGTAGAAGAGAAATTGTGGCCGTTGGGCGCACAATTGCGCGAACAACTCGAAAAAGATATTCGGGTTGTGCTGACCATTGCGAATGATGACCATCTGATGGCCGATTTACCGTGGATTGCCGAGTCCATTGCTTTGCGCAACGTGTATACCGACCCGCTCAACGTGTTGCAAGCCGAACTGCTGCACCGCTCGCGCCAGCAGGAACAACCAGACCCGCGGGTTGAACAGGCCTTGATGGTGACCATTGCCGGCGTGGCGGCCGGTATGCGCAATACAGGCTAGTTGGTCATAGCGAACGCCGGACCTTAACAGGTCCGGTGAGTTTTTTAGACTCCGAGAGAATTATTCACTAATCAGACCGGACCCTAACAGGTCCGGTTTTTGCGTATCAGAATGGGATTATTTGGCTGCCGGCGTGATGGCCGGATTAATCGCAACTTCAGGCCGGACCCCAATGGTATGGCAGATGGCGTAGGTTAAATCGGCCCGGTTCAGGGTATAAAAATGAAAGTCCTTCACGCCCTCGCGACTGAGGATTTTCACCATATCCATGGCGATGGAAGCGCCAACCATTTTCCTCGTCTCCGGATCGTTATCCAATCCGTCGTACATGCTGGTCATCCATTGCGGCACTTTAACGTTGGTCATGCCGGCGAAACGCTGCAATTGCCGGAAATTCGATACCGGCAAAATACCCGGCACAATCTCGGTCTCAATACCGGCCGCTACGCACCGATCGCGAAAGCGCAGATAACTTTCCACATCAAAAAAGAATTGGGTGATTGCCCGATTGGCGCCGGCATCCACTTTACGCTTGAGGTTAATCAAATCCGCCTGCGCGCTTTTTGCCTCGGGATGCACCTCGGGATAAGCAGCCACGGAGATATCGAAATCTCCGACCTTTTTCAGCAATGTCACCAAATCGACGGCGTACATCGCCGGTTTGCCGCTACCCGGCGGCAAATCGCCGCGCAACGCCACAATATGCCGAATACCGCTGTGCCAGTAGTCCTCGGCGATGCGTTGCAATTCCTGCGGCGTCGCATCGATACAGGTCAGATGAGGCGCGGCATCCAGACCGGTTCTCTCTTTGATTTCCTTGATAATGCTATGAGTGCGATCACGCTCACCGGAATTCGCGCCATAGGTTACCGACACAAATGTTGGCTTCAGATGACTGAGACGATCGATAGACTGCCAGAGCGTACGTTCCATTTCGCCAGTACGCGGCGGGAAAAATTCAAACGAAACATGGATACGCCCCTGCAGTTCAGCCAGGTTTTGGTTAAGAGCTTCCCGTTGATTGGCGTGAAAAAAACTCATACCTTTTCCTCATAACACGAACAGGTGTTCGTAGTGATCGAATTATATGCGTCTATACGTTTAGACGGCTAACTTGAAAATGACCGAATTTCACTAACGAGTCAACTTAATCATCGCTAAAGCCGGGGATTTATACTCAAGGCTAATGAAATTATTTCATGATGAATGCTTACATGCCCTATGTTTTTGGTTGAGTGAAAACAACGCAAGGGTGCAAACACGGTCAGCGCTCGTATCCCGGCCTATGACGCGATCTGACAGCGTGATCTTATCATTTTTTTTTCAGCTTTTTATTGCGGTGTTTAACATAATAAGGTCTCAAGAAATATTCCTTATGGTTCATCATGGCATATTCTTTCCTGAATTCATTTTCAGAAATCGGCTCGCAATTATATTTGGCCAGATAGGCCTTATTGCCAAACTCAAACAGACTGAATGTCTTTTCTTTATAAACATTAACGCCAACGATCAATCCTTCATCCACTGCCGAGTGCCCACCAACGATTTTTTGTTTTATTTTCCCGTCTACCGATGTAAACGTAACGTTGTGATACTTATAATAAATATGCAATAGTTCATGATACAATGCCACGGCGGGGGCGCGCTTGCGCCAAGGCTCATCACATAACGCTCTTTCACGCCCGATGATTCTATTATCGGGATCAAAGGCAATGTTCCCTCCGGCACTGTTTTTTGCGTAGAACTTACCTTCTTTTTCACGTTCGATGGCATTCATCGTCGGTGGATGGATAGTGAAGGATTTATCTTTCAAATCCTCAATTATCTTTTTCCCAAGATTCATTTTCCTGATTTCATTTAATACAGTTACTACTCTTTTTATAAAATAACTATTCCCATATATAGTGATATTCGTCAATACGATCGATCCTTCGGATTTATAGTGAAACTGCTTTTGTTTACTGTTGATACCGTATTGAGGCATTGGCTCCGTAGAAAGGCTTCGGATACTGGTTTGAAATTTTTCTAATATGCTGACAACGGGTTTCTCCAATACATAACCAGTCAACATCTTGAGAAAATGCGGTACATCGGTAAATAACTCGTTTATTCTTTTAGGCTTAACCTGTGTATTCTTTGATAAAGGTAATCGGACATGTCTAACCCATGCAGTTTGAATGGTTAATTTTTCTGCTCCATACAAATCATCTCTGCCATAAAACTTTAAAAAATGTTCAAGAAAATCCAACGTCAAAATACTTATTTGCTTTATTGATCCAGCCTCAATCTTGGCATGTAATACCAGAGCAGCCTTGATCTTTGCAAAGCATCTTATAACATTATTTTCTTTCATATGAATATATGCATTCATTAAATATTTTTTGATTAATTTGCAATGGGTTGCTTTTTCCTCATCTTTTACGTTACTTTTAGCCAAAATGTGGTTATCGCTTTTAACGGACAACCAAAACCGGCTTTTATGGTAATAAAGATTAATGCCATGTAATTTATCAAGGGATTCGATGCGATAATTATTGATGTTATTCTGATCCTGCAACACGTGAATATAGTGGCCCTTGATGCGCAGATAACTTTTTTGGTCATGGGACCATTGTAATCCCCGGTCATCGGGGACGGATAGTGTCGCCTCCATGCGGTCCGTGGCAATCATGTCTGGGGTAATAGCCTGAATTAAGGGGTCTGTTAATTGTAACGACGTCGGTTCTTGCAGTTGCCATCGGCCGCAACTGAAAGTTAACGCATAACCTTTTGCCGGATGACTTTCGTCATATATCTCATACTTTACCCCGTTTACCGGCATGACCACCGGTCGTACCGCTACACGCTTACCGTCCATCAAAACATAACACCGATGAACCGGTTCCGACAAATCGGCGTCAATTTCCCGCACTTCATAGATGGCCCCGCGATCATAATATTCAGGATTAAGGTTTTTTACGCGAAAGCCATCCTGGTTGGCGGCGAGCGTTATCTCGCACCGATCGAGAATTTGATGCCGCAGGGGCGATTTGTTTAGCGCGTCGAGAGCAAAATCGGCCTCTGGCGTGGCTAACGGCGCGGGGCGCCCAACCGATGCGGGTAGAGCCGCTGGCGTTGACAGGTCAAGCTTGACCGTAACGTCGCTTTCGGCAGCATGCGCAGCTTCATTCAAAACTGATTGGCCGGCCCGATTTACGAGTATCATTACCGGCTTGACAGGCTTCGCATACATGCTGTCATCTTTAACGTCCCCCTTCCTTCTCTTGGCATACTTATCATCGGTCGCTTTTGATGATGTGTCCCCCTGGCCTGTAATTTTTGGCTGCTTGTTTGATGATAAAGACGCCACACCTGCAATTCCCAGGGTCCCGATCACTAAGGCGCCACCGCTCGCGCCCACCGCTGAACCGAGTTCGGCTCCTCCCGCTGATAACGCGGCGCCGACAGTTTCTTCAGCCAAGCCTGCGCCGAACCTGGTTGCGGAGACATCGGGCATCTCGGCTGGCGATTGCGACCGTGGTTTGACGATAAAATCAGCCAAGGATGGCGCCTCGGGTACTTCGCCTTCGGGCCCCGATTGATCCGCCAGCCTGATTTCATTGGTTTCGGCAAAATCAGCCAAGGATGGCGCTTCAGGTACTACGCCCTCCGGCCCTGAATGATCCGTCAAGCTGATTTCATTGGTTTCGGCAAAATCGGCCAAGGATGGCGCTTCAGGTACTACGCCCTCCGGCCCTAAATGATCCGTCAAGCTGATTTCATTGGTTTCGGCAAAATCGGCCAAGGATGGCGCCTCGGGCACTTCGCCCTCGGGCCCGTTTAACCGTCCTCTGACCCGCAGTTTGCCTGATTCAATCTTTAATTGGTCATTTTTGCCGGTGAGTTGAACCTCCTTTTGCTGCGCCACCTTGCCCGAAAAGTGACGTTCCTCACTCACCACCTCGTTTGTCAGCCGCCAATCCTCCGGAGCGTTACCCCGATTGTTGATACCCGATCTTTTTTCAGAGACAGCGAGAGAATTCGATTGAGGTTGATTCGCAGCAAAATACTGCCGTGGTATATCAGCTATTTCGCCGTTATTCGGCGTGAGCAATCGGTCAATGGAGTTTCCAGTGATAGTATCGAGAATATCGTTTCGGTGATAACCCAACACTCCAATATTGCCTACTGGTGGCAAAATAGTACGGTTAACCGATAACCCTACCGCCACAGCCTGGGTGACGTTTCGAATACGAAATTGCCGATTTGAAAAAGTCACGTTAGCAATATTCGATGCTTGCGCTAGTTGGTAAAGATCGAACCCTTCAATTTGATAAACCTCCTCAGTTGATTTTGGTGTAGTGAAATATATATTTTTCACTTTGGTTAATGGCCAAAAAAACAATGGTGGAAAGGGGATAGACTCTGGTAATTCTATAAATATCTTTTTCAATAACTCGGTTAAATTCACCATTATGGTTTATACCTAAAAAACAAAAAATTCGCTATGGCGGTCGTTGTAGTTTATGTAATATTTATTTTTACAATGATTCTAAGTTATAAATTTTATAACCTGAATGTTCATATTTTGTGGGAAAAATTATTTTTTTGATTACTTTATTATTTGGTTGACATAATTTTTGACAATGAAATTGATATGGATACCAGTATTGATATTATGAAATAGTCTTTGCAGTTAACGTCGGGGGATTATAACGATTAATTAAATAAATCCAACCTTAATTCTTACTAATAATAATATAATAACCGTTAAGGCCATTTAATGAGTATATATTACTTGTTAAATGTGCTTAGGCTGAGGCGCTACCCCCAGCCTTTTAATGCCCTTGCTCCGTTAGAGCATTCCTCAGAGCAGTTGCGCCAATCGGTTTAAATCCGATTGGATGGCGCCGGCGGTGACATCCCGCCCTGCGCCAGGACCACGGATAACCAGCGGATTATCGCGATACCAGCGGCTTTCAATAGCGAAGACATTATCGCAGGGCAATAATGCCGCCAGCGGATGTTCCGGCCGCACGGCCTCTACACCCACACGGGCTTTGCCATTGGCGTCGAAGCGCGCCACATAACGCAGCACCAGACCCATCTCATTAGCCGCTTCGAGACGTCGCGTCATTTCTTCGTTCAAAGCGTCGCCATTTTCGAAGAAATTATCGATAGAACCGCTCTGGCTATCCATCGATACCAGCGACTCCACCCGAACCTGGGTCGGCTCGATTTCGTAGCCGGCTTCCCGCGCCAGGATCACCAGTTTGCGCATCACATCCTGACCAGAAAGATCCACCCGGGGGTCAGGCTCGGTCAGACCCTGCTGCCAGGCTTGTTCCACCAGCTCGGTAAACGGCACCGTACCGTCAAACTGCAAAAAAAGCCAGGACAGCGTGCCGGAAAAAATGCCGCTAATGGCCAAAATACTGTCGCCGCTGTCACGTAAATCGCGGACCGTGTGGTTAACAGGCAAACCGGCCCCCACAGTGGCGTTATAGAGCCAATGCCGCCCGGTTTTGGCAAAAGCATCGCGGATACGACGGAAATTATCGCTGCTCGATGCGCCGGCCAGCTTATTGGCGCTGATGACATGAAAGCCATAGCTGGCGAAATCCTGATATTGATCCGCCAGCACTTCGCTCGCGGTCACATCCAGCACCACCAAATCGTCGTAAGGATGAGCACGCATCCAGAGAAAAAGATCTTCCGGCGCCTGCTTAACCGCTTCGTCATTGAAAAACGCCAGGGCGTGGCTGGCGTTAATGCCCTCATAACTCAGCAAACTCCGTTCGCTGTCAACCACGCCGCTCAGGATAAATTCAAAGCCGGTACGCGCCGATAGGCTTTCCTGCTCGCGGGCAAAAAGCTCCAGCCAGCGCGAGCCGATATTGCCTTTGCCAAACAGGACCAGACCAATCCGCTTCTCGGCGCGAAACAATGAAGTATGCAATCCTTGAATGACATGTTCGGTGGGGCCCACACGCAATACCGCCACCAGACTGATGCCATCTTCGGCTTGCCAGAAAAATTCCACCGGCTGGTATTTCAGCTCTTGATAGAAACGATGGCAATGCAGCGGATTATTCGCTACGCCTGCGCCGACCATGGCCACCAGCGCCAGACCCTCGCGCAATTGCAGTTGGCCGGGCAGACCCGCCTGTTCCAGTATCTGATACACACTGCTCGCCACTTCGGAGGTATAGCAGAGCTGTAATAACCGCCGATCGCGGTGTATGCCCAACGCCAGCGGTTTGATCTGCGCTCTTTTCAACGTCAGATCGATTTCTTTGCGCACCTGGTTGAAATCATGTTGCGGCGCAACCAGTAACTCAATCAGACAAACATCATCATGGCTGGTGACTATTTTCGCACCGGTACCCGAGGCCAGAACGCGTTCAATGCGCGTCGACCCCTGCTCTGGCTGGAAACTGCACCGCAGCATTAAATCGATATCGCTGCCGGAGACCGGCTGCAAAGTACGGGTATGCAGTACCGGCGCGGCAAGACGCGCCAGCTCGCTGGCTTCATCCAGACGCAGCAGCGGTAATAAACAGGCATCTTTGACTTTACGGGGATCGGCGCTGTAAACGCCGGCCACATCACTCCAGATGGTTACCCGGGTCACGCCGGCCAACGCACCGATTTGCGTAGCGGAATAGTCACTGCCGTTGCGTCCCAGCAACACGGTATCGCCGGCTTGATTGCGGCAGATAAACCCTGTGACGACCAGGCGCTTATTCGGATGCTGGGTCAGTAATTGTTGCAATAAAGGCCATGAGCGCCCCTCATCCACCTGGGGTTGAGCGGCATATTCGGCGCGTAAAAAGGTACGGGCATCAAGCCAAACCGCATCGATATCCTGGTGATTGAGTACCGCGGCCATTAACCGCGCCGACCAGAGTTCACCATGGCCCACCACTTCGGCGTAAACGGCCTCGGTAATGGTGCTTTCCAGCAATGCCGCCAGACGATCCAGATCCTGGTTCAACATCCCTAACAGTTCATCCGCCTGCTCGGCCGGCAATAAGCTGCTGATAAGCTGCTGATGATAACGACGCAATGCCTGCTGGACCTGATGTGCGGAAATCCGATCGCTTTGGCTGAACTTCAGCCAATTTATCAGTTGATTTGTGGTGCTTCCCGCGGCCGAAACGACCATCAGATCGCCGGATTGACTGTATTCGGCCATGATACCAGCGACTCGCTGATAACATTTCGCATCCGCCAGGCTACTGCCGCCAAACTTATGCAATTGCCTGCCGATCGGGCGCCCGATCGTCCGTAGAACGCTCATACTTACCTCTTAGCCGCTGCTTGGAAGGCTTGTTCTAAATCAGCTATCAAGTCTTCGCTATCCTCAATACCCACCGAAACACGCAATAATGTTTCAGCGATACCCGCCGCCTTACGCGCTTCAGGCGCCATACCGGCATGGGTCATGGTGGCGGCATGGGAAATCAGGCTTTCTACTCCGCCCAGGGATTCAGCCAGGGTAAACAGTTCAAGGCTGGAGAGAAAACGCCGCAACAGGGCTTCATCGCCATCCAATTCGAAACTTAGCATGGCGCCGAACCCTTTTTGCTGGCGGCAGGCGATATCATGACCCGGATTGCCAACCAGCCCAGGATAATACAGCTTTTTTACTAGTGGTTCCTGCTGTAAATAGGCCACAATCTCCTGAGCATTGCTTTGTTGCTGCCGAATCCGCGGGTTTAGCGTGCGAATACCGCGCAATAATAGGTAGCTGTCGAAAGCGGCGCCGGTAACGCCGATATTATTGGCCCACCAGGCCAGTTCAGTCGCCAATGCGGCATCTTTGGCAATCACTGCGCCGGCGACGACATCGGAGTGACCGTTCAAATATTTGGTACAAGAGTGCACCACAAGATCCGCCCCCAATTCGAGCGGCTGCTGTAACGCCGGACTTAGAAAAGTATTATCCACTACACATAGCGCGCCGGCTTGATGGGCTGACTGGCAGATAGCGGCGATGTCCACCACTCTAAGCAAAGGATTGCTTGGTGTTTCAATCAATACCAGCTTCGGCTTTTCAGCCAGCGCTTTCGCCAGCGCGACCTCATCGCCCTCATCGACGAAAATGACCCGGTACGCACCGCGCTTGCTCAGGCTATCGAACAGGCGATAACTGCCGCCATAACAGTCATGCGGCGCCACCAAGAGATCGCCGGCCTGCAAAAAGACCGTGCAAACCAGATGGATGGCCGACATACCGCTACTGGTCATGACCGCGCCGGCGCCATTTTCCAAATCCGCCAAAGCGCGTTGAACCATATCTCTGCTCGGATTGCCGCGACGGGAATAGTCGTGGGCGCGCGGCTGATTGAAATCGATAAAGTTATAGGTACTGGAAAGAGTTATCGGCGGCACGACGCAACCGAATTGTTCATCATTATTTAGCCCGCTGCGAACGGCGATAGTGGCTTGTTTGCGCGTCATGTACTCGCATCCTGAAAAGAGTGTAAGAGTGAAGGTCAAAGAGTAAACCGCCTTGGTATGGACGTCAATACATCTGGACATCTAAACTTCTTTGCGTATAGATTGAGCTAATTTTCAATAACAGTTAAAATTATGCGTGTTTAAAGTGTTAAAATCTAACGCCCCTTCCGGTCAAGGTAAGCGATTCGGGTGAACGGACGAGGTCAACACACCTGCAACTCGAAAGATGACGGATTAGGCGGAAGGAAGCGTGGTTTGATAGGCAAAGCTGATAAGTCGCAATATAAGCGGGCAAAGACGTAGTGAGTCTCACGCAGTTCCGGCATAATTGGCTCGTTTTAAGCGAATTTTATTCATTTTAAGAGAAATTAAGGTATCCCATGGCGGAATGGAAAGGCGAATATGTCAGCCCTTATGCTGAACATGGTAAAAAAAGTGAGCAAGTCAAAAAAATTACGGTATCCATTCCGCTGAAGGTCCTAAAAATCCTTACCGACGAACGGACCCGGCGGCAGGTCAATAATTTACGACATGCCACAAATAGCGAATTGCTTTGTGAAGCTTTTTTGCATGCGTTTACCGGTCAGCCGTTGCCCGATGATAACGATCTTCGTAAAGAACGAAGCGATGAAATACCCGAGATCGCCAAAGAAATGATGCGCGAGATGGGCATCAATCCCGATACATGGGAGTATTAACATTACGCTGGCAGAGTAAACCATGCCTCATTCCGCGCATGTGAGCTTTTCAGCATGATCTTTCTTATTAAATAACGGCCTCGTTCGCAGGCCGTTTTGCCAAGGTTTTTGCCAAAACCCTCTCCTGCCTGGCGGCGCCATACTCTATACCTTTGTTTATAACTTGTTGATTAAATGGGCTCTACCATAGCGCTGCCCAGAGAGCATTTACCGTTATGATATAAGAAATATTCAACACAGGTATCCCTTGCATGAAATTTCCCGCCGCCAATGACGTTGCGACAAAAGCCGTTTGTGAAGCGTCTGGACAACCGGCTCCCAAATCCTCTTGCCGACAAAACGACATCGCCTCCGTTAATACCATTACCAATCGCCCTATCTCATTTCAATCGACTGGCCAATCGGTCTCTCCCCCGGGGATGGGACATTCCGGGTGTTCAATTGAACGCCCGTCCGAGATGATATTCGCACAGGAAAATCGTGCCCCGGAAAAGTTAAATGCCAGGGTTGATGAAAATCAGATAACGTTACCCAACGAAATGATGATGAAAATCATCGGTTATCTCGATTTAGCCGATTTGACTGTTGTCGCCTTATTAGGAGAAGACATGCGCCAATTGGCGGTGAATAGCGTTAAATTCAGGCATCCTGTAAACCTATATAACCAATTGTTCCAACAAGTTATGTTGGGAAATACGCAAGCATTGCAATTTTGCCATGATGCCGGAGTCAACCTGACTGATTTGCGGGAACCACATCAAGGCAGAACGCTGTTTATGGACGCCGTAAGATTAGGACAGCTTGCCATTATGGATATGTTGATAAATTTATCGGCGGCCAATCCCACTGCCCGGGATAATGGAAAACGAAATGCATTGCATTATGCTGTTTTAAATGACAATTTTACTGTTCTCAAACGGGTCATCACCTTGCCAAGGCTTGATGTCGATGCAACGGATGATGATGGCGCCACGCCATTGCACTATGCCGCGAGTCTGAACAAATGCGGTTACGTGAACATGATCATCCGGCATCAAATAGGTAGGGAATTCAACGACGAGGTCAAAGCCGACGCCGTTGCCCATATCGACGGGAAAACCAGCCGATTATCGAATGCCCGGCATGTTGAATCCAACCCCATCGGACTCATTGATGCCAATGCGGCCGACAAAATAGGTTTTACAGCCCTGCATAAAGCTCTTTATTTGGCGCGCACCGATTTTTTTGAGCGTCTGCTTGCTATCGAAAATATCGAAGTGAATGCCCCGGATGGTTACGGCGCAACCCTACTGCATCATGCTGCGGTGCAAGCTTCCACGAAATGGCTGAAATTGCTGCTGCCCGTCGAGAACATTAAACTCAATGTCCGGCAAGATTACGGTTGTACCCCATTGTATCTGGCCGTGGCGAAAAAACGGACCAAGACTGTCGCTTTGTTATTGGAATGGGCGCCAGTTGAACCAAACATCCCTGACAACTGCGGATTGACGCCTTTACATCGGGCGGTTGCGGATGGATATCTAGCGGCCGTCGACCTTTTATTGGAACGGCTGGATACCGATGTCGATGCCAGAAATGCGCAAGGCTGTAGCCCGCTTCATATCGCCGCGTTATATGGCTATGGGGAAATAGCGGACCGGCTTATAAACGGGGGAGCCTCGATCAACATCTGCCAAAATGACGGTTGGACGCCGCTGCATTGCGCCGTGATGAAGGGTCACTTTCACATAGTTGAACGCCTGCTGCTGCATCGAAAAATCGACATCGACGTTAAGGATAATTCCCGACGCGTACCGGCGGATTATGCCGCCCTGAACGGGCAATCAGCCATGGTAAAGCTATTGGACTCGGCGTCGGCGAGGCGGAAAACATCGAATGGTTTAGAGGGGCAATAAAATAAAACCCCGGCTTTTCGGCCGGGGTTTATTCAAGCGGCGACATTCGTTAGGAAAAAGGCAAGCCCTTGACGGGATCGCTTATTTTTTACCAACCGGAATGCTGAAACGCTTGTTGAAACGGTCAACACGTCCACCGGTATCAGCAACACGTTGTTTGCCGGTATAGAACGGGTGACAAGCACTGCATACGTCAAGGGTCAGGTCGTGGCCCATGGTGGAGTGCGTCTTGATAACATTACCGCATGAACAGGTTGCAGTAATTTCGGCATATTTAGGATGTATATCTTTTTTCATGGAAAACCTCGGCTAAGGCCGCGTCGCTATCCAGTCTGCTTGCGCCGGACACCACGCGAATGTTATGTCATAACCTTGATATCGGATGATACCAAAGGCGGCGAATCATACAGAATGCAGCGCTGTTTTGCAAACACATCCGTGCATTGGGGTTCTCACAGTGTACACTATCAGCGCTATTTTCTCCTTGGATAATTCGATGCCTGTTGTTCACGTTGCGTTACCGGTGCCATTGGCACGCACGTTTGATTACCTGTTGCCCGAGCATGCGCGTCCGGCGGTCGGTGGCCGCGTCAGGGTGCCTTTCGGCCAGCGAAATGCCATTGGCATTGTGATGGGCATCAGTTCCCACAGCGAATTATCGCCGGATAAACTGAAAAGCATCACGGCGGTGCTCGACGAGGTCTCACTTTTCCCGGACAGCTTGTGGCGCATTCTGAACTGGGCCATCGGCTATTACCACTACCCGGCCGGCGAGGTCTTGTTTCACGCATTGCCGATGATGATTCGCCAGGGTAAAGCCGCTGAAATGACGCCTTTCTGGCAATGGTTCGCCACCGAACAAGGTCTGGGCACCCCGTTGGAAAGCCTGAAAAAAGCGCCAAGACAACAACAAGCCCTGGCGGCCTTGCTGCCCGGTCCGATCTACCGCCACGATATTGCCGGGCTCATGTTGACCGAGAGCGCTTTGCAGGCACTACGCGGCAAAGGATTTTGCGATCTGCGTGCAGCCAGGAAAGAAAATTCCGACTGGCGGCAAGATTTTCGTGTCGAAGGCGAACGCTTAAGACTGAATACCGAACAAGCCACCGCGGTAGGCGCCATCCATAGTGAGGACGAGCACTTCGCTGTCTGGCTGCTGGCCGGCGTGACCGGCTCGGGTAAAACGGAAGTTTACCTGACCGTACTGGAAAATATTCTGGCCAAAGGCAAACAGGCGTTGATTTTGGTACCGGAAATCGGGCTCACGCCGCAAACTATCAGCCGTTTTCGCGAGCGTTTCCATGCGCCGGTGGATGTGTTGCATTCAGGGTTGAATGACAGTGAGCGCATGGCGGTCTGGCTCAGGGCGCGCAGCGGCGAAACGGCGATTGTCATCGGCACGCGTTCAGCCTTGTTCACACCCTTCTCCAGGCTGGGCCTCATCGTCATCGATGAAGAGCACGACAGCTCTTATAAACAACAGGAAGGCTGGCGATACCATGCCCGTGATTTGGCGGTTTTTCGCGCCAAAGAGGAAAATATCCCCATTATTCTCGGCTCAGCGACCCCGGCGTTGGAAACCCTCTTCAACGTTCAGCAGAAAAAATATCATTCGCTGATACTCAGCAAACGCGCGGGCAACGCCAAACCAGCGACGCAACGGATACTGGATTTAAAAGGCCAGACATTGACCAATGGCCTGTCACAACCCCTGCTGGCCAAAATGCGCACGCATCTGGAAGCCGGCAATCAGGTCATGCTGTTTCTGAACCGGCGGGGTTTCGCCCCTGCGTTGTTATGCCATGAATGCGGCTGGATTGCCGAATGCCCGCGTTGCGATCATTTCTATACATTGCACCAGCAACAGCGACAAATGCGCTGTCATCACTGCGACAGTCAGCGGCCGATACCCAATCAATGTCCGCAATGCGGCTCCACGCAATTAATCCCGGTGGGTCTCGGCACTGAACAATTGGAGGAAACATTAACCACGCTGTTCCCTTCAACGCCCATCACCCGCATCGATCGCGATACCACCGCACGCAAAGGCGCCCTAGAATATCATCTCGCCCAGGTTCATCAGGGTGGCGCCCGTATTTTGATCGGCACGCAAATGCTGGCGAAAGGACATCATTTCCGCGATGTGACTTTGGTCTCGCTGCTGGATGTGGACGGCGCGCTCTTTTCCGCCGATTTCCGCTCCGCGGAACGTTTTGCGCAACTTTATACCCAGGTTGCCGGGCGCTCGGGGCGGGCGGGCAAACAAGGCGAAGTATTTTTACAAACCCACCATCCCGAGCATCCGTTATTGCAAGTATTGCTACATGAAGGATATATGGCCTTTGCGGAACAGGCGCTGACCGAACGACAAGCGGTGGCGTTGCCGCCTTTCACCAGCCATGTACTGTTTCGCGCCGAAGATTTGGATAACCGCCAGGCAATGCTGTTTCTGGAACAGATGCGGCAATTATTCGCCGCCAGTCCATTACGGGACGAAGCGTTATGGCTGATGGGTCCAATCCCCGCGCTTCAGCCCAAACGCAGCGGACGTTTTCGCTGGCAGTTATTATTGCAACATCCTTCGCGCAAACATTTGCAACAACTGGTCGCGGCCAGTCTTCCCCTGGTAGGCGCCCTGATACAGGCGCGTAAAGTTAAATGGTCGGTGGATGTGGACCCCATCGATATCTGATTTACGTTTCCCTTCCTGATTTTTTGTGATTACCATTCGAATAAATTTCAAAGGTGGTCACAATCAGCCTTTTAAATAACCCAAGTTCCTCACAATCTGATAGAAAGGACCATACCCATAATGGCTTGTCACGTTCAAGCCATAATCCATGGTCGGGATAACAACCGCAGCCAATACGCCTGCAACTCGAAAAATGAAGGGTATACGTTATTTGGTCAGGGTAAACCTGGCCCTGACGCCAGGAGAACATTGTGGAACATAAAAAGCCTACCGTCATGGCGACCATGAAGGATGTGGCGGAAAAGGCGGGGGTGTCTACAGCTACTGTTTCCAGAGCCTTGATGAATCCGGAAAAGGTTTCCGCGCAAACCCGGAAAAGAGTCCAGATTGCCGTACAGACTGTGGGTTATGACCCGCAGCCACTCACTCGTCAGGTTAAGCGCAACGAAACCCGCAATTTGCTGGTTATGATCCCGGATATTTGCGATCCTTTTTTTGCCGAAATGCTAAGGGGCATTGAAGAAACAGCCGATGAATATGGTTACCTGGTTTTGATATCCGATTGCGCCCATCAGCATCCAAATAAAAAAAGCTTCAGTGATCTGATCATTGCCCGGCAGATAGACGGCATATTGCTGCTGGGTTCCGATTTGCCCTTTGCCATTGATAAATCACAGCAACAAAATCTACCGCCGATGGTCATGGCTAATGAGTTTGTACCCGAACTCGAATTAGCCACGGTGCATATCGATAATCTTACCGCCGCCTATGAAGCCGCGGATTATCTTTTTAAATTGGGTCATCGGAGAATTGGTTGTATCAGCGGGCCGGCGAATCAGACATTATGTCAATACCGGGTACAGGGCTATATCCAGGCGCTACGTCGCCATGGCATACCAGCCGAGGACATGTTGGTGATTCGCGGCGATATCAGTTTCCAAACCGGGTCAACCGGCTTGAATACATTAATATCGCAAATGAATCCGCCAACTGCTATCTTTTGTCACAGTGATATCATCGCCTTTGGGGCGCTGTCGCAAGCCAAGAAAATCGGCTTGCGCGTACCGGAAGACTTATCCCTCATCGGGTTTGACGATATTGCCCTTGCCAACTATTGCGACCCGCCGCTGACCACCGTGGCGCAGCCAAGTTACCAGATAGGGCGGCAAGCAATGCTGTTATTATTGCAGCAAGTCAGGCAGCATCAGATAACCAATACCTCATTGCTGTTGGACAGTAAATTGATAATCAGGGGCAGCACGGCGGCTCCTCGCATAAAAATATAAGGCGCTTTACTCATGTTCAGGTTGCGGCCAACACCCCTTCAACTTGAAAAATGAAGGGTATACCCAATAGATTTCGGGTTGCAGGAAGGCGGCAAGCAAGAGAACCCGATGAGCTTACATCAGTAAGTGATTCGGGTGAGCGAGCGCGGCCAACACCCCTGCAACTTGAAAGATGAAGGGTATAAGCGCTGGTCAAATATTATTGCCTTCAGTAACATGACGGGCTGGTGACTTCCTCAAACTTAGCGAAACGATAGTGGCACAAAGAGACTATGTAAGCCGTGACAGGAGCGAAACACGGCGCAGAAAACCAAGCAGTCGAAAAAAACGTACATCTTCTGGCATATCTAAGGCCATGGTTGCTCTGGCGGTTGCCGTCCTGATTACGTTTATTGGCGGTCTCTATTTTATTGCGCATAACAAGTCGGAAGAGGCGGTTATTCTGCCCAACCACGGCAATCACTCAGGTAACGGCCTACCCCCTAAACCGGAAGAGCGCTGGCGCTATATCAAAGAACTCGAAAACAGGCAGATTGGCGTTCAGACGCCCACCGAGCCGTCCGCTGGCGGCGAAGTACAGTCTCCGGCGCAATTGACCGACGAGCAGCGTCAATTGCTCGAGCAAATGCAGGCCGACATGCGGCAACAGCCTACGCACCTGAACGAAGTGCCTTATAACGATCAGACCAGGGCGTCTGTGAATAGCAAAAATCGTCCGTCGTTCAGTGCCAGCTCTGAAACATCCGAACCGGCGCCCACGCGGCAAACCTCAACCCAAACGCTTTATACGCCGCGCCAAACGACGCCTCCCGACACTGAACCAATGCCGCGCCAGGCACAGCCATATCAACCACAGATGAACGCCGTCTCCCCGCCGCACGTTCAATCGCAGGCTGCGGCCGCAACGCAGCTACACGCTCAGCAGCAACAGGCCGCAGCGCAGCTACACGCTCAGCAACAAGCCGCTGCAGCAACGCAGTTGCATTCTCAACAACAGGCCGCCGCAGCGCAGTTGCATTCTCAACAGCAGGCTGCCGCCGCGCAGCTGCATTCTCAGCAACAGGCTGCCGCCGCAGCGGCTGCCCACTCTCGCCAGACCGCCGCCGCGGGACAAATTGCCGCGCAACCCAAGCCTGTCGCTCCGCCGAAAGATAAAGGCCAGCGCTGGTTGATCCAATGCGGCACCTTCAAAGCGGCCGATCAAGCTGAGTCCGTCCGAGCCCAATTGGCGTTCAGCGGCATTGAGAGCCGTATCGCCAACAGCGGCGGTTGGAAACGCGTCATGTTGGGGCCTTACGCCACACGCGCCAGCGCCGATAAATCGCTACAGGATCTGCGCGGTTCAGGCGTTGCAAATTGTATTCCCATCGCTAGCGGGGGTTGAAAACCCCTAAACCCCCCCCATTTATAACTTCAAATGCCCAAGAGTTTTGCGGGCGTCATTCTAACTTAACCGGGGGTTGCTCGTGACAACAATCGTAAGCGTACGCCGCAACGGCCATGTCGTAATCGGTGGCGATGGCCAGGCCACTCTGGGCAATACAATAATGAAGGGCAATGTACGCAAAGTGCGCCGGTTATACCATGACCAGGTCATTGCCGGTTTTGCCGGCGGCACAGCGGATGCTTTTACACTATTTGAGCTGTTTGAACGTAAACTGGAATTGCACCAGGGCCATCTGGTGAAAGCCGCCGTTGAATTGGCCAAAGACTGGCGCACCGACCGGATGCTGCGAAAGCTGGAAGCCTTGCTGGCGGTCGCTGATGAGAACGCCTCGCTCATCATTACCGGTAATGGCGATGTCATTCAGCCTGAAAATGATCTGATCGCTATCGGCTCGGGCGGCCCTTATGCTCAGTCCGCGGCGCGGGCGCTGCTGGAAAATACCGAACTGGGCGCGCGGGAAATCGTCGAAAAATCGTTGGGTATCGCGGGAGATATTTGTATATACACCAACCATTTTCATACTATTGAAGAATTAACGTCCAAGGCGTAAAGGATCCCAACTATGTCTGAAATGACTCCACGCGAAATTGTCAGCGAACTCGATGGCTATATCATTGGCCAACACAATGCGAAACGGGCGGTCGCTATTGCTTTGCGCAACCGCTGGCGTCGCATGCAACTCAATGAGGCGTTGCGCCACGAAGTCACGCCTAAAAACATACTGATGATCGGGCCGACCGGCGTGGGTAAAACCGAAATCGCCCGCCGGCTGGCAAAATTGGCGAATGCACCCTTCATCAAGGTTGAAGCGACCAAATTCACCGAAGTCGGTTATGTCGGCAAGGAAGTGGACTCGATTATCCGCGATTTAACCGATTCCGCGGTAAAAATGGTGCGTTTGCAATCCATGGACAAGAACCGCCATCGCGCTGAAGAACTGGCGGAAGAAAGGGTGCTTGATGTTTTGATTCCCCCGGCCAAGGATAATTGGGGCCAGCCGGAAGAAAGCACCGAGCCGTCAGCCGCGCGGCAGAATTTCCGCAAAAAACTGCGGGAAGGCGAACTGGATGATAAAGAGATTGAAATCAACCTGGCCGCCGCGCCGATGGGCGTTGAAATCATGGCGCCTCCCGGCATGGAGGAAATGACCAATCAGTTGCAATCCATGTTCAAAAATCTTGCCGGGCAGAAGCAAAAACCGCGCAAAATCAAAATCAAAGAAGCCTTGAAGCTGTTGGTGGAAGAAGAAGCGGCGAAGTTGGTGAATCCCGAAGAGCTGAAAGAGATGGCGATAGAAGCTGTCGAACAGCACGGAATTGTCTTTATCGACGAAATAGACAAAATTTGTCGGCGCGGCGAAACCTCGGGTCCGGACGTTTCCCGCGAAGGCGTGCAGCGCGATTTGCTGCCGTTGGTGGAAGGCTGTACCGTGTCCACCAAACATGGCATGGTCAAAACCGATCATATTTTATTCATCGCTTCCGGCGCTTTCCAGGTTTCCAGCCCTTCCGACCTGATTCCGGAATTGCAGGGGCGATTGCCGATCCGGGTTGAACTCCAAGCCCTGACCACCGATGATTTCGAACGTATTCTGACCGAACCCAGCGCCTCGCTGACGATACAGTATAAAGCGTTGATGGCCACTGAAGGGGTCAATATCGAGTTCACCGCCGATGGCATTCGACGTATCGCGGAAGCCGCCTGGCAGGTTAATGAACGAACCGAGAATATCGGCGCCCGCCGGCTGCATACCGTACTTGAGCGGCTGATGGAAGATATTTCCTATGACGCCAGCGAATGGGATGGTAAAACTATTTCAATTGATGCAGATTATGTTCGTAGTCATTTAGATGAACTAATATCTGATGAAGATTTGAGCCGATTTATCCTGTAACCGACGGCTGGATAAATAAAATCCACAGCGGGAGGCTCCAGCCTCCCGTTTTTATTTTGCCAAAACCGGGAATTATGAGAAAGATCCGTTAATTATGAGCCAAACCGTTACCATCAGTCCCACTAAAGCCTGGATGGTCAGCCTGCGCCTGCGTACGCTGCCTTTGGCGCTGGCATCCATAGTCACTGGCTCGGCGATGGCCGGCTGGCAAGGCCATTTCAAACCGGTGGTCGCCCTTTTGGCGTTGATAACCGCCGCTCTGTTGCAAATCTTGTCCAATCTGGCCAATGATTACGGCGATGCCGTGAAAGGCAGTGATGAAAAAGGGCGTATCGGGCCGATGCGAGGTATGCAATTAGGCATCATCACCCGATCGCAAATGAAACTGGCATTAGTGGTCACCGTTCTGCTCGCCTTAGTATCCGGGGCGATTCTGATTGTTGTCGCCTGCGAAAAACCCACTGAAATCATTGGGTTTCTGGTATTGGGAGTATTGTCGATCATTGCCGCCATAACCTATACCATGGGGTCCCGCCCTTACGGTTATATCGGTCTTGGCGATCTTTCGGTGCTGATTTTTTTCGGCTGGCTCAGCGTCGGCGGCAGTTATTATCTGCAAACCGGGGCCTTCCACGCCATGGTGATTCTGCCCGCCACCGCCTGCGGGCTGTTGGCCGCCGCGGTGTTGAATATCAATAATCTGCGCGACATAGAGAGCGATCAGCTCAATGGCAAGAATACGCTTGCCGTCCGGCTCGGGCCGGTACGGGCGCGTTATTATCATGTCTTTCTCTTATCGGGCGCCATTATCTGTTTAACGCTGTTTAACCTGCTGGAACTGCACAATCTGGTGGGCTGGCTATTTGTGCTTACCGTACCGGCATTGTATATGCAGGCGAGATTCGTTTTACATGAAACCAACCCTTCCGGCATTCGCCCCATGCTGGAAAAAACCGTAAAATGTGCCTTATTGATCAATATATTGTTCGCAGTTGGCCTGGTTTTCAGCTAACTCCGCGCACCCGTTTTCTGATGCGCATCAAGTTAACAATTGATGATTTTGGCAACTGAGAGAAGAAAGCGATATACTTTGGACTCCAGCGGCAAACCGACGTAAATCTTATGAAATACGATACCTCAGAACTGTGCGACATTTATCATGAAGACGTGAATGTTGTTGAACCTCTGTTCAGCAATTTTGGCGGACGGACATCGTTTGGCGGGCAGATCATCACCGTAAAATGCTTCGAGGATAATGGTTTGTTGTATGAAGTGCTCGAGGAAAACGGGCTGGGACGCGTTCTGGTCGTGGATGGCGGCGGTTCGGTACGGCGGGCGCTGATCAATGCTGAACTGGCTAACCTGGCGGTACAAAACCAATGGGAAGGCATTGTCATTTACGGGGCGGTGCGTCAAGTCGATGATCTGGAAGAATTGGACCTGGGCATCCAGGCAATGGCCGCTACGCCGGCAGGCGCCGCCAGCGAAGGTATTGGCGAGAGTGATATCCGGGTTAATTTTGGCGGCGTGACATTCTTTTCCGGCGATCATCTTTATGCCGATAATACCGGTATTATTCTTTCCGAAGACGCCCTGGACCTCGAGTAATTACTTCGGATAATCAAAGGACGGCTCGCGGCCGCCCTTGAAAATGAATAGGTTAAACTTCTTCCATCTTACTGAGCAATGCGCGCAAACGCTCTTGCCAGACGCCTTGCTCCTGTTTCAGTTGTTCGTTTTCGTTGATTAGCGTTTCACGATTAGTGGCCGCTTGCTGGATTTCCTGCGTCAGGCTGTTGTTTTTTTCTTTAAGCTCTTCAATTTCCATTTGTAAAAGCGTGATGGTATCAATTGCCTGTTGTACCTTCGCTTCCAATTTTTCAAATACTTCAAAAGCCATTTCAGCCCCCTTAAGCCTACAAGGTGTCATCGTGAATTGATGTTACACAAATTTGTGTAACCTTAAAAATATTCGCGCCAAAGTGGCGTATGTCGGAATAACCTTGGTTTGGATAACCAAGCGGGGATTCCAACAGTCCAGCCGCAATCTTTCAATAGGCCGAATGCATTGGACATTGTACGCCATACCACCTCTCTGGCGATGAAAGATTTAGCGCAATTTACTCAAATTTCACAGTAACTTTAACATCTTTCGTTGATAACCATAGCGACACCCTAGACCGTAATGGGTGTGTATGTACCATGATTTAAGCGTATTCGCTCATTTTTATGACTTACTGCACAAGTTTTGATTTCGATATTTCTCGTTTTCGCTCATTAACGATAAATTTACAACGTACCTCCACACGCTTCTAAGTTAAATGTGTTTCGGTAAGCAGACCCTACATCTGCTGTGTGACCCCTTTTTCCAGCAGGAAAAGAATATGAGCCAACAAAAAACTCCAACCTTAAAAGGCCAATGTATAGCTGAATTCCTCGGTATTGCCCTGTTAATGTTTTTCGGCGTCGGCTGCGTAGCGGCGCTGAAATTAGCGGGCGCGACCTTCGGACAATGGGAAATCAGTATCATATGGGGCCTGGGCGTCGCTTTGGCGGTTTACCTCACCGCCGCCGTGTCAGGCGCCCACCTTAATCCGGCAGTCACCATCGCCCTTTGGCTGTTCGCCAAATTTGAAGGGCGCAAAGTCATACCCTACATTATTGCGCAAATGCTCGGCGCCTTCGTCGGCGCGGCGCTGGTTTACTTCCTCTACTACAACCTGTTTTTCGATTTCGAGGCGGCGAACCACATGGTACGGGGAAGTGTGGCAAGCTTGCAAATCGCCGGCGTTTTTTCCACCTACCCCAATGCGCACATCACCGTGGTGCAGGCATTTTTTGTCGAAGTGGTGATCGGCGCCATTCTTTTGTGCCTGATTTTGGCATTAACCGATGACGGTAACGGAATTCCTCGCGGCCCGCTGGCACCATTGCTCATCGGCCTGTTGATTGCGGTAATCGGCGCGTCGATGGGACCATTAACAGGATTCGCCCTGAATCCCGCCCGTGACTTCGGACCCAAAGTGTTCGCTTTCCTGGCTGGCTGGGGCAAAGTCGCTTTCACCGGCGGCCGTGATATTCCCTACTTCCTGGTTCCTCTGATAGCACCGGTCGTCGGCGGTTGCCTGGGCGCTTGGGGCTACAACACCCTAATCGGACCTTATCTACCTTCCGCAGTGAAAGAGGACGGTATGGAAGAGACTCACAGGGCCAATACTACCGAGCGTAAAGCATCTTAAGCTCATCATAAGAATGATACTTTTTGCAGGAATACATCATGTCATCTGAAAAAAAATACATTGTTGCTCTCGATCAGGGGACGACCAGTTCCCGAGCTATTGTCCTGGACCATGATGCCAATATTATCAGTGTTTCACAGCGTGAATTTACCCAAATATATCCCAAGCCTGGCTGGGTGGAACATGACCCGATGGAAATCTGGGCTACGCAAAGTTCAACATTGGTAGAAGTATTGGCCAAGGCCGATATCAGTTCCGATCAAATTGCGGGGATTGGCATCACCAATCAGCGTGAAACTACCGTTGTGTGGGAAAAAGCCACCGGCAAGCCCGTTTATAACGCCATCGTATGGCAATGCCGTCGTACAGCAGAAATTTGTGAACAACTAAAACGCGACGGCCTGGAAGAATATGTCAACAAAACCACCGGCCTGGTTCTCGACCCTTATTTTTCCGGGACCAAGGTCAAATGGATTCTGGATAACGTGGAAGGCGCCCGTGAACAGGCCAAACGCGGCGAACTGTTGTTCGGCACCATCGATACCTGGCTAATCTGGCGCATGACGCAAGGCCGGGTGCATGTTACCGATTATACCAATGCCTCACGCACCATGCTGTTTGATATCCATAAATTGGATTGGGACGATAAAATCCTGGATCATCTGGATATCCCTCGCTCTATGCTACCGGCGGTACGGCCCTCCTCGGAAGTTTACGGCCAAACCAATATCGGCGGTAAAGGCGGTACCCGTATTCCCATCGCCGGCATCGCCGGCGACCAGCAAGCCGCCTTGTATGGTCAACTGTGCGTTGAACCCGGCATGGCCAAGAATACCTATGGTACCGGTTGCTTTATGCTGATGAATACCGGCAAAGAAGCGGTGCGTTCCAAGAATGGCTTGTTGACCACTATTGCGTGCGGCCCACGCGGCGAAGTGAATTACGCGCTCGAAGGCGCGGTATTTGTTGCCGGCGCGGCGATCCAATGGCTGCGTGATGAAATGAAACTGATCAGCGACGCCGCGGATAGCGACTATTTCGCTTGCAAGGTCAAAGATACCAATGGCGTTTATGTGGTACCGGCGTTTACCGGTTTGGGCGCGCCTTACTGGGATCCGTATGCGCGCGGCGCGATATTTGGTTTGACCCGCGGTGTAAACGCCAACCATATCATTCGCGCGACGCTTGAATCCATCGCCTATCAAACTCGGGATCTGCTCGATGCCATGCAGGCGGACTCCGGTGCGCATTTACAGTCTTTACGGGTAGATGGCGGCGCAGTGGCCAACAACTTCCTGATGCAGTTCCAATCAGATATTCTGGGCACCAAGGTTGAACGACCGGTGGTCCGTGAAGTCACGGCGCTCGGCGCAGCTTATCTGGCCGGGTTGGCTGTCGGTTTTTGGTCTGATCTGGATGAAGTCAGAAGCAAATCCGTCATTGACCGTGAATTTCATCCAGGCATTGAAGCGGCTGAACGGAACAAACTTTATAAAGGTTGGCAGAAAGCCGTCGCTCGCGCCCGTTCCTGGGAAGAACAGGAAGGTCAGGAACAGTAACGCGGGAGAAGCGGTCAATATCATCTAGCTCTACCGCAACAACCCAGGAAAAGCCGTCAATTTCATCAAGCTTTCCCTGAAATTTCCCGGCGGCCGCCAGGCCGTCGGGAAACCCTGCCGGATGTGATAAACTTTGTGTCAATCTTCAATTAAAATTGCGACACAAGGTCCAAACATGAAACGTGAATTAGCCATTGAATTCTCCAGGGTCACCGAAGCCGCCGCTCTGGCGGGCTATTGCTGGCTCGGCCGCGGCGATAAGAATGCGGCCGATAATGCCGCTGTTCAAGCCATGCGCATTATGCTCAATCAAGTCGATATCGACGGCAAAATCGTCATCGGCGAAGGAGAAATCGATGAAGCTCCGATGCTGTTTATCGGGGAAAACGTAGGAACAGGGCGGGGAGATGCGGTGGATATCGCCGTCGATCCCATTGAAGGTACGCGTATGACGGCCATGGGTCAGGCCAATGCGCTGACGGTCATGGCGGTAGGAGAAAAAGACGCCTTTTTGCATGCGCCCGATATGTACATGGAGAAATTGGTGGTGGGTCCTCAGGCCAAAGGCGCCATCGATCTAACGCTTCCCATCGACGACAATCTTCGCAATATCGCTGACAAGCTGCGCAAACCCTTATCGCAATTGACCGTCATTATTCTCGCCAAACCCCGACACGATCACATCATTGCTGATTTACAGCGACTGGGGGTAAGGGTATTTGCCATTGCCGATGGCGATGTCGCGGCCTCAATCCTGACCTGTATGCCGGATAGCGAAGTGGATGTGATGTACGGTATTGGCGGCGCGCCGGAAGGCGTCATTTCCGCGGCGGCAATCCGCGCGATGGATGGTGATATGCATGGTCGGTTATTGCCGCGTCATCAAGTGAAAGGCAACAGCGCAATAAATCAAAGCATTGGCGCCGACGAACTGGCGCGCTGCGCCAAAATGGGCATCGCCGCGAATACCGTGCTCCGACTTAACGACATGGCGCGTAATGATAACGTGGTTTTTTCCGCCACCGGCATTACCAAAGGGGATTTGCTCAATGGCATTAGCCGCAAAGGTATGCTCGCCACGACGGAAACCCTGTTGATTCGTGGCAACAGCCGCACCATACGGCGTATTACCTCGACACATTATCTCGATCGCAAAGATCCCGCCTTGCATCCGTTTATTATCTAACCGCGCTTAATCACGCCGCTGGGCGACGGTTAAACAACTATAACGTTGCCCGGGCTGGATGGGCGGATGGATTTCATCGATAATGGCGCCATCGCCGTTATCGCCTGCTTAAGGGGAATATCGCATTATGGCTGAATGGGTTAATGGAAAAATTATACATGTGGAACATTGGACGGAAAGTCTGTTTAGCCTGACTGTTCAAGCGCCGGTCGATCCCTTCACCGCCGGTCAGTTCGCCAAACTCGGTCTGGAAATCGACGGCGAGCGGGTTCAGCGGGCCTACTCCTACGTCAATGCCCCTAACAACCCCAATCTTGAATTCTATCTGGTTACGGTACCCGACGGAAAACTCAGCCCGCCATTGCACGATTTGCAACCGGGCGACGATATCATGGTCAGCAAAGAGGCCGCCGGTTTTTTCGTGCTCGACGAGATACCGCCCTGCGAGACGTTATGGATGCTGGCGACCGGCACGGCGTTGGGGCCATTCCTGTCCATATTACAATTTGGCGAAGGTTTGGAACGCTTCAAAGATATCGTCCTGGTGCATGCGGCACGCTTTGCCCGCGATTTGAGTTACCTGCCGCTGATGCTTGAACTGCAGCGACGCTATAATGGCAAACTGCATATTCAAACCGTGGTCAGCCGCGAAAGTATTCCCGGTTCACTGACAGGCCGCGTCCCGGCGCTGATCGCCGATGGTTCGCTGGAGGCAGCGGTCGGCGTCCCGCTCACCGCGCAAAACGGCCATGTCATGTTGTGCGGTAATCCGCAAATGGTCCGCGATACCCAGCAGTTGCTCAAGGAAACCCGCGAGATGCGCAAACATTTACGGCGCAAACCCGGGCATATGACCAGCGAACATTACTGGTAAGCAGGCCAGGCGTAGTTTATGGATATGACATGGGGTAAGGATGGATAAAAAAAGACTATTTCACTATGCCGCCACCGCATTTTTACTTGCCGGATTGGCAGCGACAGGCGTGCATGCCGCCGATCCGCCGCCCGACGCCACGCCAATCGCGCCCTATCTTTTGGCCGATGCCCCGACATTCGATTTAACCATAGTGAAATTCCGGGAAAATTATAATATGCATAACCCGACGTTGCCGTTGGGTGAATTCCGATCCCTTGATAACCATAACGATCCGATCAACCTTACCCGCGCCGCCAGTAAAATAAACCAAACGCTTTATGCTTCCACCGCCCTCGAAAAAGGCAGCGAGAAGATCAAAACCCTGCAAATCACCTATTTACCGGTAATGGGCAGCGGAGAAAAACCTGCCCGCACCGTCGCCATCAATTATATGGCGGCCATGGTGCGTGAATTCGAACCCACGATGACCGTGGAGCAAAGCATCTCCCGGGTGAGTTATCTACTGGCAAAAGGCCAGGGTTCCCGCTTTTTCCATCAGTCCTGGGGACCCTTGCGTTATGTGGTTGCGGATAATGGCGAAAAAGGTGTGACCTTCGCCATAGAGCCCCTAAAACTCGCGCTAGCCGAGCCTTAATCCCCGCCTGTTAATGACAAAAAACAAAGCCACCAGTGCTTTTGATCTCTATACTGTGAGGCAGGTAATAATGCCTTTAAGGCAAACAATTTTTTGATTCGCTTTCCTAATTGGAGATTTGAAAATGAGACATCCGTTAGTGATGGGTAACTGGAAACTGAATGGTAGCAAACACCTGGTCCACGAACTGGTTACTGCATTGCGCAGCGAACTCAGTGGCGTTGTCGGTTGCGATGTCGCTATCGCGCCGCCGGTGATGTATCTGGATCAGGCTAAACATCAGCTTGCCGGTAGTCGTCTGGCCTTGGGTGCTCAAAACGTCGACATCAATCTGTCCGGCGCATTCACAGGCGAAATATCCGCCACCATGCTGAAAGATATTGGTGCGAAATATATCATTATCGGACATTCCGAACGCCGCACCTACCATCATGAAAGCGATGAATTCATCGCCAAGAAATTCGCGATACTGAAAGACGCCGGCTTGATTCCGGTTCTTTGTATAGGTGAAACCGAAGCTGAGAACGAAGCCGGCAAAACGGAAGCGGTTTGCGCTCGTCAACTGGACGCAGTGTTGAATACGCTTGGCGCCGCCGCATTCGAAAACGCGGTCATCGCCTATGAACCTATCTGGGCCATCGGTACCGGCAAATCCGCCACCCCGGCCCAGGCTCAGGCAGTTCATAAATTTATCCGTGACCATATCGCCAAGCAGGATGCCGCGGTAGCCGAACAAGTGATCCTTCAATATGGCGGTTCGGTTAATGCGGGTAACGCGGCAGAATTATTTACCCAACCGGATATCGACGGCGCGTTGGTCGGCGGCGCTTCGCTGAAGGCTGATGCTTTTGCCGTGATTGTTAAAGCCGCAGCCCTGGCGAAAGACGTCATAGCAGCGTAAATCGCCTAAACAATCGGCGATTTAGCTGGCTCAATCAGATTTTGGGTTTATCAACCGGGAAAGCGATTTCCCGGTTGTATCGTTTTGATACGGTTAAACTGGATTGGCATTCGGACAATCACCCATGCCGGTCAACATTTACCGACCGAAGCGCGTTCCACCAGCTCGGGGGTGAGTACCAGAACCTGGGGTTTGGTATCGGGATATTTCAGCCGATAGATCAAGGTTTCAATAGCAAGTTCCCCCAACGAATCTTTCGGCTGGTTAATGGTCGTCAGAGGCGGAGTGAGATACTTGGCCAGCTCGATATCATCATAACCTATCACCGCCATATCATCCGGTACCGACATGCCCGCCTGAAACAACGCCTGGTAAACCCCGACTGCAACCGCGTCATTACCGGTAAACACCGCCTGAGGCGGCTCAGGCAAAGACAACAGTTGCTTCATCGCATTGACGCCGCCGCCAAACTCAAAATCGCTGACGACTTCATACCCTTCGGGAATGTCCAACCCGGCGCGAGCCATAGCCAGGCGGTAACCTTCCAACCGGTGGCGGGCGGTGGTTTTATCCAACGGACCGGCGATACATGCGATTTTACGATAACCGCGCGAGATTAAATAACGGGTGGCCAACTCACTGCCCAACAATGAATTATCCTGGATAATATCCAGCGCATCTTCGAACGGCGTCCAATCCATCATGACAATCGGCAGCGAAGGATAGCGCCGCAAGGCGTGCCGGGAAGGACGATTATTCTCCGTACACATGATCAACAAGCCATCGACCCGCTTTTGCAACAGCGTTTCCATGCTGCGGCTCATGCGATCGGCATCCTCTTCAGTATTGCACAGTATCAGGCTGTAACCGCGTTCATAACAGCACCGTTCTACCCCATGCAACACTTCAGCATAAAATGGATTATTACTTAAGGTAATCAACATCCCTATGGTACGAGTCTGGTTGATTTTCAAACTGCGCGCCAAGGCGGAAGGCGCATAATTGAGCTGTTCCACCGCCTCCAGCACTTTACTGCGGACCTTATCGCTGACAAAACGATTATTATTAAAGACATGCGATACGGTAGATGTCGAGACGCCCGCCAAACGGGCGACATCTTTCATCGTGGCCAACTACGCCAACCCTTGCAAAAAAGCATCGATCTCTTTACGCCAGGGCACTGAAGGTTGCGCTCCGGCGCGGGTCACCGCGATGGCGGCGGCGGCGTGAGCAAATCTCACCGCGCTGTCCGTATCCTGGCCTTCCAGCAAAGCAGTGACCAGTGCGCCGTTGAATGTATCTCCCGCCGCAATGGTGTCCACCGCATTAACCTTGAAACTGGGCACGAGAATGCCTTTTCCTCGTTGGCTCAGCCATACGCCTCTGCTGCCCAGGGTAATGATGACCATGGGGATGCCCTTGCTGTGCAGTATTTGCGCGGCGCTATCGGCCGAGGCATCATCGCTGATAACGACGCCGGTCAGCCGCTCGGCTTCCGTTTCATTTGGCGTGATGATATCAATCATCGATAATAAACTATCCGGCAGTTCACGGGCTGGCGCCGGATTCAAAATGACTTGTGTTTGGTGCTGTTTCGCCAATTGGGCGGCGGCGATAACCGTTTCCAGCGGCGACTCGAGTTGCATCAGCAACGCGGAAGCATCGATAACGAGCTGCTGATAACGCGCCAGGTAAGTCGGCGTAACAGAAGCATTGGCTCCCGGGTCGATCGCAATCATATTCTCGCCGTGTTGGTTGACGAAAATCAGGGCGACGCCGGTTGTGGTTCCTTGGCTGGATTCGACCGACGTGATATTGATTCTGTCGGCTTGCAACTGTTGGCGGATACGCTCGCCGATATCATCCGCGCCGACACAGGCGATAAAACTGATATCAGCTCCGCTGCGCCCTGCCGCTACCGCTTGGTTAGCGCCTTTACCGCCGAAAGCCACAGTATAATGATTGCCTATGACCGTTTCGCCGGGGCGGGGAAATTGTTCAAGATTGAGAATGTGATCCGCGTTGATACTGCCCAACACCACCAGCTTATTTGTCGCCATTACATTTATCCTGATTGTCTGCGTTATCGCCAATGCACCAGCATGACGATAACGCAACATCTTGCCTTTGGAAATTAAGCTAACTTATTTGGTGACCAATTTCAGCGGAACCGGGATAACCGCATCCACGGTCTGTCCTTTCAGCACTTTATCAGCCGTATCAACCGCGATACTACCAATTTGTTCAGGTTGCTGAGCCACAGTGGCCGCCATCTGGCCGCTTTGTACCGCTTTCAGGCCGTCAGCCGTACCATCGAAGCCCACAACCAATACATTGGTTTTGTTGGCAATCTGCAATGCGCGCATAGCGCCTAAAGCCATTTCATCATTTTGTGCAAATACCGCTTGGACCGTTGAATGCGCGGTCAGCAGGTTCTGCATGACGTTAAGTCCTTTAGTACGGTCGAAGTCAGCTGGCTGGCTGGCCACCACATTGAATTTGTACTGGTCGATAGCTTGTTTGAAACCTTCGCCACGTTCACGCGCCGCTGACGTGCCGGCAATCCCTTCAAGTTCAATGATGCGAGCGTTGTTACCCAATTTTTGTCCGATAAAATCACCGGCCATTTTACCGCCGACCCGATTGTCGGAAGCGACATGGCTGACAATCTTGCCTTTGCTGGCTTTACGATCCAGCGTAATAACCGGGATCTTGGCCTGGTTGGCCATAATGACGGCATTGCCCACCGCATCGGAGTCGCTTGGGTTGATCAGTAAAAATTTAACGCCGCGAACCGTCAGGTCCTGCACGTTGGCCAGTTCCTTGGCCGGGTTGTTTTGAGAATCCAACACCACCAGTTGATAACCCAACTTGTTGGCTTCCGTCTGGGCTCCGTCTTTCATGGAGACAAAGAACGGGTTGTTCAAAGTGGAAACGACTAACGCGATTGTATCTTTCGCCAAAGCATTTGCGCTCAGCGTGGCGCTGAGAGCAACAGCGGACATCAAAACTGCCAGTTTATTCAATTTCATCTTTATGGTTCCTGAAGGGGAGGTTATTTACTACTTTTGTTATCTACCAATACCGCCAACAAAATGACGACAGCCTTTACGATCATCTGGTAATACGACGAAACGCTCAAAAGGTTTAGGCCATTATTCAAAAAACCTAAAATTAGCGCCCCGATCAGTGTACCGACAATACGTCCTTTACCCCCGGCCAAACTGGTTCCGCCCAATACCACAGCGGCAATGGCATCCAGTTCATAACCGGTACCGGCGGTGGGTTGCGCCGATGACAACCGCGCAACCTCGATGACGCCGGCCAAGGCCGAAAGCAGCCCGCACAGCGAATAAACGATGATCTTGACTTTATCTACACTGATGCCGGACAAGCGGGTAGCGGCTTCGTTACCACCCAGGGCGTAAATATAACGGCCCAATCGAGTATGATGCAGCATATACCATGCACCAAGAAATACGATGGCCATAATCCAAATCGGGGTGGGTACGCCCAAAGGACGACCGATGCCGAACCAGCCGAAAGCGTCCGCCACAGGACCAAAACCGGTATTTACCGGGCTACCATCGGTATAGACCATGGTGATACCCCGCAACAGCAGCATCATGACCAGTGTGGCGATAAAAGCCTGCACTTTGCCCTTCGCCACGATCATGCCGGTAATGGCGCCGACCACGCCGCCAAGCACCAGCGAGGCCGCCACCGCCAGCAGCACATTCACTTCCAGGCCCACTACCGAAGCGGCCACGGCGCCGGTCAACGCCAACAGCGAACCGACCGACAGGTCGATGCCGGAGGTCAGGATGACCAACGTCATCCCTACCGCCATAATGGCATTGACCGACGTCTGCTGAAGAATATTAAACAAATTGTTCAGACTGAAAAAATCCGAACTCATCGAAGAAACCACTGCGATCAGCACCAATAGCGCAATCAATGATTTCTGCTCTAATAACCAGCCTTTCAACCAGGTTTTGCTGAACCCGCCTTTAACGGGAATAATCCGGGTACTCATCATTGATTCTCCTGCTGGATCCGAGATTGCTTACCAACGGCAGCTGCCATCAGCACTTCCTGAGTCGCTTGTTCGATGGGGAATATGCCGCTCGAACGACCCTCATGCATCACCATGATACGGTCGCTTATTCCCAATACTTCGGGCATTTCCGAGGAGACCAGGATGATACTTAACCCTTCTTGCTTGAATTTATTGATTAAATGATAAATTTCTTTTTTGGCGCCGACATCGACGCCACGGGTCGGTTCATCAAGGATCAGCACTTTAGGGCGAGTCATTAATCCGCGGGCAATGGCGACTTTCTGTTGATTGCCGCCCGACAGCAGACCAATGGGTTGCTCCATGGAGGGCGTTTTGATATTAAAGACTTTAATGAAGTCCCTGACCGCGTTTTGTTCATCAATATGTTTTATGCCGCCGTCATGACGGCTGAAATAGCGTAGCGCGGTCAGCGTCATGTTCTCTTTGACCGACATGCCCAATACCAGGCCATCGCGTTTACGATCTTCGGAGATATAGACGATGCCATGGGCCAACCCATCCTGCGGCTTGCGCGTCATAATGGGATGCCCGTCCAGCAACACCGCCCCACCGGTCCGCTTTGTCGCGCCATAAAGCGTTTTCATCAACTCGGTGCGGCCCGCGCCCATCAGTCCCGCGACGCCAAGGATTTCACTGCGCCGCAAGGTAAAACTGATATCCTCCACTCCCGGGCCGAAAAGATGACTGACCGACAAACGTTCTTCGCCGGGAGTGATATCAATACGTGGGTATTGCTCTTCCAGACGGCGGCCGACCATCATTTCAATCAGCGTATCTTCCTGCATTTCACTGACGGGACGCTCGGCAATAAACTGACCGTCGCGCAGCACCGTCACATCATCGCAGATTTCAAAAATTTCCTTCAGCCGGTGAGAAATATAAACTATGCCGCAACCTTGCTGTTTCAGTTCGTTTATCACGCTGAACAACGACGCGGTTTCCGTATCGGTTAACGCATCGGTAGGTTCATCCATAATGATGACCTGGGACTTGAAGCTGATGGTCTTGGCTATTTCCACCATTTGCTGATCGCCAATGGATAATTCGCCCACCAGACGATGGCTGCTATACCTCAGATTCAACCGACGTAACAGTTGATCCGCTTCCAGATACATGCGTTTCCAGTCGATACCGCCGAAACGGTTGAGAAACTCGCGCCCGAGAAAAATATTTTCGGCAATCGTCAACTGGGGAATCAGATTCAATTCCTGATGGATAATACCGATACCGGCTTCCTGCGACGCTTTCGGCCCGCTAAAAGTCACTTCTTTGCCCTGATAGGACAACGTGCCCGCGTCCTTGGTGTAGATACCTGTCAGTACCTTCATCATGGTCGATTTACCCGCGCCGTTTTCACCCACCAGCGCCATGACGCGGCCAGGATAAACCGTCAGCCCCGCGCCGGTCAGCGCTTTAACCCCGGGAAACGATTTATCTATTCCTGTCAATTGCAATAACGGTTGCATAGATGCCTCAGAAGGTGACGCCGGAACAAAGGATAACATTGGCATAGGGAGAACATTCCCCACTACGTATAACGGCACGGCTCACATTAGTCTGAGCCTTTAATTCCTGATGACTGATATATTCAATGGAAATCGTATTCCCCTGCTGTTGTTCAAGTTGCGACAACCTGGCTAATATCTCAGTGTGCAGCCGGGGATTCTTTTCCGTTATTTCTTGCGCCAGAATGGCCTTTTCCACCTGCATTTCGCTGGTCACGACATCAACAATCTGTAAAAAAGTCGGCACCCCTTGAGTCAACGCCAGGTCGATTCTCAACGTGGCCGCCGGTATGGGCAAACCAGCATCAGCGATAACCACTTGATCAGTGTGACCCAGGCGGGAGATGAGCGCAGAAATGTCAGCGTTCAGCAATACACCTTTTTTCATTTTTTTGCCTCCACCAGCGAAACGTTTCGCTAGAGATAAAAATAATCAAATTACGACGCCTTAACAAGCGCAATGAATCGGAAATGTGATCGTTATCGAAACGTTTCGCTGAGAAATTTTTTGATATGGTGAATTAATTCCCACCAATCGGTGCATGATCAGGAACCTGCGGGAAACTATCACGAATTAATTAATAACTGATTACAAAAGCAGGATTTTTTCTCAAGGGAGTTTAAATATCCAACGGGCTGGCGGGTTTTAGAATGTCCGATTCATTATCTCGACTTATCTAAAATAATACGGTTAGCTATCGGCAAACGTACCGGGACAATATTCACTTTTACGACAACACGCTTTTTTCCGTGCCGACCGGTACGCGCAATATGCCATTTGATTTCACGGCTAAAACCGGCAAATTTATGCCGGCTCGGAAATTAGCGCTGATTAATTTGATCGAAGCTACCACCATTGGCGAAATGCACTTTTTGCACTTGCTGCCAATTACCGAAGGTTTCATCCAAAGTAAACAGCTTGATGGGTGGAAATTGCGTGGAGAATTCTTTTGCAATCGCGGCGTCACGAGGACGATAGTAATTTTTTGCCGCGATACGTTGTCCTTCCGGTGAATAAAGGTACGTCAGGTACGCGGTTGCCACATCCCTGGAGCCTCTTCTATCCACGACTTTGTCAACCACCGACACGGTCGGTTCCGCCAAAATGGATTCGCTTGGCCTGACAATTTCAAACTGACCTTTACCGACCTTATCGGCCGCCAATAAGGCTTCATTTTCCCAAGCGATCAAGACATCGCCGATGCCACGTTCAACAAACGTATTGGTGGAATCGCGGGCGCCAGAGTCCAAAACCTGCACATTCTTATAAAGAGATTTAACGAAACTCTGTGCTTTGGCCTGGTCGTTATTATTGTGATGCAAGGCATAACCCCAGGCGGCCAGATAATTCCATCGCGCGCCGCCGGAGGTTTTTGGATTGGGCGTGATAACCGCCACACCCGGTTTTATTAAATCCGGCCAATCATGGATTTGCTTCGGATTGCCTTTTCGCACCAAAAAAACAATAGTCGAGGTATAGGGCGCCGAGTTATCCGGCAACCGGCTGTTCCAATTGGCGTTGATGCGCCCGCGTTGCGCGATGGCATCCACATCATAGGCCAGCGCCAGCGTCACTACATCGGCATCGATACCATTGATGACCGAGGTGGCCTGTTTACCGGAGCCGCCATGGGATTGGCGGACCGTAACCGTATCACCGGTTTTCGCCTGCCAGTATTTGCTGAATGCCGGGTTGTATTCCTGATAAAACTCGCGTGTCGGATCATAAGATACATTCAAAATCTGTACATCCTTCGCCAGCGCGCCGCCCGACAATAACATCAGCAATAATCCCGCTTGCCACTTTGACATTGTTACTCTCCCAACGAGTCTTTCGATCATATCAATGAATAGTGTTTGACCAGAGAGTGTCAGAAATCATCTGCAAATTTAAAGAATAAAAACGTTATCCATATAAGTAAAAGAACTAAAAAAAACCACAAAAAAAGCCCCCAATAACGGGAGCTTATCTTACGAGGCTGACAGCGCGGTTAAAAAAGTTTCTTAGCGCATTCCAGCAGGTCGTTTTTAAACGGCCGTTTCATGTTTTCAATAGCATCGATAATATCGTGGTGCACCAATTTATCATTCTGCACGCCGACACAACGTCCGCCGTAACCTTGCAGTAATAATTCGATGGAGTAGGCCCCCATACGTGAAGCAAGTATACGGTCAAACGCCACCGGGCTACCGCCGCGCTGGATATGACCCAATACGGTGGCGCGAGTTTCACGACCGGTTTCTTTTTCGATGTACTGCGCTAATTCACTGATATTACAAATGTGTTCGGTAATTGCGACAATAGCGTGTTTTTTGCCTTTGGCGATACCCGCTTTGATTTCATAAACGAGATCTTCGGGTTTGAATTCAACCTCAGGCAGTACGATAAATTCACAACCGCCGGCAATCGCCGCCGACATGGTCAAATCACCGCAATAACGCCCCATGACTTCAACGATGGAAATACGCTGATGAGAAGAAGACGTATCGCGCAACCGGTCGATAGACTCGACAACCGTCTCCAACGCGGTAAAGAAGCCGATAGTATAGTCGGTTCCGGCCACATCGTTATCGATGGTTCCAGGCAAACCGATGCAAGGGAATCCCATCTCGGTCAAGCGTTTGGCGCCCATGTAGGAACCGTCGCCGCCGATCACGACCAACGCGTCCAAACCGCGTTTTTTCATGTTTTCAATGGCGATAACGCGCGTTCCCTCTTCCCTGAATTCAGGAAAACGAGCCGAGCCCAGAAAGGTGCCGCCACGGTTAATCATATCCGATACGCTATAGCGGTCCAGCTTGGCCATTCGATCCTGAAACAATCCGAGGTAACCGTCATAGACGCCATAAACCTCCAATCCTTCGGATAGTCCGGCGCGAACAACACCCCGGATCGCTGCATTCATGCCTGGCGAATCACCACCGCTTGTCAGTACACCGATTTTCTTAATCATGACTACCTCTGAGCTTAAGATATTATTTGTAGAATACACTATGCCGTTAACGATGAGTGTCGGAAAAATGCCGAACTCTTGGCCAATGGCGAAATAATATAACAAATTCGTTTAGCTGAATTGATTCAGGTCAGGCAAATTCCGAGTACTGGGTCTTTTCAGCCATATGATAATGCTTAGCATTCTCTCTTGTCTTGGCTTTTCATCACAGGCTTTAGCGCAACATTTAACCCGTTGTAAAAGACATTTTATGCAGCCCAAGGCACCCGCGCTCGCCTGTTTGATTATCTTAATCGCTTTGCGCACCCGACATGCTAGCAGATGTTGCAAATAGGAAAATGACAGTCAACATTTAGACACTAAATAATTCGAGTTGCGGGAAGGCGGTGACGCGGCGAATCCCCAGGAGCTTACTCAGGTAAGTGACTGGGGTGAGTGAGGAAAGCCAACGCACCGGCAACTTGAAGTATGACGGGTATAGATACAAAAACGCAAAGTTGGAGATGACTTTAGGCTCCGTCCACCAACATCAGCGGTGCTAATACGTAGCGATAATCACCGGATAAAAAGAGAAAAGCGAATTTAAATAAAATAAAGAAAAAAATTTTCCCGATACAAATAACGGAGAAAAAGATTTTATTCATCGACACGGCGAACGATTTTTTGAAATGACAGCGCATTTTTCCCGCAGATGCGGGTATGCATGTTTGACATCACACTTTTTGAAGTCATTTTATGAGGCGCGGCCTAAATATCGTAGCATTGGACCAGACTGGAAAAGCTGTCGTTTCAAGCGGCTAAAATGGGATACGGCGCTGGCGATTGAATGATAAAAATCACACTCTTTATCATGCTATCAGCATACAGCGATCGCCCCGATGTGCCGAGGAGAAACGCCGGCCGGCGTGATGAATATTCTTGCAAGATTGATAACCGGGTGACTCTTTATTTTCATTGGATTAGCAGTTAAATCAATGAAAAAAAACCCCACCTTTCGGCGGGGGAAGACAGGGATGGTGTCTATGGCAAGGAAAAGTGAATATGTATTACTTATTTATTAATCAGTACCGGCTTCTGGGCAGAAGTTTGATTCATCTCCGACATTTGCAGCTCTATTTCAGACAATCGCTGCTGATGCTTTTGATTCAATATTTGTCGTTGCTCTGGCGTCAGCAAGTTGTACATTTGATTCTGGACCCTGGCTATTGCTACCTGCCGAATAACGTATTGTTGCGCCAATTTTTCTGTTTGGACCCTAACAGCCGATTCATCAAAAGTTTCAGCTATTATCAGTTTATGCAATTTTTCAAGATCATTAACATTAATATTAGGAATCTCAAGTTGGCGCTGACTCATCAAATCACGCATTTGCTGGCGCTGGTGCTCAGTAAGCCTGACGCCTTCGAACATGCCTTGATGGGTATCGCCGCATCGATTTGCGATATCATCGTAATGCCAACTTCCCGTTACAATGTTCTCGCCAGCCACCGTGCTTCCGGAAAACAGCATGGCGGTGATGAACATGACGTTAAGTTTGTGCATCCCTAACCCCTAAAACCCTTATATTGATGCTTAACGATGAAGCTATTTTAGCGGTGCAGCTGCAAACATGCGTCAGGGGATGTAAAGCTACGTAAAGTCATGGATTGGTAGTGATTGTTGACGTATTTTGCGTTTGGAGGTGAATAAATGAATAAAATCCTTTTGGTCGATGACGATCGCGAATTAACAGCACTGTTGAAAGAATTGCTGGAGATGGAAGGCTTCAATGTCCTGGTGGCCTATGATGGCGAGCAGGCGTTGAATATGCTGGACAGCTCGGTGGATCTTTTGTTGCTTGATGTCATGATGCCACGCAAAAATGGCATTGATACGCTTAAGGAATTACGTCAGCAACATCAGACGCCAGTGATTATGCTCACAGCCCGCGGCAGTGAGCTGGATCGGGTGCTGGGGCTTGAATTGGGCGCGGATGATTACCTGCCCAAGCCATTCAATGATCGTGAACTGGTGGCCCGTATCAGAGCCATTTTACGCCGTTCGCAATGGACGGAGCAGCTGCAAACCGGCGATACCGGCACGCCATCGCTGGAAGTTGATTTTTTGCGCCTTAACCCCGGCAGACAGGAAGCCACCTTTGACGGCATTCCATTGGAACTCACCGGGACGGAATTCACCTTGCTTTATTTGCTTGCCCAGCATCTCGGCCAGGTGGTATCACGCGAGCACTTAAGTCAGGAAGTGCTGGGCAAACGCTTGACGCCGTTTGATCGAGCCATTGATATGCACATCTCCAATCTCAGGCGCAAATTGCCGGAACGCAAAGATGGGCATCCGTGGTTCAAGACCTTGCGGGGTCGTGGCTATCTGATGGTATCGGCCACATGATAAACAGTTTGACCGCAAGGATATTCGCCATTTTCTGGCTGACCCTGGCGCTGGTGTTAATGCTGGTATTGATGGTCCCGAAACTGGATTCCCGCCAGTTGACGCCCTTGCTGGACAGCGAACAGCGTCAAGGCATTATGCTGCAACAGCATGTTGAAGCGGAACTGGCCGCCGATCCGGCCAATGATTTAATGTGGTGGCGCCGGTTGTTTCGCGCCATAGATAAATGGGCGCCTCCCGGTCAGCATTTGATTTTGGTGACCAGTGAAGGACGGGTTATCGGCGCTCAGCATAATGAAATGCAAGTTATCCGTAATTTCATCGGCCAATCCGATAATTCGGATCAACCGCAAAAGAAGAAATATGGCCGCGTGGAGTTGGTCGGTCCTTTTGCCGTGCGCGATGGAGATGATAATTATCAGCTTTATCAAATCCGGCCGGCGGGTAATTCACAATCGGATTTTATCAATCTGATGTTTGATCGGCCTTTATTATTACTTATCGTCACTATGCTAATCAGTATCCCCTTGCTGCTTTGGCTGGCATGGAGTCTGGCGAAACCGGCCCGTAAACTGAAGTACGCGGCGGATGAAGTGGCCAGAGGCAATTTGCGTCAGCACCCGGAGCTTGAAGCGGGTCCACAGGAATTTTTGGCGACCGGCGTCAGTTTCAATCAAATGGTCAGCGCGTTGGAACGCATGGTGACCGCGCAGCAACGGCTATTGTCGGATATCTCCCATGAACTCAGGACACCCTTGACTCGTCTGCAATTAGCCACGGCGCTTATGCGTCGCAAACATGGCGAGGGGCATGAGCTGGCGCGCATTGAAACGGAAGCGCAACGATTGGATTCCATGATCAATGACTTGTTGGTGCTGTCGCGCAACCAGCACAAAAACGAATTGGCCCGTGAAAATATCAAAGCCAGCGAGCTGTGGAACGAAGTATTGGAAGACGCCAAATTCGAAGCCGAACAGATGGACAAAACCCTGGAAATTACCGACCCTCCTGGTAATTGGGTTTTGATCGGTAACCCGGCGGCGCTCGATAGCGCGTTGGAAAATGTCGTGCGCAACGCCCTGCGTTATTCGCATCAGCATATCGCTGTAGCCTTCAGCGCCGACGCATTGGGCGTCACCATCACGGTGGATGATGATGGCCCCGGCGTTAGCGAGGAAGACCGCGAACAGATTTTCCGGCCTTTTTATCGTACCGATGAAGCCCGCGATCGCGAATCCGGCGGCTCAGGGCTCGGTCTGGCCATCGTTGAAAAAGCGGTTGAACAGCACCACGGATGGGTCAAAGCGGAAGATAGTCCGCTGGGCGGCTTGCGCCTGGTCATTTGGCTGCCTTTGCCACATCGTTAAGACGGCAACGTATCGAGTTGCGGCGCTGAACGGTTTTTTTTGTTATGCTTCGCCCCCGTCAAGGGGGCAGTATGTTAAACATCGTTTTATTTGAACCGGAAATCCCGCCCAATACCGGGAATATCATTCGTCTGTGCGCCAATACCGGGTTTGCTTTACACCTTATCGAACCATTGGGGTTCACTTGGGATGATAAGCGCTTACGCCGCGCGGGTTTGGACTATAAAGAGTTTGCCAAAATCACGCATCATCATGATTATGATGCGTTTTTAGCCGCCGAGAAACCGTTGCGGCTTTTCGCGCTGACCACCAAGGGAACGCCGGCTCATAGCGCCGTCGCTTACCAGGCTGGGGATTATTTGATGTTCGGGCCCGAAACCAGGGGACTACCGCCGTTTATCCTGGATAAGCTGGATGCCGATCATAAAATCCGTATCCCGATGCAGCCGGGAAGCCGCAGCATGAATTTATCCAACGCCGTATCGGTAGTCGTTTATGAAGCATGGCGACAGTTGGGCTTCGCCGGCGCCGGCCGCTGATATATTAGGCTAGATACCATCGCCATATTCAAAGCCCTGACTGCCGAAAAACTGATCCATGTCCATAGACGGTTTATCGCTATCGGGTCTGCCGACGATTCTGGCTGGTACGCCGGCCGCGGTGGTATGGGGCGGCACTGATTGCAATACAACCGAACCGGCGCCTATCTTGGCGCCTTTGCCAACTTCAATATTGCCTAAAATTGTCGCGCCGGCGCCAATCATCACGCCTTCACGAATTTTCGGATGGCGATCGCCGCTGGTTTTGCCCGTGCCGCCCAAGGTGACTTGTTGAAGGATGGAGACATCATTTTCTATCACGGCCGTCTCGCCGACGACGATGCCGGTGGCATGATCGAGCATAATCCCACAACCAATTTTTGCCGCGGGATGAATATCGACGCCGAACGAAACGGAAATCTGGTTTTGGAAATAAATGGCCAGGGCGCGCCGATTCTGGCCCCACAGCCAATGGCCAATCCGGTAGGCTTGCAAAGCGTGAAATCCCTTCAGATATAACAGTGGCGTGGAGTAGAGGTCCACCGCCGGGTCGCGCAGGCGCACGGCTTGTAAATCGCAAGCGGCGGAGAGGATCATCTGAACATCGGCCTTGTAGGCTTCTTCAACGATTTCACGAATGGCGATGGCCGGCATGATGGTGTTAGCCAATTTGTTCGCCAGCATATAACTCAGCGCGCTACCCAGATTCTCATGCTTGAGCAGTGTGGCATGAAAAAAACTGGCAAGCATGGGTTCAGAGTCCGCCAGCGAACGCGCTTCTGTTTTGATGTTATTCCATACTAATTCCAGTTCATCAGTTGACATACTCACAACCTTCATTGCGGATTGAACCCTCTTGCCGGACCGATATATACCCGTCAATTCACACGTTGCAGCCGTATCGGCCACCACCTGCATTTATTGGATAAAGGCGTGTTCACACACCGGCTGTTTCATCTTTCTGTGCACGTCCGAGCAAGCTCAGCGCCGCTTCGTGGGCATCTTTGTGCTGATAAAGCACCTGATAAATTTGTTCGGTAATGGGCATTTCGACCTGGTTACGCGCAGCCAGCGCCAAAACTTCCTTGGTATTTCGGTAACCTTCAACCACCTGTCCGATGGTGTCCTGCGCCGCCTGCACATTCACGCCCTGACCGAGCAGCATACCGAAACGCCGGTTGCGGGATTGATTATCAGTGCAGGTCAATACTAAATCACCCAGCCCGGCCATGCCCATAAATGTGCTTGGATCCGCACCCAGCGCGGCGCCCAGACGGGACATCTCCGCCAGGCCGCGGGTAATCAAAGCCGTGCGGGCATTGGCGCCGAAGCCGAGGCCGTCAGACATTCCGGCGCCAATGGCAATCACATTTTTGACCGCCCCGCCCAGTTGAACGCCGACAAAATCGGTATTGCCATAAACCCGGAAACTCTTGCCGCAATGCAGCAAGTTTTGTAAATCAGCAGAAAAATCGGCATCGGTGGACGCCAAGGCGATAGCCGTAGGCAAACCAGCGGCTAACTCTTTGGCGAAAGTCGGACCGGAAATGACCGCAAGAGGAATCGTCTCACCCAGAATTTCCCGGGCGACATCCGCCAACAGCCGGCCGGTATCCGCCTCCAGCCCCTTGGTTGCCCAGACTATGCGGGCATCCGATCGCAGGTACGGCTTAAGTTGAGCAAGCACGCGGCCGAATACATGGCTTGGCACCACAATCAACGCATCGCGACTGAACGACATAGCCAGCGACAAGTCGGACTCCAGCCGCAATGAAGGCGGGAATGGCACGCCGGGAAGAAAAATCGGGTTGCACCTGGCCGCTTGCAGGGCATGAATATGTTCCGGTTCATGCCCCCATAACAATACCTCATGACCATTTCTCGCCATGGTGATAGCGAGCGCCGTACCATAGGACCCGGCGCCGATAACAGTCATGGAGGCATTTGTCGGCATTATCAGGCTTCCTGAACCGCTGGTTTACCATCGCCATCCGGTTGCTGCTGTTGCAGGTAGTTCATGAACAGCGCGTCGAAATTCACCGGCGCCAGGTTAAGCTGCGGGAACGTTCCGCGCGAGACTTGGCTGGTGATGCATTCACGGGCATAAGGGAACAGGATATTCGGGCAATACGCACCCAGGCAGTGAGCCATCTGCGTTCCGTCAATGCCGGAGATGGTGAAAATACCCGCTTGTTGCACTTCGCATAAAAATGCGGTTTCTTCACCCAATGACGCCGTCACGGTAACCCGCAGCACCACTTCATAGACGCCTTCCGTCAATTGCGTGGACGCGGTATCAAGATCCAGTTTTATTTCAGGCTGCCATTCCTGCTGAAAAACCTTTGGCGCGTTCGGGGCTTCAAACGAGACGTCCTTGGTATAAACACGCTGGATCTGGAAAACCATTTCGGTACTATTTTGATCTGACATTAAAAAACCCTTTGGTTGATTTGCTTCATGCACCCGGGCGCAAGGCCTGGTCCCGGCCTATTTAAGCAGGGGATCCAATCCACCGCGCGCATCAAGCGCGTGTAAATCATCACAGCCACCCACATGCTGTCCGTCGATGAATATTTGTGGAACCGTGGTTCGGCCGCTGCGTTTAATCATCTCTTCCCGCTTATCCGCATCCCCATCAATGGGTATTTCCTGGAATACAGCATTTTTACGGATGAATAAAGCCTTGGCGCGATGGCAATATGGACAAGTCGCTTTGGTATAAATCTCAATATTGGCCATGGTTCCTCCCTTCTGGTTTTGTCTTGCTTAACCCAACTTACTTACCCCGAACGAGGGGCAGGTTCTCTCCGCTCCAGCCGGATATGCCTTCTTTGAGGACATAAACTTGCTCAAAACCTGTTTTATACAGATTTTCCGCCGGCTCGCGCGATGTGGTACCGGTGGCGCATACCACGATTACCGGTTTGGTTTTCGCTTTATCCAACTCGCCCAGACTGCCGCTTTTGATCTCGCTTGCAGTCAGATTCACCGCGTTGGCGATATGTCCTTTACGGTAGTCATCCCGGCTGCGCAGATCAACAATAACGGCATCTTCCTTATTGATTAGCCTAATGGCTTCACCGCGGGTAATATCGTTAACTTTTGAAAAACGGCTTTTTAGTGTAGTGAAAATGACAGCAACCAATAGTGCTACCCAAGCCAAAACAAGCATGGTGTGACTGCTGACGAACGGCATAATTTCTTGCATGGGGTGTAAAAGCTCCCGTGAGTTGTGGCCACGCTTCAAAAGCTCCGAGTATACCCTCGCATTACGGCAAATTCAGCCAATATACATAAACTGAAAGAAGAAACTAACCGCTATGCGCGCCATATTGCTAAAAACGGAGACCTTTGCCCTATGATTTTATCGCTTTTGCACCTGATCCGACAGTCGATGCCACGAGTTTGCGGTGTAAAAGGACCTTCTCATCGCCATGCGCGGACCACCTGCCGATTCCCCGCTATCGGCGTGATAAAAACGTCTTGGCGAAACCACGGCCGGCACTTCTGCCGACGGAATTCACCAGAGATAACTGGCAAGCCGCTATTTAACGTGGAATAATCGGACTGATGAGGGGACAGGCATTGTTGAAAAGATTGAATATCTGGGATAACGGCAGCCGGTGCCGTCTTCCATCGTTAAGGCAAAATATTTGCGCCAGCGTGCTCTTTACTGGCGTCATGTTATTGCCTTTCATCAGCCATGCCGACGATAACAAACAACAACTGAAGACAGTGCAGCAAAGCATTGCCGATAAAGAAAAAAGCGTACAGCAACAACGGCGGCAACGAGAAGCGCTGCTCAAACAGTTAAAGCAACAAGAACAGTCCATCGCCCAATCCAGCGGCACGCTGCGCGAAACGCAGGCCTCGCTGGCGAGCTTGACCAAAGACATTGATAAGCTGGGCCTGTCCATCAAACAGTTGGAAGCGCGCCAGGCAACCCAGCAAAAACTGCTGGCCGAGCAATTGGATGCGGCGTTTCGCCAAGGGCGGGACTCGGGTTTGCGCTTATTGGTCAACAGTGAGGAAAGTCAACGCAAAGCCAGAATCCTGGCCTATTACAGCTATCTGAATCAGGCCAGGCAAAAATCCATTAATGATCTGAAACAGACGCGTACCGACCTGGCGAGCCAGAAAAACGCCCAGCAGCAGAAACAGCATCGGCAAACAGCGTTGTTGCAACAGCAGCAAACCCAGCAAAAACGCCTGGAAGAGGCGCGCAAAGCCAGGCAAATCACGCTCACCGCACTCGACTCGTCAATCCAGCAAGACCAGCAAAACCTCAATCAATTACGTCAAAACGAAACACGGCTGCTCGATAATATCGCCCAGGCCGAGCGAGAGGCCAAAGTCCGGGCTGAACAAGAAGCCCGTGAGGCTCAGCAGATCCAGGAACGGCAAGAACAAGCCAAGCGCCAGGGCTCTACCTACAAGACATCGGACAACGAACGCGCGCTAATCTCCCGCACCGGTGGCCTGGGTCCGCCTTCCGGGCAGTATTTATGGCCAATCCGAGGCCGTACGCTGCATCAATTCGGCGAACGACTCCAGGGTGAGTTACGCTGGAAGGGCATAGTCATTACCGCCGGCGAAGGAACCAACGTCAAAGCCATCGCCGATGGGCGCGTTATAATGGCCGATTGGCTGCAAGGTTATGGCTTGGTGGTGGTGGTTGAACACGGTAAAGGGGACATGAGCCTCTACGGATACAACCAAAGCGCTTTGGTCAAAGTTGGCGATCAGGTTAAAGAAGGCCAACCCATCGCGCTGGTGGGCAACAGCGGCGGCCAGGAAACCTCCTCGCTATATTTCGAAATTCGACGGCAGGGTCAGGCGGTTGACCCAGTGCCATGGTTAGGAAAATAGCGTGTCGTATACAAAGTTTTTTGCTGTCTTGTTTTTTCTGTTCGGTGGCTTAACCCAACAGGCGTTCGCCGGAAAGCTCGCGCTGGTGATAGATGACTTCGGTTATCGACCGCATGATGAAAATCAGGTGCTCACCATGCCGACGGCGGTTTCCATCTCCGTATTGCCCAATGCGCCTTATGCAACCGCCATGGCGAACAAAGCCCATGCGCAGGGACGGGAAATCCTGATTCACCTGCCTATGGCGCCGCTCAGCAAACAGCCTTTGGAACGCGATACGCTGCGCCCCGACATGAGCCGCGATGAAATCGCCCGTATCGTGCGCGAGGCGGTGATTAACGTCCCGTATGCCGTCGGATTGAACAACCATATGGGAAGCGCAATGACGCAGAGCTTGATCGGCATGCAAAACTTCATGCAGGTGATGAGCCATTATCCCTTTTATTTTCTCGACAGCATGACGATCGGCGACAGCAAATCAAGCCAGGCGGCTGCGGGGACCGGCGTTAAAGTGATCAAACGGGATGTATTTCTGGACGATACGGCCAATGAAGACGATATCCGGCAGCAATTCAACCGGGCAGTGGCGCTGGCGCGCCGCAAAGGCTCGGCGATCGCCATCGGCCATCCTCGCCCCAGCACCGTCAAAGTGTTGCAGGAAATGCTGGCGCAATTGCCGCCGGATATCGTATTGGTGCGGCCCAGCTCGCTGCTTAATCCACTCTCCGTGTCGAAACCCGAGCCCTACCGTCCGCATACGCCTTTCCATGGCATAGGACAGTGCCTGGCGGACCATGCGCCGACGCCGATTTATGCCGATGCCATGTTCAAGGCGATATTCTCCAGTTTGAAACAAATGCCCTTCCTTATCGGCATCGAACAAAGGTTCACGTCGCCGCCGCCATCCCCGCGACTCGAAAGATGACGGGTATATGGTATGATAGACGCATTAAAAGGAGCGGACACAGTGCCCGCGCTCTCAAGTTTAACAAGGGTAATCCATGATAATCGTCACGGGCGGAGCCGGGTTCATCGGCAGCAATATTGTTAAGTCTTTGAATGATGTTGGGTATAGCGATATCCTGGTGGTGGATAACCTCAAGGATGGAACCAAATTCGTCAACTTGGTTGAACTTGATATCACCGATTATATGGATAAAGAAGATTTCATCGCCAGCATTGTCGCAGGTGATGATTTCGGCGATATCGAAGCGGTATTCCACGAAGGCGCCTGCTCATCCACCACTGAGTGGGATGGGAAGTATATGATGGACAATAACTATCAATACTCCAAGGAATTGCTGCATTATTGTCTGGACCGCGCCATTCCCTTTCTGTATGCCTCTTCCGCCGCCACCTATGGCGGCAGAACGGAACATTTCATCGAACAACGTCAATATGAACAACCGCTGAATGTTTATGGTTATTCAAAATTCCTTTTTGATCAATATGTGCGCAATATCCTGCCGCAAGCGGATTCGCCGGTTTGCGGATTCCGTTATTTCAATGTCTATGGCCCGCACGAAGGGCATAAAGGCAGTATGGCCAGCGTCGCTTTTCATTTGAACAATCAGATTATCGCTGGTGAAAATCCCAAATTATTTTCCGGCAGTGAAGGTTTTAAACGCGATTTTGTGTATGTCGGCGATGTGGCCAAAGTCAATTTGTGGTTTTGGCAAAACAAAGTTTCCGGTATTTTCAACTGCGGCACGGGACGAGCAGAATCATTCCAGGCGGTGGCGGACGCTGTATTGGACTTTCATAAGAAAGGCCAAATCGAATATATTGATTTCCCGGCAAAACTCAAAGGCCGTTATCAGGCTTACACCCAGGCCGATTTAACGCAGTTGCGCGCCGCGGGATACGAACAGCCTTTCAAAACCGTGGCCGAAGGCGTCGCGGAATATTTAACCTGGCTGAATCGTACCCATTAAAACCATGCAAGGAAAGATATTGGCGGTATGAAGATACTGGTTATCGGACCATCCTGGGTGGGCGACATGATGATGTCGCAAAGCTTGTACGGCAGTCTGCGCATTATCCATCCCATGGCGCAAATAGACGTTATGGCCCCTGCGTGGTGCCGTCCGTTATTGGATCGTATGCCGGAAGTGCATAAGGCGTTGCCTATGCCCCTTGGGCATGGCTCGCTGGCGTTGCTGGAACGTCGGCGCATTGGTTTGTCGCTGGAAGCCGAACGCTATGACCAGGCATTGGTCTTACCGAACTCCTTCAAATCCGCCTTGGTGCCTTTTTTTGCCGGCATTGCCATACGCACCGGCTGGCGCGGCGAAATGCGCTACGGATTGCTAAACGATCTGCGCAAACTCGATAAAGCCGCGTTTCCGCTGATGGTTCAGCGTTATGTCGCGTTAGCCTATCAGCGCGACAAAATCCGTTCTGCCAAGGATTTACCGCAGCCATTGCCCTGGCCGCAGTTACAGGTCAGCCCGGAGGAAACGCATGCGGGTTTCCATCAGTTCAATCTCGATAGCGAACGGCCGTTAATCGGCTTTTGCCCGGGAGCCGAATTCGGACCAGCTAAACGCTGGCCGCATTATCATTATGCGGCGCTGGCAAAATTATTGATTGACCGCGGTTTTCAAATCGCGCTGTTTGGCTCGACTAAAGACCATGCGACCGGAGACACGATTACCGATTCGCTTTCTCTGGACGACCGCCTGAATTGTCATAATCTGGCTGGCGAGACTTCGCTGGATCAAGCAGTGACATTGATTGCCGGCTGCCGCGCGGTCGTCACTAACGATTCGGGACTGATGCATGTCGCCGCCGCGCTGGGACGCCCCCTGGTGGCGCTTTACGGGCCCAGCAGCCCGGACTTTACTCCACCGTTATCCCATCAGGCGAGGGTAATCCGCCTCATCAGCGGCTACCAGCGAGTTCGCAAAGGCGATGGAGAACAAGGCTATCATCAGAGCCTGATCGATATCCAACCCGATCGCGTTATCAGCGAGCTCGAGAATCTCCTTGCCGCCGGTAAGGAAATTTGATGCGGGTATTGATAGTCAAAATTTCTTCCATGGGTGATATCCTGCATACCTTACCCGCGTTAACCGATGCCATGCATGCCATACCCGGTATTCGATTCGATTGGGCGGTGGAAGAAAATTTTGCCCAGATACCCACCTGGCATCCGGCGGTGGAACTCGTCATACCAGTCGCCATCAGGCGATGGCGCAAAAATTGGTTCGGCATTATCGCCCGGCAGGAACGTTGTGATTTCAAGAATTTTTTACGGCGCCGTCCCTATGATTTGGTGATCGATGCGCAAGGCCTGATAAAAAGCGCCGCCCTGGTTACCCGTATCGCCAGAGGGGAAAAACACGGTTTGGATAGTAAAAGCGCGCGCGAGCCTTTAGCCAGCTGGTTTTATGACAAGCGCCATGCCATTGACCGAAAGATGCATGCCGTAGAGCGCATACGTCAATTATTCGCCGTCAGCCTTGGTTATCCGCTTCCCGCGACCAAGGGCGATTACGCTATCGCCAGCCACTTCCGCGAGGCATTGAGCCAGTTGGCCGACCACACGCCTTATCTGGTCTTTTTACACGCCACAACCCGTGCGGAAAAACATTGGCCGGAAACACACTGGCGGGAATTGATTCAGTTAATGGCCAATAAGGGCCTGAAAATCAAATTACCCTGGGGCTCTGAACTTGAACATCAGCGCGCCGTGCGTCTTGCCGAAAATTTTCCCTTCGTTGAGGTACTGCCGAAACTGGATTTGGGCAAGGTTGCCGAAGTTCTGGCCGGGGCGAGAGCCGTTGTTTCGGTTGATACCGGATTGAGTCATTTGACCGCGGCGTTGGATCGACCCAATATTGTGCTCTATGGCCCCACCGATCCTAACTTGATTGGCAGCTATGGTAAAAACCAGATTTTTATAAAATCGGGTAAAAGCGGGTTAATGCAAGATATTAAGCCCGCTAATATTGCAAAATTACTCGACAATATTGAGTGAATGATGAGTACATTTTTCAAACAAATATACCGCTATACTCGACCAAGGGCTTATAGACATAATGAAAACCTATGGCCGTATGTCAAAATAAACCGAACGCTGAGCGACGAAATCACGTCTTTACGCTATCGTGGCGAAGCGGTGGCAATGCAGCAAGTCTCCACACTACAAGGGCTAGAATCGGGAAGAGTTCTTATTATGGCGACGGGGCCTTCGATTAACGAAATCGATTTCACCGGTTTCCCCGACATGCCGGTTATCGGCGTAAACGGCGCCTATGCATTACATGGAAAAATCAATTTCCAATACTATGTCATCGTCGATATGACATTCATCGATCGAAAATTAGACATGGTGCAAGAAATTATTTCCAACCCCGCCATCAAACTTTTTACAACATTACATGGCATCGTCAAAATCATTAACTTTTTTACGTCAGCCAAAATAAAATGCAGCATCGTAGTGATTGAAGATGCTTGCTATAAAATATTTCGACGTAAAATTCTGCCTGAAAATATTTGGGAAAATTATCATTTGATTAACGAAGTTGCCATATGCAGCGGTCATAAAGAAATTGCATTTAGTCATGATATCCGTACCGGGGTATTCGATGCTGGCACCGTGGTTTATTGGGCTTTGCAGATTGTGGCGTTTATGGGTTTCACAAATATTTATATCGCTGGTCTTGATATGAATAATTTCAACCTACCACGATTTTATGAAACCGAAGACAATAAATTGCCCTGCTTTTTGGATGCCAAATTCAGCAAATTGATTGAACCCGCTTTTCGCCACGCTAGCCTGGTATTGAAGCAACGGGGGGTGTCGGTAAAAAATCTTTCATTGAATAGTGCATTAGGTAACGATGTTTTCGAGAAAATCGATTATCGCAGCATCAGTCAAATCGCCTGATTTTTTCTCTTTTAGTCATTCGACCGTAATTTTTCTATCTCGGTAAAAACCTCTTGTGCACTGATAATCGAAAGCGGCGTATTCTGTAACACTGCCGTACTGGCATCAAACCTGTCTTTCGCATAAATGATTTTGTGCAAGGCCGGCGATTGTAAAGGGCCGGTATAAGAGGGATTTGCTGTGACAAATAAACTGATTGTTTTCACATTAAGCGCCACAGCCACATGCAATGGACCGGTATCTCCAGTCACTAATATATCCAGATTGGCGATGTTAGCCACTAGCTGCTTCAGATTGGTTTTTCCTACCAAGGAGATAATATTATTTTTTTCAGCAGCAGTCAGTCGTTGCAGAAATTCATCAACCAGAGGAGTATCTTTCGCGCCGCCAATAAGAATAATGCGGTATTGTTTCCGGCCAATAGCATTGAGAGCCAAAATTGAATGCGTCAGCTCGACAAATCGGGTGACCGGCCATTGCCGAATCACTTCCGACGCCCCCATCTGAAAGCCAATATCAATAAAATCAGGGTTTTTCTCCAGGCGTTCAAATGAGATAGGGATATGCATGTCGATGTTGTTAACATTACACCCTAAAACCTCAAGCAATCTCATCTTGCGTTGTATGATATGGCCGGTAAATTCACTGGGGTGGAAAGCCAGCCATTTATCCATTAACGTTGATTCTGTCGCATAATTATCACGCAGGATATAATTACTGCCTGCTAGCGCCGCAATCATAATATCATAGGGCATATGTGAATGCAGAATCACGCTCAATTGAGGTTGGTGTTTCCTTAACGCTTTAACAATGTTGAAAGCGTGATTAACTTTGCTATCCCAATAAATGATATTATCAAAATAGGGACTGCCTTCAACCATGGCGCGGTTTTTGTGACTTGAAACCAGCGTGAAATAGGCATTAGGATAGCGTTTTTTTAACGCATGGATAGCCGGGGTATTAAATAATAAATCACCTAAGGCCGTGGTTGAGAAAATAGCAATGCTATTGAATTCAGAATGCCGATTTAACGTCTTGGCATCTTTCAATTTCCCGAATAATGGGATATAAATATTCAATAACAAATTAACCAGGCGAATTTTTCTTATTTTCATTACAAGCAACTCATTTCTTTTTCAAATAATATTCCGCTAATGTCATGCCAACGACACGAGTCCTTAACCATTCAAATAGCTGTTCAAGATCATCATATAAACGTTCGATCGCGGGTTCATCCACAAAGGTGGGGCTTCCTCCCGGCATAAGCTCGGAAGAATGCAACATAAACTCCACGTAATCGTTGCCTTGCGCCAGCATCGATTCAACCACAAACTTCATATTTTCCACGTTGCCGCCCTTGGGGCGCAGCCAATGTACTGATGGCGTCCGCCTGTGACCTCTCACTGTATCGTAAAAGTGTTTCAGATGATTAAGCCAAGGCGCATGCTTGTAGCGAATACTCATTGGTACTTCGAGTAGAGCCGATTGACCAGGCCGGGCGATATTGTCGGGATTGATAAAGTAGGCTTTATCAGGAAAATTCAGATAATTCGCGCCGCCATTGCCTGTAGGCGCGCCAGGGGAACGACGCCAATCAACCAATGGCGTGACCGAACAATCAACGAGATACCCATGTTCTAGCAATAATTTTGCGTAATATTCATTCAGCGCCCAACGACCGGCGCGATGACTCAGCATTTTGGTCTGGAAGGTGTCTTCCAATAGCCGCGTCTGAAAATCAACTTTCGCCGCGATAACATCGTTCGGATAATCAATAAGATAAGGTTGGTGTAGCCCGTCTTTACCGGTTAAATCATGAAACGGCGGACTGTTCCAGGCGTGCAAATGCATGCCCACTTCGCCTTGAGCGCGAGCGATGACATCTTTTGCAAACTCAACATAGGCGTCATCCACCGCCATTTCATAATTGGTGAGATAAACCGGCTTGAAACCGAATTTTTCACATAACGACTGAAAACGAGGCAAAAAGAGAGCATTACGCGTCAATATTTGGTCGTGATTACGCCAAAGATTATCGCCCTCGGTATCAATCGTAATAATAAACGCGGGTTGAGTCATGTATAATCCCCGGGAACCAGAGTGCGGTATATTACGCTGCCAACGTCAGTAGGGCAAATACCCAAACTTCATACTTTTTGGTAAAAACATAGAAGTAAGTATACCAGCACATGGCCCATCTCGACATAGCGTCTAGACATAGCATCGCCCGTGCTGCCCAATAGGTTTCAAGTTGCGCCAATCGCCCCTCAACGTAAAAAATGAACGGAATATCAAGCCCCACAAGATTTTCCGCTGGCCTTAGGGTAGGATCGCACCTTAAACGACACAGGTGAGGCGATGGAATAACGCATGCGTGTATTGATGATTATTGACGGCCTGCCAGGCGGCGGCGCGGAGAAAGTATTGCTGACTCTTTCTCAAGGAATGATCGCCGACGGCCATCGGGTTTCGCTGTTTTCATTACGTTCGGTTTGTGACTATGCGCTTCCCGCCGGTATCGATTACCAGGCCATAATTGATATATGCAAAACGCCGTGGCGCAAACTTACCGAACTTTCCCGCCGGGCAAAAGCACTGGATAAAGCCATTATTCAAGCTGAACACGCCGGCGGCGCTTTTGATTTAGTGATATCCCATTTGCATAAAACCGACCGTATCGTGGCGCGCAGCCAGGCGCTCCCCAAAGAAAAAGTCTGGTTTTGTCTGCATGGAATATTTTCCCAGTCCTATCTCGGCCATCGCAGCGGATTTTCCCGCGCCTTCAAGCGCTACAAAATCGCCAAAGTTTACCAGGGCCGCAATATCGTTGCCGTTTCCCAAGCAGTGTTGACGGATATGACTCGGGAATTCACGGTGACGCCGGCTAAAGCGACGGTTATTTACAACCCGTTTGATATCAGGGAAATTCAGCAATCGGCTTGCGAACCCTGTGATATGGCGGGACAAGATTATCTTATCCATGTGGGACGATTACATCCCAACAAACGCCATGATCGGTTACTGAAAAGCTATGCTCGTACCGGTATTCAGGCACCGCTGCTGTTATTGGGCCAAGGCAGCGATAGCGCGGTGAATACGCTTAGGAACCTGGCCGAAGAATTAAACATTGCCGACCGGGTCATAATAAAGGGTTTTACCGCGAATCCGTATCCTTATATCAAGCATGCGCACCTGCTGGTGCTCAGCTCAGATAGTGAAGGTTTCGGTAATGTATTGGTGGAGGCGTTGATATGCCAGACGCCGGTCGTGAGTACTCGCTGTCCGGGCGGACCCGCTGAAATCCTCACGGGAGAACTGGCCCGTGGTTTGGCGGAAATGAATGATGAATCCCTAGCCGATACGATTCGTTCGGTTTATGAAAATCCGCCCGTTATCAATCAGCAATTGCTTGAAACCTATGGCATCACGGCTATTTGTCAAAAATACGCGGCCTTGGCCGGACGTTAGAATCAAGAGAAGCCCTAGAACAAAGGGGATGATTGCGCTCCTCGTCCTCGGGATTGTGATATTATTCAACACAGATTAAACAGACTTATCTTTGATGGCCGGTGTTGCCAGAGAAACAGATCGCAAAAATGTTAAATACCGACACGCCGATGCTTAAACTCAGCGTTATCGTTCCGTTGTACAACGCCGGATCGATGTTCGATGATTTTATGCGATCACTTTTAAATCAGACGCTTAAAGACTTTGAAATCATCATCGTCAATGATGGCTCCACGGACGGATCTGAAGTGCTCGCACAGCAGTATGCTGATCGTTACAAAAACATCATCATCATTAATCAACCGAATGGTGGCGTGTCCCTCGCCCGAAACGCCGGGTTGGCTATCGCGCGCGGCGAATATGTCACTTTCCCCGACGCGGATGACAAACTTTATCCCACCCTGTACCAAACCTTGGTTGAAATGGCGCAGCAGGATGATCTTGACGTCGCGCAATGTAATGGGGAGCGGTATTTTCTTGGCTCACAAGAAATTAAAACACTGATCCCATTTGACAGGCTGACATCCACTCCCGTGCTTGACGGTCCCACCTGGTTGCACAAAGCATTGGCGACAAGACGCTATTTGCATGTGGTCTGGCTGGGTATCTATCGCCTGGCGCTGATAAAGCAACTTAACCTGTTATTCATACCTGGCCTGCATCATCAGGACATCCCTTGGACTACCGAACTGATGTTCAATGCTCGCCGAGTACGTTACACCCAGGAAGTGTTGTATCGCTATTACATTCATGACCAATCTATCAGTAATAGAAAAAGAAGCGGCATGATGAATGTTGAATACCAGCGGCATTACATTCGCATTGCCGAATTACTGGAAGATATCAACCGCCGTTATCGGGGCAAGGTCAAAATGTTCCGGGAATTCCCCATCCAGGTGACCCGCGAAGCATTATCCATTTGCCATGCCATGCGCCGCGAACCCGATCCCGTGGCCAGGCAGTTAATTCTTGATGATATTTTCTCCAGCGGCACGCATCTGCGGATGATACGTAATGCCCGTGGAATAAAACAATGGTATCAGCTCTTGTTGTGGCTGCGCAGAATCTACGCCTGGAGGAAGTGTTGAACAGACAATGTCGGGCAAGGCTTTTTTTCAAAAAGATAATCCGCTTCTCTCTCGCCCGGTCTTGACCTAAAATCAACGCTGGTTACTCTTGGGTCAGCAATACCATGCCTCTTTTCGATGACGTAATACCGACTTCCTTTAAAAAAATTCTTCTGATTAAGCTACGCCATCACGGCGATATGCTGCTGACCACACCGGTGATCAATACGCTTCATCTGCACTATCCCGATGCTGAAATTGATATCGTACTCTACAAAGAAACCGAAGCCATATTGCGTTATCATCCGGCGCTCACGCAAATCCATGCTATTGATCGTTCATGGAAAAAGCAGGGCGTTTTGCATCAGATCAAGCAAGAAACCGCATTGATTAGAACCTTGCGGGCACGACATTACGACCTGGTGGTAAATCTGGCCGACCAATGGCGCAGCGCCTTCATCACTTATTTAACCCGAGCCGCGGTGCGAATCGGTTTCGATTTCCCGAAACGGCGCTCACTGGTTTGGCGCCTTGCCCACAACAGGCTGGTCAGTACCGAAAATCACGCTCAGTTGCACACCGTTGAACAAAATCTCAGTATTCTGTCGCCACTGAATATTGCCATAACAGACCGCAGCACCTCGATGCATTATTCCCCCGCCGATGAAATTAACCGGCAAACTTTGCTGGCATCAAAGGGAATTACCGGTGACTATCTGGTCATCCAGCCAACCTCACGCTGGGTTTATAAATGCTGGGATGATGAAAAAGTCGCCCTGCTGTGCGATGCATTAAATGAAAAGCATATACCCATCGTTCTTACCGCCGCCCCGGATAAACAGGAACGGGAGATGATCGGTCATATCCTTTCGCTTTGCCGTAACAGCAATGTCGTATCTCTGGCCGGGGAATTGTCGTTGACTCAGCTTGCGGCGGTGATCGATCACGCCAGGTTATTCATCGGCGTCGATTCCGCGCCAATGCATATGGCGGCGGCGCTCAATACGCCTTGTGTCGCCCTTTTCGGCCCAACCAAACTCAATTTTTGGCGGCCCTGGGGACAAAACTGCACCCTTATCTGGGCGGGTGATTTTGCCGAACTTCCGGCGCCGGACGCCATTGATACCCGGACAGAGCAGCGATATTTAAGCGCCATCCCGGTTGATGCCGTACTCCATGCCGCGGAGAATTATTTGTCATGAAAAAAATCCGGCTAGCCATCGTTCGACAAAAATATCGCCCCGACGGCGGCGCGGAACGTTTTATTTCACGCGCGCTGGAAGCACTGGATAACGGCCAACTCGAGTTGAATATTTTGACCCGGCAATGGTCTGGAGAGCCGCGGCCAAACTGGCGCATTCATATCTGCAATCCGGTCAAATGGGGGCGAATTTCTCGGGAACGGGGCTTCGCCAATGCGGCAAGACATTGTTGGCAAAAAGAAAAATTCGACCTGGTGCAAAGCCATGAACGCATCGCCGGTTGCGATGTATTCCGCGCGGGCGACGGCGTGCATCGGGTCTGGTTGGAGCAGCGCGCACGTATCGTCACGCCGGGTCAAAAATGGCTGACGTCGTTGAGTCCTTACCATCGTTATGTGCTTGCTGCGGAAAAAGCGCTGTTTAACTCGCCCGCCTTGAAGAAAATTATTTGTAATTCCGACATGGTTATCAAAGACATCATGCGTTGTTACCAGGTCCCCGAGGAAAAATTTGCGCTGATCTACAATGCCATCGACTGCGCCCGTTTCTACCCGGCAACAGCCGAGCAGCGCCAATTGTACCGACAGCGGCTTTCCCTGCCTGCCGACGCCTGCGTTATGATTTACGTAGGGTCCGGCTTTGAGCGCAAAGGACTCAAGCAGGCCATCAGCGCGATAGCGCCCACGGATCGTTATTTGATTGTGGTGGGACAAGACAAACAGCAGGCGAACTACCTCGCTTTCGCCCGAAGCCTCGGCTGCGGACAGCGTATCCGTTTCGTCGGCGTACAAAAGGATGTCCTACCTTTTTATCAGGCAGCCG